>Ga0265297_10002780_pt1 | contig 34095 bp, 25 predicted proteins | sample Munlanlwell13791_FD_192502 | JGI IMG/M metagenome (GOLD analysis project Ga0265297, IMG submission 192502) | Leachate microbial communities from a municipal landfill in Southern Ontario, Canada - Leachate well 137-91 | ecosystem: Engineered > Solid waste > Landfill > Unclassified | place... | reverse complement strand
AGAACGCACTATCTGGGTGGATTGCGATGTTATCCAGGGTGACGGCGGCACCCGCACTGCCTCCATTACCGGGAGCTTTATCGCCCTTGTTTATGCCTTGAATAAGCTTAAGAATAACAGGGCAATCAGCCGTATACCCATAAGGGACTGCGTTGCAGCCACCAGCGTCGGGATATTGCGCGGAGAGCTTATCCTGGACCTGGACTATCAGGAGGATTCCCAGGCAGACGTGGATATGAACATCGTGATGACCGGAAGCGGAGAGTTTATCGAGATACAGGGGACCTCTGAAAGAAAGCCCTTTAGCAAAAAGCAGATGGATGAACTCTTGGCGCTTGCCTCAAGCGGAATCAAGGAATTAGTCAACATCCAGAAAGGGATGCTTAAGGGGATTCTTGAGTTATGAAGCAGGAGTTGGTAGTTGCGACTAAGAATAAAAAGAAACTCAGCGAAATCCGGGACCTTTTAAAGGGCCTGGATGTAAAGATAAGCTCGCTTGCGGATTACGCCGATTGCCCACGTATCGTTGAAAACGGTAAGACCTTCCGGGAGAACGCTGCCAAGAAGGCTAAAAAGATCGCCCGTTTTAGCGGCAAGCTAACCCTGGGCGAGGATTCCGGGCTTTGCGTTGAGGCTTTAGGAGGCAGGCCAGGGATTTACTCTTCGCGTTTTTCAGGCAAAGATAAGAGCGACTCCAAGAACAACCTTAAGCTTCTTCGGCTCTTGGGAGACTTACCGCTTAAGAAAAGAAAGGCCCATTACGTCTGCGCAGTAGCCTTGGCAGATAAGCGCGGCATTATCAAGGTGGTAGAAGGCAGGTGTAACGGCTTGATAGGCTTTGAAATGAGAGGCAAGTCCGGATTTGGCTATGACCCGTTATTTATCATACCGGCATATCAAAAGACCTTTGCGGAGCTTGGGCTTAAGCTCAAGCATGGGATAAGCCACCGTTTCCGCGCCTTAAGGAAGTCCCGCGGGGTAATCCAGAAATATATTGAGCAACACCTGCGTAGTTGATATAATTTAAAGTTACGACGGAATCAGGCATTGCGGAGGATTTTCCGTCACCAGGCTTAAAAGACTAAACGGGGCGTGGCTCAGTTTGGCTAGAGCGCTTGCTTTGGGAGCAAGAGGCCGTGCGTTCAAGTCGCACCGCCCCGACATAAATGACGCGTAACTTACGAACACGATAGCGCGAGCAAGTTATATGCGCGAATTTGATCCTTGCGACAACGGAAGCAAGGATAGCATGAGTATTAAGCGCGCCTGTAGCTCAGGTGGATAGAGCAATTGCCTTCTAAGCAATGGGTCGGCTGTTCGAGTCAGCCCAGGCGCACGTAATAAAGCATGAAAACTAAATCGCTGATAAAAATAATTACCATTGCCTTCACAGTGCTGGTGGTTGTCTTTAGCCTTAGCTATGCCTTTCTGGCAGTAGGGGGTAAGGTCTTTATCGCCAGGCAGCTGGAGAGAACATTTCATAAGCCGGTAAGCATCAGTTATGTGACATTGACCCCGCCGTTCAATATAGAAATCCGCGGGCTCGATATTAAGGACTTGGCTAAGGTAGATTCTATCTATGTATCACCGAGTATATTCGGATTCTTAAGAGGGAGAATCGCTTTTAACAGGATAATAATCACAAAGCCGCAGATTACTTACGAATACGGAGTTTCCCAGGCGCCTAAAAAAGGCCAGGCCCAGGATTCTTCAGCCAAGCCGCAGGAGAATAAGCCTCCGGTTACAGTTGACATTAGCTCTATCCCCACTGTCGTGACTAATACTACCAAGGCCATTGACAGCGTGGTGCAGGCGGTCAATGTCATAGCCTCCGGCAATCAGACAAGCGCTACTCCTGTTGAGCAGCCGCAGAAGCCGGTTGTCACAGCTCTTCCGGTAAATACAACCGCTCCCAGCGTTCAAGCGCAGCCGGCAGTAAAGAGTCTGCCTCCTATAGTATTCAAGCGCCTGACAATAAAAGACGGGAGGTTTGATTTTATCGACCAAACCGTTGCTAAAGACGGCATCAGGATAACCTTTAAGGATATTCAGTTTAAGTTAAGCAACTTTTATTTCCTGCCTGTGCCGGCAGTAGCAAATTTCGAATTGCGCGCCAGGATACCATGGCAGGAAGGCTCGGCGCAGGGGAGGTTGGAATTTGCGGGATGGTTCAATTTATACAAAAGGGATATGCGGGCCACCCTTAAGATTTATGATATTGACGGAATCTATCTTTACCCTTATTATTCTACTTGGGTGGATCTGGATAAGGCACGCATCCAGAAGGCCAAGCTTAATTTTACCAGCGACATCAAAGGTATAGATAACGATGTCGTTTCTAATTGCCACCTGGAATTGACGGATATCGTGCGCACTCCGCGCAGCCCAGACGAGCTGCCTGAGAAGGCAGAGAAGATTACCGACGCGGTGCTGGATATTTTCCGGGCGCTGGACCAGGGAAAGATTGTCCTGGATTTTACCATCAAAACTAAGATGGATCGTCCGGAGTTCGGGTTTGCCAATATCAAGATGGCGTTTGAGAGTAAGCTTGCCCAGGGCCGCAGTGGCAGCAGCATGCGTCCCGAGGATCTCCTGAAAGTTCCGGCCAAGGTGTTGGAGGGCACTGTCAAAGGTGCCAGGGATTTATCTAAAGCTGTGATTGACGGGGTATTTGCGATAGGCGGAGAGCTTACAAAAGTAACAGGAGAGAAATTCAAGCAGGAGCCGAAAGAGTAAGGCTTTTAGTCAAGTGGTGGATATAGCTCAATTGGTTAGAGCGTCTAACTGTGGTTTAGTTTATTATATTGACGCTTTTTACGTTATTTGATAAGATAGGATTGTGCTGAAAAGAAGATGTAAGGTTTGCGGCAAGGAATTCTACATAAAGCCTTTTCACGCGAAAAAGGGATGGGGCAAATATTGTTCTGTAAAGTGTCGCACAAAGGCTCAATTCAAAGGCAAATGGGTTGAATGCGCATATTGCGGAAAAAAGATTTGGAGGACGCCTAAAGATTTTAGGCGATCGAAAAGAAATAGGTTTTTTTGTAGTGTAGCTTGTCATTGTTCCTGGGAAAATAGAAATGTCCGTTATGGAATCAATGCCCCGAATTGGGTTTCCGGAGAAAGCGCCTATCGAGATTTAATGCGCAGATACAATATCCCTTATTCATGCGCCAGGTGCGGGATTTCCGATAAAAGGGTGCTGGTTGTTCATCATAAGGATGGAAACAGACGGAATAATAAGATTGAAAATTTGGAAAGATTATGCTGTAATTGTCATGCAATCTTGCACGCATGACAGAAAATTATGGTGGCTGTAGCTCAATTGGTCAGAGCGCTAGACTGTGGCTCTAGAGGTTTTGCGGGTTCGATCCCCGTCAGCCACCCCATTGATTGTAACTCATTGATAGGCAATTACTTACGACTAATCCCCGACGGAGAATATCTGTCGGGGATTTTTTATGTAGCGACGTCCCTAGGAGTTAAGGCGTTATTTACGTCGGAGATTTCTGAAATATTTTGCGAGACGGTCTGCAACGTTAAAGATAGCAATTTTTAGAGAAATTTTCTCTGAAATAGGCCAAATCCTCCCGTATTTAATGGTGGCTATTTAATGCTATTGTCAACGATATCGCGCATATCCTGCGCTTTAAATAGCGTATTAAATAGAGATGGCCAGTACTCGTATCACTAGAGCCCCCAGATTCCAGTCTATCTGTATACAGAGAGACTTTCTGTCACGCCTTATTTCTGAGCGTCATAATCCGGAATAGCTCTCAAATCTACCAATACCTCTCTCTTAGGATTCTCTGCGTAATTTTTAAAACCATTGATAAGATGTGGTATCGAGCCTATAATATAAGCATGGGGAAAAGAGACCATATCTTGGAATTTAAGAGGTAATTTTTCATTTAACAAAGAAAGAGGCCAAATGATTGAAGTCAAGAGTGAAGGTATAATACTTGAAAGTTCAAATAATGCATTTGATAATCAAGCAGTCTTAAATCCCGCCTGCGTAGAGATAAACGGCGTAACCCATATGTTTTACAGGGGCGTAAGGCAGGGGGACATGGTTTCTTCAATAGGCTACTGTCAATTAGTTGATAATAAAGTTGTAAAGAGGCTTGATGAGCCAGTGCTTTTTCCGGAATATGATTACGAGAAAAAAGGCGTAGAGGACCCCCGGATTGTTTTTTTAGACGGAACGCACTATCTTTTTTATACTGTCTATGACGGTAAAAACGCCGTTTTCGCTTACGCTACAAGCACCGACCTTATCGATTTCGTAAAACACGGGGTTATATCCGCGCGCATTACTTATGCCGAAGCAGGCAAGCTCATGTGCTGTTCAAAGATAAGGGAAAAGTATTTTTTCTTTGAATCATATATAAGAGACAGACAAGGTGCTGACATTCTGTTATGGGAGAAGGACGCGTTTATTTTCCCCAGGAAAATAAAGAACAGATTCGCCCTCGTCCACCGGGTGCTACCCGGGATCCAGGTGATCTATTTCGATGATTTTAAAGACCTTACCGATGATTATTGGAGAGAGTATCTTAGGAATTTAGGCAGCTATATTATACTTGAATCAAAATACAGGTTCGAAAGCAGGAATATCGGCGGCGGATGCCCGCCTATTGAGACTAAGGATGGCTGGCTTTTAATCTATCATGGCATAGAGGATTCGCCTCAAGGCAGGATTTATCACGCAGCAGCCGCATTACTAGATCTCCAGGATCCGACCAAGGTTATAGGACGCCTGAAGCGGCCTTTGTTTTCTCCGAGTGAGAAATGGGAAAAGAGCGGAGATGTAGACAATGTTGTTTTTCCTACAGGGGCCGTGCTTAAGGACAACAGGTTATATATCTATTATGGCGCTGCCGATAAACTCATAGCGGCTAAATCTGTTGATATGAATGCACTTTTGACAGAACTCAAAAAATAACGAACAGAAGCTATTGATTAAAAATGGAAGAAGCCTTTAAAATTATTTATTTATCCACCTTTCCTCCCAGAGAATGCGGTATAGCTACCTTTACCGCAGACCTTACGGCTGCAATGGATGATTTGCTCGCGCCTGCCATAGAGTCAAGGGTGGCCGCGATTAATCTTTACGATATATCGCGTTACCGCTATTCAAAAAAAGTCATTTTTCAGTTGAACCAGTATTCAGAGCAGGAATATGTTCTGGCCGCGAAGAATATCAACCGCATGGATAAGGTTAAGCTCGTTAATGTTCAGCATGAATTTGGCATCTTCGCGGGTGAATACGGCTCATATATCATTTCTTTCCTGGGAACGCTGAAGAAGCCTTCGGTAGTGACTTTTCACAGCGTCTTACCTTCGCCTGAGGCCAAGCTTAAAGCAACAGTCTGTTCTATAGCTGAAAAAGCGAGCGGGTTAGTGGTGATGACTAATCTTTCAAGAGAGATCCTTGTGCGCGAGTATGGAATAGGTGATGAAAAAATTTCAATGATTCCTCACGGCATCCATTCTATGCCCTATACTTCCAGCGCGAAACCTAAGTCGGCTTTAGGGTTTTCAAAGAAGGTAATCCTTTTGACATTCGGATTGCTAAGTAGAGGCAAAGGGATTGAATATGTAATAGATGCCTTGCCTAAAGTTGTGAATGCCTACCCGGATATTTTGTATATAGTCTTAGGAGTCACACATCCGAATGTCCTGGAAGAAGAAGGGGAAAGCTACCGTAAATCCCTGGTCCAAAAGGTCCATGAGCTTAAGCTTTCTTCTCACGTGAACTTTTATAATGAATATGTTTCCGTGGATAAGCTGCTTCATTTTTTAAGGGCCGCTGATATCTACATCTCAACCTCTATGGATCCTAATCAGGCTGTTTCAGGGACATTCTCTTATGCCCTGGGTTCGGGAAGGCCGGTAATTTCCACTCCGTTCGCGCAAGCCAAAGAGCTCATTACCTCGGAGGCGGGGATATTGGTTAATTTCAGGGATTCCGATTCTTACGCCGAAGCCATCATTACGCTTTTGAAAAACCCTTCTTTAAGAGAGCAGTTGGGAAAGAACGCGTATTTCAGGACCCGCAATATGACCTGGGAAAATGTTGCCGTTGAGTATTCAAAATTATTCTCGGAATATTCCGGAGATATCGCCGAAGTCAGCGAGCATAAAAAAATCCCTCGCATTAACCTGAGTTACCTTTTTCATTTGACTGATAACTTTGGAGTTATACAGTTTGCCAGGCTCTCCTTGCCTGATGTTTCATCGGGTTATACGCTTGATGATAATGCGCGCGCCTTGATAGTCGCGTGTTTATGCTATGGGGGTTTGAGAGGAGCGTTTAAGACGGTTTATCCGGATCGGCAAAAAAGCGAATTGCTCAAGCGCATAGAGATATATTTAAGTTTCATTGAATTTGTTTTAGGTGAGGATCGCCTGTTTTGCAATTATGTAAGAGCTGATAGGTCAATAGATATCGAGTTGAACAAAAAAGATAGCCTCAATGATGCTAATGGCCGTGCTCTTTGGGCATTAGCGGTTGTTGCCGCGGCGGATTACCTGTCGGACAGCGTAAGGAATAAAGCCCTGGCTTTATTAAAGAAAAGGATAGAAATATACAAGATGTTTGAGTCTCCCCGGTCAATCGCTTTTTACGCCAAGGGGGTTTGCCTGCTTTTAAAAAAGATGCAGGAGATTAACGGTAAGGATTTGAAGGAGTTGTTGGTTGTTCACTGCGACAGGTTGGCATCGCTTTATCGGGCTGTATCTTCCGAGGGATGGCAGTGGTTTGAGAATTACCTGACTTACTCCAACGCTGTTTTGCCGGAGGCGCTTATCTTGGGGCACGAGCATACTGGAAACAGGGAATACCTGGATATAGGCATTAAGGCCCTGGATTTCCTGATAAGCAAGACTTTCGTCAATGGGATTTATATGCCTATAGGTCAGGATGGGTGGCATCATAAGACTGGAGAGCGCCGGTATTTTGATCAACAACCGGAGGATGTGTCGGCGATGGTTTGCGCTCTTGCTACGGCATATTCAATTACCGGAAAGGATTCTTATAAGAAACTTATGCATGAAGCCTTTAATTGGTTTTTAGGCGATAACAGTCTAAAGCAGGTTGTTTATGATAGGGTCACGGGCGGATGTTATGACGGCCTAGGAGAAAGAAATATTAATCTCAATCAGGGGGCTGAGTCTGTTACGTCGTACCTTTTGGCAAGGCTTGTTATAATATAGGTGGGATTAAGGCCAATTATTTCTCTGAATAGGCCCAAAACACCCCGTATTTAATTCCGGATATTTAATGGTATTATCGGTAATATTGTATATATTCCATGCTTAAAATAGTGAATTAAACGGAGATGGCTAGTGCTCATCTCGTCAGGGTTCCCAGGGGAGGTAGTGAGGGCCGAACCTCTCTGAGTTCGATTCCCGTCAGGTACCCCAGTAATATCCCTCTCCTCGTATAATGGGAGAGTTTAACGCCTATGATCACAACAGTGGTCATAGGCGTTTTTATCTGACGAGTTCCCTAGGAGTTAGGGCATCGTAATTATTAGCTGCATATCGAATTATTCCATACCGCAAGCTGTTTAAAAAGCCTCTCTGAATAGAGCCACTTTATCGCCAAAATAGGCCAATTCCTCTCTTATATAATGCTCGCTATATAATGAAAATATCGGCAATATTCGAGACATTTTTAAGCTTTAGGAGGCCATTATATACGGGGAGAGAGGTTTTCTATCGCTACGCGGTAGGGTCTTTGAGCAGTTTCGTCCACTTTTCTTTTTGTTTTTCCCAATCTAATTCGCGGCAGATTTCGTTGATCTTGTATTCTGGGATTAATGAGATGTTTTTATCATTGGAGAGAAGGATATCTTTTTGAATGCTTGGCGCAAGCATAAGTGAGTTCATGATTAAGTAGATTTTAATATCTCCTAAGTTAAGCCACTCAGCCATTTGCTTTAAGTCTTTCACTTTGCCAGCAGAGATTATATCTTGTATTTGATGAGCTAAAATTAGTCTCTGTCGTAATTGCGATTCATTCTTGATATTGATTTGGTTAGGAGGGACCGGTATATTTTTTAATTCTTTTAATTCTACCTTATATTGCTGTATCTTATTGTTTTTCAGCAGAACAATTTCAAGTATTCCTTTATTACCATCAAAGCTTGCCTCTTTGAGGACTGTTTTAATAATTGCAATTTTATCCTGAAGGTTGAAAGTATCCCATACTTTCTCATCGAGTTTTGGCATGGAAGTCAGCGTTCTTAACAATTCAACTACTTTTTGTTCAATCTTCTGCGCGCTAAGCAAACGGGTAGGACAGTTTTTATATCCACGCTTACTAGCGTTCATACAAAGGTAATAGTAATACCTGTATTTGCTGGCCTTGATGTTGTATGAGAAATACATCGCGCAGTTACATGCTTTACAGCGTAGGAGGCCGGTAAGTAAGCCCACGTGCTTAGTTTTCTGGGCCACCTTACAATTAGGTCTATTTTCTGTAAGTATGTTTTGTACCTTTTGGTATGTTTCTTCCGAAATAATCGCTTCATGTTCTCCGGGATAAAGTTCACCTTGGTATGAAACCATACCGGTATACATTGGATTTGTTAAAATCCTCTGTATGCCATTGCTTCTAAACTGTATTCCGCCAAACTTTTTACCTGTTTCAGATGTATGCCGCTTAGTTGTATAGCTCAAATCATTCATAATCATAGTTACAGATAGAAGGGACCGTTTTTCGATATATGAGTTAAAGATTTTGCGTACAAGTTCGGCTTCTTTTGGATTAATTACGAGTTTATGCTTTTCTTTATCAATGTTATAGCCTAAAGATGGCCTACCGCCAATCCATTTGCCCTTTTTCTTAGCAGCTCCCATCTTATCGCGAGTTCGTTCAGAAATAATCTCGCGCTCAAACTGAGCAAAGGAGAGGAGGATGTTAAGCGTTAACCTGCCCATTGAGTTTTGTGTATTAAAATGCTGTGTTACTGATACAAAAGTAACGCCATATTCTTCAAATACGGAAAGAAGCTCTGAAAAATCAAGTAGGGATCGCGATAAACGGTCTACTTTATAGACTACTACACAGTTAACTTTATTGGTTTTGATGTCGGCCATAAGCCTTTGAAGTGCGGGTCTATCTGTGTTTGCGCCGGTGAAACCCCCATCATCGTATTCTTCCGGTAGGCATATCCAGCCTTCATTCTTTTGGCTAGCAATGTAGCTTTCACAGGACTCGCGCTGAGCATCTAAAGTAGTAAAGTCGCGCTCAAGTCCATCGCTTACGGATTTACGTGTATAAATGGCGCAGTTAATGAGCTTCTTTTCCTTGGGTTCTATGGTTTTCATAGGTTAAAAAAGTTATAGCCGTTCCAATGTGCACCAGTAATCTTTTCAGCTATGGCAGTAAGGTGCTTATATATCTTACCTTCATATTCAAAGCCGGATTTAAGTATCTTAACTTGGTGTTTTTTGTCGCGATAATCTTTAGTAATCATAGTGCCTGGAATAGGAAGGCGCATATCTCGGCCGCGAGTCTTTGTTCTGGCCTGTGTTTCTATGCTTACCTTAGGCCGGATCGCCTTATTGTTAACCGGATCATAAAGCCCAATGAGCTCTTTAAGCCTGTTTTGCGCCTTCTGCGACAACCCGCCATATTCCAGCTCCTGTAGCCGGTAGGCGATTCTTCTGACCAGATAGACTTTGTTATCCGAGCTCGCCTTTTGGCCGTTGAACAGCGCTTCAAATTCCTCCTGAAGCTTCGGAATCGCCATATTTTTCAAGGCTACAATTTTGGCATTTATGCCTTCGTTCATTGATAATCACCTTAGGACATATAGGCCATAGGTTTTGTCACAAGTCAAGAGAATAAATAATCATTGACAATAAATCAAAAATTTGTTATCCTTTATAAGGATTTAAAACCCTTGCAAGGATTTAATTATTTTATGAAGGAGGTTAAAAATGTCGCCTACTAATGAGCATCGGCGAGAAAGATTTAAGAGGCTAGCCACTGCGAGGACTAATGCTGTGCTGCAAAAGCTTAAGGTGTTAGGAAATTGCGCAAATCGCCAGGCATACGAATATAGTGAGGATGAAGTAGAGAAGATATTCGCGACCATTGATAAATATTTCAAATCAGTAAAAGCTAAATTTAGTTTTCCTAAAGAGGAAAAATTTAAACTTTAATTCGAGAAATAGGAGAAAGTATGGGCACGCGACCAGAAAAAATAATTATAGCAATGTATAGTTTAGCGAAAGGCACAATCCAGCCCTGTAGGTATGAAGACATAGTTGTAAAAGCATTTGAGCTCTTTCCGACAGATTTTCAATTGCGCGGTTACCCTCAATATCCGGATTCTTCTGATATCCATAAGCCATTGTACGGTCCTCTTAAAAGACAAGGATTAGTTAAGGCGGCAAATAAAATGTTTTGTTTAACCGATAAGGGCTTAACCAGAGCCAAGGTGCTTACCCAGCTTAAGAAAGAAAGTCAATTGGCACAGATTGAGCGTATTACAAGAGATGTGGCTCATGAAATAGAGCGTTTGCAGACAACGAATGCTTGGAAACTTTATCTTGAAGGTAACCAAGATAAAATTTTGGATACCGATTTTTATGTGTTCTTAGGGGTAACTGTGCGCACAGATAAGAATGGTTTTTTAGGTAGATTACGCTCGGTAGAAGAGGCGGTAAAGACAGTAGTTAAAGCAGATCCTCAACCTATACATCTTAAATTAGGCGATTTATGCAATTTTCTGTTTGTAAAATTTGACTCGATTATTAAAAGAAGAGACGGAGGTTCGTTATGAGCTACAAAATTAAAGAGCAGCCGAATGTTTTTGATGACCATTTTCTTGATATAATTGGTAATGAGTTCAAATTTGACCATGTGAAAGGCCTAGCTGAGTGGATAAAAAACTCAGCCGATGCGTATACACGCGAAGATATCTCTGACGAAAATCAATATGTTTTACTCAGGTTTTTCCCAAAGACTCAGAAAGAGCCAGCGCGTTTTGAATGCATTGATTTTATGGGCATGACAAAACAAGATATTGATAAGGCATTCAAGCGTTGGGGGGATCCTCATGCCGCAGCAAGAGGCTCCGGACGCAGAGTTTTAGGTGGGCACGGAAATGGGGGCAAGTTTTATATGAGGCAAATGTTTAGAACATCGCGTTTTGTTACATATCGCGATGGCAAGCTCAATATTTTTGGTTTCAACGAGCACAGAAAATATGGCTACGCCGAAGGATTTGAAAACAATGCTTTGTCTGCCGAGAAAGCCATAGAATTATCCGGGATTAAGGATATAGATATACCAAAGCCAGTGCGCAATAAATGGGCAAAAAAAGGAGTAGGTTTTACAGTTGTCACTGGAGAGACTCCTGAAAAGATAAAAAGTTGGGCGAAAACTATAGAGACAATTGCAAAACGCCTTCCTTTGCATCCACAGTCAAGAAGATTAGTAAAACATAAGCAAGTTATTATTATTAGCGATGGTGCGCAATTTAAAATCGAGCCAGCCGCAATTGCTCCTCGCCCCGGCTTTGAGGGGCCTTATAAAATCGCTCTCCCAGCTGAAATCACGAGGGATGGTCAAACTATTCAATTCAAGAATGATAAATACCCAGAAGCTTATTTAATTTTGAGTACCTCGGAGCAGCCATTTAATCGCATTGGCGAGATGTCAGCGCTTAATAGCATTGATATACTAGGGGAAGTTGGGTGTATTGGCTCATATCGTTTGAATGAGCTAGGCTATCTTCGTTATGCTGCGCAAGCAGAATTTTTATATGGAGAGTGTTATTGCCCGATTCTTGAAGATTCTGCTGATGATTGTGTTAGAAATGATCGGGAAAAGTTAGTAGAAACTGAGAAAACAGAGGCACTTCTTTCTTGGATTCGTGAACAGGTTGACGAGTTATGCGAGAAAATGGCCCAGGCAGATCGCAATGAGCGTAAGCAAAAGGATTTAGAGCAATCTTCCGCTTTTAATGAGTTGCTTAACAGATGGAAAAACAAATTTATGAGCAAAGTTTTTTCGGAGATTCTCGGAGGTTCTAAGGCTGGAGATAGCTGGGGAGGCTCAGAGGGAGGCGGCGGAGAAGCAGGCAGGGAAGGGAAAGGGGCGGAAGGGAGAAAAACTACGGCTAAAGGGGGCAATCAAGGAGAAGGTGGCGGAGGAAGTGGCACAGAAAGAAAACACGCGCCACGTTTCCCACGCGTATTATTATCAGGATATGACGCTGATCCTTTGAATACTCTTGCGTCAGAATCTTTGATTCTTGATCCAGGACATCCAGCTGTTTACCAGCGCTTTGAAGACGTGAAAGAGGGGATTTATTGGATTAATACTTCGCGCCCTCTAGCAGGTAGAATTATAGAGCAATATTCAGTTAAATCAACTCGATGGCGCGAGTATTTATTTCAAAGATATGTGGATATAATTGTTAAGGAAGCGATTTATCAAAAAGCGAGCAAAGATCCAAATTTAACCGCAGAAACAGTCGATTCGTTAATAGACAGTGTTATTCAGAAAGTTCATGATGGAGCAGCTGTTGATTTAGAGTCTTTTTTGTTTGAGGAAGCTTTCGGTCTGGAGGGATCAAAGGATAAGGATGAGAAAAATAAGACATAAAACAAAAAAAAGTAAGAAGCAGCTATTTACGGTTATAGATTTATTTTCTGGGGTTGGAGGGTTTTCTGAGGGGTTCGCCCAGGCGCGATTTAAGAGACAGCCTATATATGAGTTAAATCTGTTAGTCGATAGCGATCCGGAAGCAGCTTATACTCTTAAAAGAAATAAGCCATTAGTTCCTTTCTGGGTTCAGGATATTGCGCGGATAAGCTCAAATTCTTTATTAGAGTATGCACATGTTTCCGATATCGATATTATAATAGGCGGACCTCCATGCCAAGGGTTTTCCCCGGCAGGTAAGCGATTATTTGACGATCCGAGAAATGCGCTGCTCGGTGTTTTTGTTAAGGTTGTTCAGCAATTAAAACCCAAGGCTATTTTGCTTGAGAATGTGCCAAGTCTTTTCGCAGGGGGGCATGGTAAGTACGGCGAAGAGTTACTAGAAAGCTTAGATAGGGCTGGTTATACTCCGGCAGCAAAAGTGTTGCATGCAGAAAAATTTGGCGTTCCGCAAATGCGTCGAAGAGTATTCGTGATCGGATTTCGCAAAGATTTAGGAATTCTTTCGCCTAGCTTTCCTGAATATCCAATGATTTCGGTAAATGTTGAGCAAGCAATTGGCGATCTGCCTTCTTTGAAAGCAGGCGAAGGCCGCGATCCATCGCATTATGCGACGATGCCACAAAGCGAATATCAAAAAGCCCGGCGCGCAAGATCTGTCTTATTGTTTAATCATATAGCCCCAAATCATTCCAAAGATTTAGTTAAGAAGATTTCCATTATTCCTGAGGGTGGAGGGAATAGACATCTTCCCCCGAAAAAGCGCTTTTCAAATAACTATTTCAGCCAAGCCTATGCTCGATTGCATAGGGATAAATTTGCCTATACAATTACTGGTTCGTTTCTAAATCCTGGTTCAGGCAGATTTATTCATTATAGAGACGTTAGAGCTTTAACGATTCGCGAGGCCGCGAGATTACAAAGTTTTGATGATAGTTTTGTTTTTCATGGCACTATGTCTGCACAGGAACGGCATATTGGTAATGCGGTTCCTCCTACTTTAGCTAAGGCTTTAGCAGAGCATCTGGGAAAAGTTTTGAAGTCTTTGGGTTGTTAATTGTTATTAAGATATGGTTGATACAGTTTCAAAGAATACTCGATCTTATATTATGCGTTGTATTCCCTCAAAGGGCACGAAGCCAGAAGTTTTAATGAGGCTTGTTTTAGTTAGAAATAGGATACGAGGCTGGAGAATGCAATCTTTAGGGCTTCCAGGTAAGCCAGATTTCGTATTTGAAAAAAATAAGCTGGCTGTCTTTATTGATGGATGCTTTTGGCATGGATGTGTAAAATGCTATAGAGGGCCGAAAAGTAACAAGCGTTATTGGGTTTCAAAATTGCGTTTAAATAAGGCTCGCGACACAAAGAACTCTAAAATGCTTTTAGCTCTAGGGTGGCACGTACTAAGATTATGGGAACACCAAGTACGGATGGGACCTGGTAATTGTGTAAAAAAAATCAAGAGGTATTTATAGCGGAAGGATTAGGCTTGGATGGCGAGAACCGCGAAGAGACAAAAAGCAAAAATATATTCTCCATTTCTAAGGAAATATTTAAGTGGGCGACAAGCAAAGAGAGCTTCTCTTAGGTCTGTCCGTCGCCTAGATATCGCTAGATTTGAAATCTTAATGACTGCTTTTAAGAAATGGAATATAAAGACGGTCGCGGATATTTTAAAGATAAGGCCAAAAAGGATTTTAAAAATTAGGGGAATTGGGAGGACTAAACTTGACATCCTCACGACTACAGTTAAAGGTGTGGTTTTTGGGAAGATAAATGCGGATACGGATCAACCCTTTCGGGAGGTATCAACTCCAGGACTATTGTTAGGGAGAAAACTTAGCCAGGATGAAAAAAGGTTATTGGGGAGCGTATCAGTGGATAGCGTAATAGATGATGTTCGTACACGGAGCGTATTGCGGAGCCTCGGGAAAAAAACAGTTATCTCGGCAACGCAGGTAACTCGAGACCAATTCTTGTCAACACGGAATGCTGGCAAGAATTCTCTTGGTAAAGCGATTGAATCAATAGAGTGCATAATCAAAGAGCTTAAGTGTAAAGAGCATCCTATCAAGATTGATGAAGAAAGTGTAAAGCACACCGTTGATGAGCATATTCTTTCCCGGTTACCCCAACAACAAGCAATGATTTTGAAAGACAGGTATGGCTTATGGGATGGAATATTTGAGACTTTAGAAGATATCGGCCATAAATATAATATAACTCGAGAACGCGTACGGCAAATTCAAATGAAAGCCGAGGGGTCATTGCGACGAATGTTAATGCCTCAGTTATTTGCTACGCGTTTACTTACTCAATTAAAAAAATTTTCTCATGAAGAGATAAAGAAGACTTGTGACGGTTTGGCAAGTATCGATGACTTGGAAAATATTGTTTTTAAGATAGACAACGATGCCCAGACGGTAGATCTCGCTTATAAAATGTTGAAAGAAGTTTTTTGCGGCAAACAGAATCCTCTTACGGAAGGGCTCATTCAATGCGAAGGCGATGTAGTTGCTTTCGATAATGACGCAAAGTTGAGATTTGAAAAAGTTTGTTCAGCTTGTGAGCTTGCTTTGGTATCTAAGGGCAAGCCCCAATCGATAGAGGACCTTAGGGACACAGTATCTAGGTCAGTTTCTGAAAATGTTAATCCAGCTTTTTTGAAGAGGTGCTGCGAATTAAGTCCAAGAATTGGGCTTGATGCGGTTGGCAAAATTGGCTTAAAACGCTGGTCGCATTTTAACTCTCGGAGTTTAGATCAAATGATACGTTCAGCATTAGCTGAGTTAGGTACACCCAGTCATTATTCCTATGTTACAGCAAAAATGAATGTTTTATTTCCACATCGTGCTCCGTTTAGCGAAAGATCTATACATTCAAGGTTATCAATGCATCAAAATTTATTTGTTTGGGCCGGACGGCGCGGAACTTACGCTTTAGTTGATTGGGGAATTAAGCAGTATCCTAGCATAAAAGATTTCTTGGCGCAAGAATTAACACAAGCTGGTGGATCAATCTCAGAAGATGAGCTTGTTTCTAGGGGTATAGCTAAATATGGTTATAGAGAGGCATCAATTCGGATGACCCTCGCTTTTCAAAAAAGGATATTTAAAAAGTTGCTTGATGGTTCGTATATTTTAAATCGTTAGGAGGCTATCGGGTTAAGTTATGGGTGAAATATTTAAGATCTTGGCAATAGACGGCGGCGGAATAAGAGGTATTTTTCCAGCTCAAATCTTAAAAAGAATAAAAGAAGAATTAGCAATAGAATTTTGCGAGAAGATACAGATTATCGCAGGCACTAGCACGGGAGCAATTATCGCTGCTGGATTAGCCATAGAATATCCGATTGATCAAATAGTCGATCTCTATAGGGCGGAAGGGCGAGAAATATTCCACAGAAATTATTCAGAATTCTTAAATAAGTATAACTGGAAAGGTTTGTTCAGGACCAAGTATAGTAATTTATATCTAAAAAAGATGCTACATAATGTTTTTAAAGATTTAACTCTATCACAAACAAAGATCAGATTAATGATCCCTGCATCCAATGTTTCAAATGGTAGCGTATTTATTTTTAAATCAAATTATGATGAAAATTTCATAAGGGATAAAGATACAAGAATTTCAGAGGCAGTTTTAGCGTCTTGTTCTGCGCCTACTTTCTTTAATCCCGTTAAAGTGAAAGATTATTTATTAGCTGACGGCGGTCTTTGGGCTAACAATCCCTCCTTAATTGCCTTAACGGAAGCTATGGGTAAGCGTTTTAAAAGAGAGAAAAGCCAAATAAGAATACTATCACTAGGAACCGGACTAGGAAAGAAGTATTATGATCCGAGTGATTATAATAAAGAATGGGGGTTTAAACGATGGGGCTTGGGATTAATTAGCACAATTATGAACTTGCAATCAATAAATGTCGATAATATAGTTAGATTTATTTTAGATAATGACGATAAACGGTTCGTAAGAATAAATTTTGATACTGATTGTGAGGCAGCCTTAGATGATGTAAATTCAGTCAATAACCTTGTCGCAAGGGCAGACGAAGCTTTTACTTATAATTTTAATAAAATAAAGGATTTTTTTGATGAGTAAATAATTGGAGATAATTATGCTTATTTATGAAAAACAAAAATTAAATGAGTTCTTATTGAGAATTACCGAGACGTTAGACATCCCGGATCAGTTCTATGAAGATGCAGTTTTGAAATATGAGGATGTCGGATCATGGTTATCCGCAGATGATTCTGAATTGAAATCTTGTGTCCCTGAGATTTATCCACAGGGTTCGTTTCGTCTTGGGACCGTTATTTACCCTTTTTCTAAAGATGATGAATATGATATCGATCTAGTTTGTTTATTAAATTTGGATAAAACACAAATATCACAAAGCGATCTTAAGAAAAAAATTGGAGATCGTTTAAAGAAACGGGATGATTTAAATCGAATTTTATCTCCTGGTCGTAGGTGCTGGAAGCTGGAATATCCTTCTCAAGTACAGTCTCCGAGTTTACATATGGATGTACTTCCTGCCATTCCTAATTCTGAACGATTGCCCACTGGTATATTGCTTACGGACAGGGAGCTTAAGTTGTGGCAGAAAAGTAATCCGAAAGCGTACGCTAATTGGTTTTATGACAGAATGAGAACTGTTTTTCTCGCAAGAAGAACGGAGTTGGCTAAATTAATAGAAGCTGCGAATATTGAAGATGTTCCAGAGTGGCAAGTTAAGACTCCTCTTCAAAGAGTAGTCCAACTTCTTAAGCGTCACAGGGATATTTATTTCCAAAAAAGACCTGATTATAGGCCAGCTTCAATTATTATCACTACTCTTGCCGCTCGTGCATATAATAGTCAGGTAAATATTTATGATGCTTTAGTTGAGATTATGCGTACCATTGAAATTAATCTTGGAAAGCCAGGTTTTATTGAGAATCGTAATGGTCGCTGGTGGGTAGCTAATCCTATTGAAGATGAAAACTTTGCTGACAAGTGGAATGATTATCCTGACCGAAAAGAAGCATTTATGGAATGGTTAAAGAGGGCGAGCGAAGATTTTATAAATATCGGAAAGAAACAAACGTTAGATGAAGCAATAGATTTATTGACACCTCTTATCGGCGAACAAATCATGGCCAAAGCCGCTAACGCTTTAGGAATACAGAAAAAATCATTCTTGCCAGTTCTTATTATGCCACAGAATCAAGTTCCCTCTTTGGGGGATGCTAAACATTGCCAATCTCCTCTTTGGTCTGTGAGCGAAATTTACAGGGCTAAAGTTAAAGGCTCTGTCTGTTCAAAAAAAGGTGGAAGACGGCTTTGGGAGTTAACAGATCGCCCAGTCCCAAAAAATGTTTGGTTACGATTTAGTGTTACCACCAATACTCCATTACCCTACAATGTTAAGTGGCAGGTTGTTAATACTGGGAAGGAAGCGTTGGAAGCGGGGCAATTGCGTGGCGATTTTTATGATAATGATATACCTGCTGACAATATACGTTGGGAAAGAACACTTTTTAAAGGAACACACTGGGTAGAGGCATTTATTATAAAAAATGGAGTTTGTGTTGCGAGGTCTGGCCGTAAAATGGTAAAAATAAGATAGGTGCTGATGAACATATATAGACGAATTAAGTAATAATCGTAATGGAAAATTTTAGCACATAAATGCCGTTGTTTCTTCAATAGGTATTATTGCAAAAGAATTAAAAGGCTTAATTTAACCAATGGATAAGCGATCTCAAATTAAGGAGCGGTCACGATTATGCAGTTAGTGGATAACTATGTAGAGAGAAAAGGTTTCTTGACAAAACGAAAAATTTGATATAATCTAAATCATACCGCTGACGGAGGAGTTATCCGTTCTTGAGCCGAAAGGCTGACATTACCTAGGGCGATGTGCCCAGGAGATTACCACTAAGCCTTACGGAAGAAAATCGTAAGGGCAAAGATTAGTGGAGAGGAAATTTGAAGTTTACACTTCGGATTTCCTTTTTTGTTTTTAGGGCAAAAAGAGGGAATTCGACGGTAGTGCTTCGAGTTTCCTCTTTATTATTTATGAGCCCTAAAACACAAAAAAGGAGGAATTAATGGAAATCCGAAGAATTCCCGTCTCCCAGATTAATCCTGCCCCTTATAACCCCCGCGTTGATCTTACTCTAGATGACCCGGAATACCAGAAGTTAGAGAAAAGCATCACCACCTTCGGCTATGTTGAGCCCCTTGTTTGGAATAAGCGCAGTAACACTCTCATCTCAGGCCATCAGCGTTTCAAGATTCTGCTTGCTCAAGGGGTAGCCGAAATAGAGGTAAGCGTAGTTGATTTACCGCTTGCAAAAGAAAAAGCTCTTAACATAGCGCTAAACAAGATCGAAGGCCGCTGGGATGAGAAAAAACTAACCATGCTACTTTCGGAGCTTTCCCAGATTCCTGATTTTGAGGTCGGCCTGACTGGTTTTGAGGCGCCCGAAATAAGCGAGTTACTCGATCAGTATTCCCAAACGAGGGAAGATGACGACTTTGATTTTGATGCCTGTGTTGAATCGATAAAAGATCCGGTGACAAAAACAGGCGATTTAATCGAACTCGGTCCGCACCGTATCTTCTGTGGCGATGCAAGCGACCAGAAACACATAAAGCTGCTCCTGGAGAATGAAAAGGTAAGCCTGCTGCACACTGACCCTCCTTACAATGTCAACTATTATGGCGGCAGCCGGCCGCAGGCGCATGCCAGGCCAAAAAAGCATAAGCTCTGGCGTAAGATCTATGCGGATAATTTCTCCCAGGAGGAGTACGAAAAATGGCTGAAAAACATCTTTGTCAACATTAGCCCATATTTTGCCGAAGGCGCTTCTCTCTACATATGGAACGGGCACAGGCAGTTCGGCCCGATGTATCTGATGTTGGTTGAGCTGGGATTCCACGTTTCTTGTATAATCACCTGGTCAAAAGAACGTTTTGCAATAGGTTTTGGTGATTATAACCAGCAGACAGAATTCTGCCTCTATGGCTGGAAAAAAGATAATGGTTCGCACGCCTGGCTTGGGCCAAACAACGAAAGCACCCTCTGGCAGGTCCGGCGCGATTTAACGCGTGACTATATACATCCTACCCAAAAACCTGTCGCTTTAGCTCAGCGCGCCATCAAAAACAGTTCAAAGCGGGGGGATCTAGTGTTGGATATGTTCTTGGGTTCCGGGTCTACCCTGATTGCCGCTGAGAGCCTGGAAAGGCGCTGTTTTGGCCTTGAAATCGACCCATGTTATTGCGATGCGATTGTGCGTCGGTATATAGCCTATGTTGGGGAAGATGGGGTTTCCGAAGAAGTATTGCATGCATATGCTAAGGAGGCTAGCCATGGATAATAGACAAGACAAGGAAGGCCTCTGTGCTTTGTCAATCATTCAAAGAATTAAAGACGGGCAGTTTGATCCAAAGCTTCTAGACAAAGAAATGCGCCAACAGTGTGTAGAGGTATTTATGGGAGAAGGCTATTCTAAGGCCCAGATGGCGCAGATCTTTAAGTGCAGCGAAAAAACAATCAAGCGCGACACTGAAGAGATATTATTACATAACTCTTTGGTTCCGGATGATAACCTGCGTAAAAAGATTGTCTCTCAGCTTACCATGATTGTCGCAGCAGTCCGCGAGCACCTCATGCGCTTATCAGGCAAACCTGATACTTCCGTAGCAGAAAGAACCCAGGCCGGTTACATGGCTTTTAAGGTTTTTGCAGAGTATATCGAAAAACTTCAGTCGCTGGGGTATCTGCCTTCCTCACCCAGGGCCATCGCAGGGGACATCTCCTTGCATATTGACGGCCAGGAGGAACAGTCCTTCGATGACCTAAAGACTCAGGTAATCCAGGTAGAGAAGGTTATCGCAGAAACAGGCGATATCCCTGATAAGGACAAAGAGGAAATAGTAAAGATAAAGGAACTGATCGATAAAGCCCAGATTACCTATCAAATACAGAAGTTTACCTTAAATAAGAAGGAGGACAGCAATGAGCCAGATAATCATGAATAAAATTAGCCAATTACGTCGCAGAGAAGGTAAGCACTTTCTTGCATTCCGCAGGCTATATTTTCCGCATTACCACAAATATCCGGATGCCGCGTTCCATATTGAGCTAAGTAATTCATTGGAACAGATAACCAATGTGCGCGGTTCAAAAAATGCGATCGCCGCCCCACGCGACAGCGCAAAGAGCACGATTATCAGCCTGCAATATGTGCTTTATAGCATCTGCTACAAGCTCGAGGAGTTTATTTTATTGATCTCTAATACCAGTGACCAAGCAAATAAGCTGCTCTCCAATGTAAAGAAAGAACTAGAGACCAACAAGCTACTCAGGCAGGATTTCCCCGAGGTCACTGAATTTGGCGCTCACCCCAAGCCTCCCCGTTGGGCTAAAAACGATATTATTACCCGAAATGACATAGAGGTCCTTGCCTTAGGAACCGAGCAAAAAGTCAGGGGAAGGCGCAAGGGGGAATACCGGCCTTCACTTATCATCTTAGATGATATCGAAAGCGATGATAACTTTCAAAACCCGGAAAACTACGATAAGCTCCACAACTGGTTGACAAAGGCAGTCCTTAAAGCCGGGGCAGCTGATACAAATGTGATCTTTATCGGAACTATTCATCATTACCACTCGCTCCTTGCACGTTTTACCGATCCGCAGGACTTCCCTGGCTGGAATAAAAAGATTTACCGTTCCGTTATCTCCTGGCCTAACAATCCGCAGGTATGGGAAGAATGGACGCGTATTTTCAATAACCAGATTGAATTTGAAGGAGAATCCGGACCCCAAGCCGCCAAGAGCTACTTTGAAGCGCATAAAGAACAGATGCTTGTAGGCACTGAGGTGCTTTGGCCGGAAAGCAAAAGTTACTATGATCTTATGGTGGCAAGAGAGCAAGACGGTTATTACAGTTTTGATTCTGAGATGCAGAATGAGCCGGTAGACCCTAAGAATTGCCATTTCAACCTTGAGGAGATGCATTTCTGGGATGATAAATTTAAGTCTGAAGAAGAATTGCTTGCTGTTGTAGATATCAGGGCGAGGCTATACGGGTCCTGTGATCCTAGCCTGGGCAGACAAAACAAACATGGGGACTTTTCAGCGATTGTGACAGTATTATTAGACTCAGAAAGCGGTAAAATGTATATTCTGGATGCTGATATTTTAAGAAGAAAGCCAGATAAAACCATCGATGATATTTTGGCATATCATTGCATACGCAAATATACAATGTTTGGCTTTGAAGCTAACCAGTTTCAGGAGTATATGGCTGAACAGCTAAGGAAGGAGTCCGAAAAGACAGGAAGCTATTTGCCGTTAAAGGAGATCAAAAATACAACCGATAAGAGGGCCAGGATTGAAGCCTTGCAGCCGATGGTTAAGAATGGAACCATACTTTTTTCGCGGAAACACCGCATTCTACTAGAACAGATGAAGTCTTTCCCTAAGGGCAGCTATGATGATGGATTGGATGCCCTTGAAATGGCTGTTAATCTGTGTAAGAAGGTATCCGGTGAAGCTGCTTTTTACACCCTGGATTACGACGTTTGCTCAGGCTTGGATTATGGGGACGAGGGACACTGTCAGCAGCCAATTTATAAGATAACAATCCCTGAGCCAACAAAACATAGGCCAGCTCACGGATAATTATTTATTATTCAAGCACAGTATGAGTATGTTGGTAAATATTCTTTATTTTTTGTAACTCTGTTTGCAGAGAATTCTCTGCCGCGCCATATTTCTGGGCCGGCTTAGAGGAGTCACCCCTTAAACCTTTTTACAAGAGAGTATTTTTTGGATGTGTTATGAACGCACAGAGATGCGTAACCGTGGATAGTTCATTATTACGATTGATAGTGCAGGACACTCTTAAACCAACCAGAGCCATTATCGTAACTCCCTGAAATTGCTGTAAATACAAGCTCCGTGAAGCACTTGCGGAGTTTTATACTTTTAACCAACCTTAACTAACTTTAACCAATTTTAATATAAATGGGCACAATTTAGGCACAAATCTATTTACCTCAAACCTTCAATAATTTTAAAAAAAGCAATATTATAAATTTGACTACCATTTTATTAAGAGTATAATATAACACATTAGTAAATACCAAGTTTGAGCTATAAGGAAAGCTATTTAAGTTAACTTTTTTGGTTTGAAGATCTCGAGATCGTAATATGTTGGAGGATTAAAATAATGGATATCCATAGCTTCTTAAATGCAATAGGGTGCACTAGCCGTTTTCCACTTGCTGACCGTGCTAAAGATCAGAGTTGGGTTAAATACCCTATAGATGTCGAAAGCGAATTTGTCTCACCTCCGCTTGAGGGAGAAATCGCTAAAGACACGCGGGTTGTTATATTGTCAGGACCAGGAGCAGCTGGAAAAAGTATGTTGGCTAAGTGGTGTGCAGCACAATCCAAAATTGCTTATTTTAATTTATCAGGTCGTACAGTTGCACGTGACTCAGCTCGTGGGTTAATCGGGGAAGCTTTTAGTGACACTCGATATTCAGATGTTGTACGCTCAATCCGCGAAGGTAAGTATGCTCTTATCATTGATGCACTAGATGAGGCTAAACTTGCCTCTGGCGAAGGTCCATTTGTTGACTTTTTGAATGGGCTTGCCGATCTTGTTCATGATCATCAGGGTCACGTTCCTATTATTTTATTTTCGCGAGAAGAAACAGCGGATTGGATCGAATTAGTATTATCTGATTCGAAACTTTCCGGAGTTACGCGCCTTAAACTTCAACCATTCGCAGATAAGGAGCAGGCTATTGATGTTATATTGCGACACTGCACCAGTTGGTATAAGAAAAGAAAAGAAGTGGATCCTCCTAATTGGAGTCGAGAGTTTTCGGAAGAGTTACTAGAGATAGCACAGGATGTTGCAAAGGGGTTTGGTGATGATATCTCCCAACAAAGAGCATTCTGGGGATACGGCGCACTACTTGCTTCACTGGGTCGTCTTCTAGCAGAAAAAATAATAGATGGAGCTAAGCGAGGAGAACTTCGTAAACTCTTTAAGGTAGATTCAAACTTAGGCCCCGATCTCTTTATCCGCGTAGCCAAAGAGCTTTTGGAGCGCGAACAGGTAAAGTTTATTACTGCTGCCCAGGAGAAACTTAAATCACGTTCCCAAGGTTTTTCTGATTGGAGTTGTTTATATTCAAAAGATGAGCAATGCCGCCGTCTCTTGTTTCGTATGACAGGCACTCTACCACAGGATTGTATTCCACAGAATCTTCCTGGAACGTTGCGTGACGCTTATGAAGCTCTTGTGAACCACGCGCTTTCCGAGCATCCTTTTGTTGGTTTACCTCCATATGAAGAGTATCTTCGCGCGTATTTCCTAGTTAATGAAAATGAAGAAAATCGGCGATGCGGTTTCCAGAAGGTATTAGATGAAAAGCTATACTTGCCGACACCAGTTTTAGCATGGTGTATGCTGGCGCTATCTCCAGGAGGAGACCGTTTACGTGCAAACAACCTTGGGTATCTAATCGAATCATTGTTAGCGCACCCTACGTTGGGAGCATCATTCCGTATTATTATCGAAGGCAGTGGGAATAACATTGTTGTACAGGTTGATCATGATGGCGTTTCGTGGATTCCAGAAATTCGGCTTACTGAAGTGCATCATGGTTTGTGGTTCTGGCGGCGTTTGGAGCGTGCGATCGTTGATGTTGATTCCAATGTTTCTATCGGGACTAACGAACATGATTTCATTCTTGGTCCGGATGTCGTGCTGGATTGTCATCAACTTAAATTTAATAGCCGAAATGTGCGTATTTTCACAGCTAAGAACGGCCATAATGTCGAAGGGGTAACCCTGAGAGCACATGCAATCGATGGTCAGCCACGACTCAACGTGTACGGACCGCCGGAGAAATTGCAAGTGTTCGGAAGCGGTCTAATGCATCCATGGGTGCAGTGGTTGACAAAAGAGCCAGCCGTTGAACTCCCGGATGCAGTAGTTCGGAGGGCTTTTGTGGATCTTAGACGGTTGTTAGGGCGGTTCCGTGCGCATGGCTATGGGGAGTTGGGGCGACATGCCAACGTTATCGAAAACTTAGCAGTAGGTCAAAGTTCTACACGTCAAAAGCTCCTGAATTATTGTATTAAACGTGAGATTATGTTTAAGGACGGCCAATTATATAAGCTGGATTCAAAAGTAATTGACACATTAGGCATTAATCTTGCACATCTCCGCAATGGAGTTTATACCCCTAAGTTAGCAGTATTTTTAAGAGAATTTTTCGAAAGCGACAAGTAAGAACGAGATAGTAAATCCATTTCCTCGCGAGCACGTCCAGTTGCTAATTTTGTCCAATAGGGACAGCTAAATTGGGCTGAATTCTTTCAAAACTCCCCGTTAAAATAGTAACAGACGCTTTCCGATACAATCTGGAAAGTGTACCTAACCCCAAGGTAGATAGTGTCCATTTCGGAATATCCTTAAAATTTCACCTTAAATTTATATCCTACCTGTATACAGAGAGTCTTTCTGTCGCGCCGTATTTCTGGGCGTCCTTAATGGAGTTACCTCTCAAAGTGCAACATTAATTTAAAAATTACCCCCAATAATAATGCTTTATCATCCCGCCCAGCCGGGACTGGCATTTGATCTTACCTTTAGCCCTTCGTGTTTTATATCCAAGAGGTTCATTATTTATTCCCGAATGCGGTCTCTTGGTGTTGTAGTGGCCAATATATTCACGGATTAGATATTTTAAGTGTTCTTCCCCAAACACGAAGAAATGATCCAGGCACTCTCGTTTGATGGTCCCAACAAAGCCTTCAGCATAGGGGTTGAGGTTAGGAGAACGGTAAGGTATCCTTTTGACCTCGGCATTATGGGGCTTGAACAGCTCGTCAAACTCCTTAGGGAATTTGGCATCGCCATCGCGGATAAGAAGCTTCCTGGTTTTATCCTGAAAGAGGAAAGAGAGGCTCTTTGTGGTATTGACTACCCATTTTTTATCCGGCTTTGTTGTGATCCCGGCTATATGGACCTTTCGTGTTCTGATATTGATAAAGAATAACACGTGGAATATCTTCGGTCCTAAAGCAGTCCAGACTGTCTTGGTAAAAAAATCACAGGCCCAGAGGGTTTCAAAATGCCGTTTTATGAAAGCATCCCAGGAGTCTTCCTTACGTTTAGGAGATGGCTCAATGCCATTTCGAAGTAAGATTAACTTTATGGCGCCCCGGGATAGCCTCGATATATTAAGTTTCTTTAACTCAGCCGAAATTCTACCATAGCCCCAAAGCTTATTCTCTTTTGCCATGCGGACAATAAGATCAACAATTTCCTGCATAGTCTTCCTGGGTCTGCCACGTTTGAGCTGTTTTTTAGTTACGCCTTCTGCTGCCCATCTTCGGAATGTGGAATAACTCACAATGGATATGATGCACTTGATCTGTCCGCGTAAAGGCAGTCCGTATTTAATGAGCCTACGTTTTTCAGATAGGGTAGTGGTAATCCTTTTAGACAGCTTAGAACGTAGGATTTCGTTTTCAACTTTCATGTATTCAATCTGGCGGATAAGATTAGAGTGCGTCATCTTTCCCAAGAGCCCTAAAAACTCTTGGAAAAGGGTGCCGTTTATGGTATAAGATTTAGTGAAGTCCATAGTTTCCTCCTTTAAAAAGTTAATGGATGAAATTAGTAATTAACCTTATGTTTTGCTGGCGGTTAGAATATAGTTTCACTCGTTATTTGACAGGTCTCATAATTACTGTACCCCGCTGGGAGTAAAAAGCCTTAAAAAAGCCAAATTCCCTTCAAAAATTATCACTTTTTTGAGGCTAATTTTGGGTGGTTTTTAGCGCTTGGTTTGGCATATCAGCTAAGGTACAGGGATAATGAAACCAGTGTACTTTAGAGAGCTAATAAACATCATAAAGTGTTCTTTTGGATCAGCGTAATAATACGGCTATAGCCCTGATGTCCGGACAAAGAGAGGCGGACAAAGCTATCTTCTAATAACTCAAAGAGTTACGAGAATTAAAGCCAAAAATTACCGGACAAATAAGACAAATTTAGCGAGGAATTACCTCTCTAAAGACGAAATTTCCCTTCTTTTAAGCCATAAATCAGCTATAATATAACCTGTCAATAGTGAGAGGTTTCCCCTCAGCTCATACGAGAGGGACCCCAATTTATTTTTTGCCTGTTTTTGACAAGATGACTATAGGGTGATTTAGAAGCGAGGGAAAGAAATGTAGATTTAGAAGTTGCTAGGAAGATTGATTCTGAACGTGCTAGCATTTATTCTGAGGCATCTCTAAAAGCCGATGAAGAATATAGGCTTAAAGACAAAGATAAGGACAAGAAAATTTCGGATTTGGTAAAGCAGATAGAGGAGCTTAAAATAAAAGCAGAGCAAGGATCACAGCAGGCGCAGGGGGAAGTATTAGAGATTGAATTGGAGCAGATGCTTAAGTCAGCTTTCCCTTATGATATTATTGAACCTGTCCCTAAAGGAATTAAGGGTGCCGATGTTTTACAGAAGGTTAACAATCCTATGGGGCAGTATTGTGGAACTATTATTTGGGAGTCAAAGCGAACAAAAGGTTGGAATGATGACTGGATCGAAAAATTAAAAGATGATCAGAGGGAAATAAAGGCAGATATCGCAGTTTTGATGAGCATTGTATTACCTAAAGAAATCAATGGATTCTCTCAATTTAAAGGAATATGGGTTACTAGTTTTCCTCTTGCTGTGGCCCTAGCTGTTGCTTTACGAGCAAATCTTATAGAAGTAACTTGTGCTAAACAGGCAGCAGTCGGAAAAGCCGAAAAGATGGAGGCAATATACAATTATCTTTCTGGAGCGGAATTTAAACAAAAGGTAGAAGCTATTGTAGAAGCATTTGTCACTATGAGCGCTGATTTATCCAAAGAGAAAGCAGCTATGAATAAGCTTTGGTCTAAGAGAGAACAACAGATCAAGAAAGTGATTATGAATACTGCTAGGATGTATGGTGATATGCAGGGAATAATCGGCGCATCTTTGCCGGAGATCAAGAGCCTTGAGTTAAAAGCTTTAACCGACGGGACAGAACAAACAAAAGAAGAGCAAGAATAGTGAGCAGTTGTTTGAAACTTAAGTAATTGAGATCGGGAGGGGCTATGGCGGAAGATTTACGGAATATTAAAGTATTAGAGAATATGCATCAGTTATTTCTCGAAGCTTTACGACATCGTGAACAAGAGATTTTTCATTATCTTGCAATCCTTGGTCCAGCGCTTGGTGGTTTTGGGTGGGTATTATATTATCGAAGTGAACATGAGGTAGAGTTTGCCTGTGTAACGATAGTGGTTATATTACTTCTTTTATTGGGCGCAGGTTATTCTTTAGCATTGGGGTATAACTATCGCTATATTGTTCTCCAATTGGCGAAGTTGGAATCAGTGTTTAAGCTCAAGAATACCATGCTTGCCGGTTGGCCTCGATCTCGCGAGGAATTTATTTCTCGATACAGATTGTGGGGACATATTCCGTGGTGTACGCCTCCAGAGGTAATCAGAGTTTTTTGGTTAGCTTTTCTTACAACGATGTTATTAGTTACAATAATAGCTTGTAAGCTTACAGATAATTTTCATAATTATATATTTTGGTGGGGACTAACATGTTTACTTCTGGGTTCTGTTTTGTTTCCAATCTACTATGGTCGTAAATTGCTAAAGAATTGTAATCGGGAACCGGAAACCTGGGATTAAGCAAAGCGGAAGATATGTTTTCCCACCCCCTGACATCTTTTGATTTTTGTGCGTTTTCTCCCGCTTCGCGGGATTTCGCTATATTGTTTTCTTATTGGTGCTCAATTTGAGCAGAAAGGCAAATTTTGCCCCCACTCAAAATTTGCCTTTTTGCCTGAGTCTCTCAAGCATCGTTCCCAAGAGGCTTTGCGGCTCGCCGTAGAGGCGGTTTAGCGTGTATCAGGCGAGCCTGGCGGACAACCGCTCTTTCTTAACCATTGATTTGGACGCTTGCGGCTTGCGCTGCCCCCACTCAGCGCAAGCCGCAAGCAAAGCCGAACCCGCATTGCATTAGCAAGAAGCCTGCCGACCAAGGCAGGCGCCAAGCGAAGCCTGCGCCCACGCAGGCTGAGCGGTGGAATGGGAAATACGGGAGCGCCGACAGGCGCGGGGCATTTAAGCTATTTCATTAGAGACCAGCTTTACCCCGGTATTATAAACAAAAACCAAAGAGGCGGGACATAGCGCCGATAACATAGCGGGAGAGGTTCTTTCCGGAAAAGGTTTGTTTGTCAGGGCGCGGGGCATTAGGAGATGTTTCATTAGAGACAAGGCTTTACCCCATACTTAGAGACAGGACGGCAAAGCACCCTGGCCTAAAGGATAGCCTAGGCACCCGGCCTTAAAGGATAGGCCGGTGTCCTGCCTTCTGCAGGAAGAGGTTCTTTCCGGGAAAGATTGTTTGCCAGGGCGCGGGGCAGAGAGATGTTTCCTTAGAGACCAGTTTACCCGGGGGGATTGTGGAGTTTTACAAATAGCGCTCTTTTAGGTTTCAGGGGAAATTTTTTTAATAAGGAGAGAGAGGGGTTATGTTTAAACAATTTATTGCCGGGAGTTGTTACTCGTATATTTTAAGTTCAAAAGAAGAAGCATTAGTGATCGATCCCCACATAAGCTTATTAGATGAGTATGTTGAGTATCTGAAGAAAAATAAGCTTACGCTTAAGTTTATTGTGGATACACACACGCATGCCGATCACTTTTCTTTAGCGTCTGTATTAAAGAAAAAATTCGGCGCGCAGGTATTGATGCATGAAAAAGCAATTTCCAGCGTTGCCGACAGACGTTTAAAGGATAATGATCAGGTCGCTATAGATTCCAGTAATTTTAAGGTCATATATACTCCGGGGCATACGGATGATGCTATTAGTTTATACGGTGAAAGCAGATTATTTACCGGAGATGTCCTCTTGATCGGCAGTGTCGGACGCACGGATTTCCAGAATGGTTCTCCAGAGTCGATGTTCGATACCCTGCAAAAGCTTAAAGCTCTTCCTGAGGAAACCGTGGTCTTCCCGGGTCATGACTACCATGAAAAACGCTCATCAACGCTTGGGAAGGAAAAACAAGACAATCCTTTCTTAAAGGAAACAGATAAAGAGGCATTTGTTAAGAATATGCGCGAAAAGATTATCCCCAAGCCGTTTAATATCGATAATATCGTGCGCGTAAACCAAAAAGGCGAAGCCGCGGCGCTGGAGATGATTACGCCTAAAGATGCCCTGGGGATTGTAGAGAAAAATCCTCCGGTTAAGCTTTTAGATGTGCGCTCGGCTTTAGAATTCAGTCAGGTACATATTAAAGACTCAATCAATATCCCTATAGATATGCTTTTTGCTAAAATTAATGATCTGAGCCAATCCAGGCAAAGCTATATTGTCCTTTGTCGCACCGGCAATCGTTCTCCTATGGCTGCGGATATGTTAATACAATCAGGCATTCATGGAGTTAAGGTAATGCAAGGTGGCATGACGCGTTGGCAGAAAGAAGGATTGTCCGTTATCAAGGGCGAGGGCGGCATATCATTAGAGCGTCAAGTCCGACTTATTGCCGGGAGCCTTGTTTTATTGGGGATAATTTTGTCATGGTTTGTGCATTGGGCGTTTATTTTTGTTCCGGTATTTGTCAGTTGCGGCCTCATTTTCGCCGGTTTGACTGATAATTGCCTTATGGGCATACTGTTAATGAAATTGCCTTATAACAAAAAATTATATAGAACAAAACTTGGCGGCGGAACATGCGCCATGGGGTAATAAAATAATACTTCCCCTAAAAATTTTGCCAGTTTTTTGAAAAGATAGCGCTCACGCCGCGCTTATAGGAATTGCGCGGGTGTTCCGTTTTCGGGAAGGCGGGGCATCCCGCGACCCCGGATTTCTCTTGTTGTAGAGCGGGACGGCCGAGTCCGTTCTTTGCGAAAAAATTTTAAGGGTTAGCTTTGCTACTAAGAATTGTAGATAAATAACGCATGGGTTGGTTTCTCTATATAGTCAAATGCCGGGATGCCTCCCTTTATACCGGCATTACTACGGATATCCCGCGCCGCCTTAAAGAGCATAATTCCAGGAGAGGGGCGTTTTATACCAAGAACAAAACTCCGGTGAAGCTGGTGCATCAGGAGGCGATGCCTGACCAGTCTGCGGCGCGCAGGAGAGAAGCTGAAATCAAGCGATTAACCAGGAAGCAGAAATTGGAGCTCATTGGCACGTTATAAGGAGGCAGGTATGAAAATACCTATTAGACAAATCGCGCGCGCAGTCAGCATGGGTGTCATTGTGGCGGTTATTGCAGGTTGCGCAACGACCGAGCAGGTGCCGAATGTCAGGATGTCGGGATTCTTGAACGATTACTCGCAATTGCATCGCGGGAAGAGCGGGCAGGCTGAGTTTACTTATCTGGATCACAGCGTAGATTTAAGCAAGTACTGCAAGGTTATGCTTGAGCCGGTGCAGCTCTGGGCTGCCGGTAATAAAAAATCCGCCTTGAGCAGACTCTCCCAGGAAGACCAGCAGCTGTTGGTAAATTATCTTTACGTTGCGTTGCGCGACGCGCTTCAGAAGGATTATGCTATTGTTGATGAGCCCGGCCCTGACGTGATGCGGATTAGATGCGCCATAACAGAGGCCAGGGCAACGAGCCCTGTTAAGGATGTGATTTCAACTGTTACGCCTGCCGGGCTGGGTTTAAGTTACGCCAAGCGCCTGGTGCTTGGGACGCACAGCGGCGTTGGAGTGGTAAGCGTAGAAGGGGAGTTGTCGGATAGCATTAGCGGCCATCGTATTGCTGCCGTAGTGGACAGGCGCGCCGGCACCAAATCAATAACCAGCAAGCCGACCCGCTGGGGAGACGTGCAGGATGCCTTTAATTTCTGGGCGCGCCGGATGCAGACCAACCTGGCTGTAATCAGGGCGTCTAAGACTGAAGCAGGATGATTTTTGTTTGCGCAGAAGTTTTGCGATAAAGATATCGCATGAAGAAGGGGGATGGATATGGCGACGATTTTAATCGTGGATGACGACCCGAAAGAACGCGAGCTCTACCAGGACATTCTATTGAGCCAGGGTTTTAATATCCTGGTTGCCGACAACGGCGAAGACGGCTTGAGACTGGCAATCGATAATAAACCGGACCTCATACTCCTTGATGTGATGATGCCTAAGAAGAAAGGCAGCGAGGTGTCCAAGGAGTTATCGGAGAACGGCAGGACCAAGAATATCCCGGTAATGTATCTTACCAGCATAATCACCGAGGAGGAGGTTAACTCGCAGCATGGGGTAATCTCCGGGAGGTTTATCGTATCCAAGTCCTCCGGCCGGGAGGAGTTCTTAAAGAGGGTAAACGACATCCTGAATTACGGGCGCAGGTAGCGCGGCAGGCAGAAGAAGGAAGATATGCGCGTACAGACAAAAATAATATTATTGCTGTTTTCCACTGTTATAGTATTTGTTTCTTTCGGCCTCTTGCAGAGGGTCTTTGAGAAGCAGAGGCTGGTTACCTTATTCTCCAATGAAGAGAAGGAAATCCAGCTGATTTTCGAAAAGGTGCTGGAGCTTAAAGGGAAAACGCTAAAGACCTTAGCCTATGATTACACCTATTGGGATGAAATGGCAAAGTTCACAGGCAGCAAAGATAAGAAATGGGCTGCGCAGAATATTGATACCGCCTTGTCATCCTTCAATGCGAATGTAATATGGGTCTACGGCATTGACGGCTCTCTTGTATATTCCGTAGATAATATCGCAAGCCCGGGCTTCAAAGAGCTGCCTTTACCCAGAAAGAGAATAAGCAGCCTTTTTGCCAAAGAACCCTTCTGCCATTTTTATATCAAAACTACAGGAGGTATCCTTGAAATCCGCGGCGCCACCATTCATCCGAGCAAGGACGTGGATAGGAAGACCGCAGCTCAGGGGTATTTTTTTGCCGGCCGCCTTTGGAATAAAGGTTATATTGATGAGATTGCCGCTTTATGCGGATACAACATAACCTTAACCGCACTTCCTGGCGATAAGGATTCTTTAGTTGTTTCAGACCCCGAAAAGGGCATAATTACTTTTAACAGGACGCTTGTGGGCCCGGATGGAAAGCCGGAGTTTAAGGTAACTGCCTGGAAGGAATCACAGCTCATTAGGAATTTTAACCGTAATTACAAGAGATTCTTTCTTATCATGACGGCGTCAATGCTGATATTCCTGGTTATTTTCATATTCCTGTTGACCAGATGGATCAAGACCCCGCTTCAGCTGATATCCGGGGCTTTAAAAGACGAGACTACCGAGTCTGCGGCTTCGCTGGAGAAAGACAAGAACGAGTTCGGCGACATCATCCGCATAATCAGTCGCTTCTTTGAGCAGAAACGTGAGCTTGAGAAGGCAAAAATCCAGGCAGATGCCGCCAACCGCGCAAAATCGGATTTCCTGGCTAACATGTCCCATGAGTTAAGGACCCCGCTTAATGCCATTATCGGTTTTGCCGAATTGCTGCAGGATGAGTTTTTCGGACAGTTGAACGAAAAGCAGAAAAAATACGTAGATAACATCCACACCAGCGGAAGGCACCTCTTGGGCTTGATTAATGATATCCTGGACCTCTCCAAGGTAGAGGCGGGGAAAATGGAGCTTGAGCCGGAAAGCCTCTCTTTGAAAAAGGATGTCCTGGAGCCGTCGCTTGTCCTTCTACAGGAGAAGGCCCTTAAGCACGGCATAAAACTTTCTTTGGAGGTTGAGCCGGAGGCGGATATTAATATGCCGGCAGACCCCAAAAAGCTTAAGCAGATAATGTTTAACCTTTTAAGTAATGCCGTAAAATTCACCCCTGGCGGAGGCAGCGTTACGGTAAATGCAAAACGCTCCAAAAGCGCCCCCATGGCTGTGCAGAAGGCAGGCATACCTGAGGCAGGGGATTTTATAGAAATCTCCGTAAAAGATACCGGTATCGGGATAAAGCCGGAGGACCTTTCAAAGCTCTTTCAGACCTTCAGCCAGATTGAGTCCGTTTATTCCAAGACCGTGGAAGGCACGGGCCTGGGCCTTGCCCTGACCAGGAAACTGGTTGAGCTGCACGGAGGAAGGATCTGGGTAGAGAGCGAGTTCAATAAAGGCTCAAAGTTTACCTTTATAATACCGGTTAAGGCATAAACGATGGCTAAGAAAATACTCATTATGGATGATAACGAGGATAACCGCTTGTTGATGTCGGATATCCTGCAATACCGCGGCTATGAAATCCTGGAGGCGGATGACGGGGAAAAGGGGATAGGCATGGCGCGCGAGCTTAAGCCGGATTTGATACTCCTGGATATGCAGATGCCCGGGATGGACG
>Ga0265297_10002779_pt1 | contig 34098 bp, 25 predicted proteins | sample Munlanlwell13791_FD_192502 | JGI IMG/M metagenome (GOLD analysis project Ga0265297, IMG submission 192502) | Leachate microbial communities from a municipal landfill in Southern Ontario, Canada - Leachate well 137-91 | ecosystem: Engineered > Solid waste > Landfill > Unclassified | place... | reverse complement strand
TCAGTATATGCACCCCCGTTCGTAGGATCCCAAGTATGCTCAAATCCCACGGCAGCAAGAACCGTATCAATTAGCTCCTTATCAACCTCCAGAGCTAATTCAGTACGAATCGCGTCATCATTCAACGCCTCCATACTCATACCATGATACGCTTGAAGCGACATAATTGATTCGAGCGAGGCTGCCCATTTCATCTTACGGATTTTGGCCGTCACAGTCTCCTGAGTAATGTTTAGCCCAACTTCCTTCACATAGGTAGTAGCAGCTTCAGTATCTTCAGGAAGCTGCGCCGATGCATACGAAGAAGTCTTATAATCCGAATCTGAAATATCCTCCCCAGCATTGTCACCAGACTTACGAATGTACTTTTTGTAGAAGATGAACGCTGCCGGATGTGTCAACGGTTGCACTTGAAACAACTCAGTAGCAATCGATCTTGGAAACACCGAGGCCACCATCCCCATACTCATCCGAGTAAAGCTGGCAATATTCGTAGTCAACGTATCTTCACGAATATCTCCTATACCGGAGTTATTCAAAATCCACGGCTTGACAACACCCTCGGAGATCCGATACACATTCTCCGACATTACTTCCATAGCATTTGCTAAACGGTTGGCTCCAGCATAAGACATCCCACGCTTCTCAAACATCTTAACGTGGTCGTCATAATCAAGCGCACCGCTTTCACACATAGATCGCAACATCTGTTTGAAACACTGTCGTCTTACGGGGTGATTCACAAGAGGATTTCCTCGTGCATCACTTTCCAGTAAGGAATGAAACGGATTTGGCACTCCCCCAACAACACGCGGAGAATAGCCATCCTGAAACTGTAAGGGTTGGTTCACTAAAGTTATCATCGTATGACTCCTATTTAATTTTCATCGGACAACTACTCACCGATCTTATTCAAATATCGCTTTTACACCTTGAGCAATAGATTCACTTACCTGCTGTTGTTTACCTATCTTATCGCTATCTCCAGTGACTCCAATCTGACCAGGTACAGCAGCTACATTAGTAGAAGAACCAAGCTTGGCAGATGCCTCGAACAATCTTTCTTGAGTCTTTACGGTCGAAACGATCTGATCCTCGGTAAAAGATTGACCAGCATCAAACATAGATACGATACTATCAACAATAATCTGCCGATACGCACTACCAGCGGTAACGGCGCGGTCAGCTGATTCACGCACTCGTTTTCGCGCACGCTCAAATTCAGTCTCCCGCAACCCAGGATGACTGTTAATCGCATCATTTACCGTTTTCTTGATCAGATCAGCTAGCTGCTCCGTCGGAGTCGCAACTCCACTCTCCTTATGAACACTTCCTGCCGGAATTATTTTTGTACGCATAGATGCATCGACACGCTTTTTTCCGGCAAACAAATCATTGTCAATCGAAGCTCCCCACTGCGCAGTAGCTTCACTCCATACTTCATCCGGAACTTTACCAGATTCGTCCACAAGACCTACTGCTTTACAAAAAGACAAAAAGTCGATGACTATAGAACCTTCGGCTTCTAAAGCCTCGTTAGCCATTTTCTCCGCTTCCGCCTTAATCTTTGCTTGCTGAACAGCCTCTTGAGCCTTCAATTTTTCCCCGACCTGATCCGCCACAATCTTATCGATATCCGATTTTCGTTCCTTCAAAACGGCCTCAGCGACTTTCGACATTACATCAGAGAACCCCGTCTCTTGAAAAATTCCCCAAATATCGTCAAAGGTACTTTCTTGGAACAGCTTTCGGATCGCTGCAATTCTTTCATCACGATTCATGATCTGAATACCTACTTTCAATTGATTTATATCTTCCAAACATCCGACAGCCCTTGCAGAGCTGACAGACGGATAGACTACCACATCAAAAGTTTTTAGTTTAAACTGAGGAGTTATATAATCATACAAATTACCATCTGATCCTGCCCTACGTTCAACGCAAGGCTCTGTTTGAGAACGAGAATGACCTCGACTTGAAATACCCGGCTTGTGTCCAATCTCCATTAAACCCACGAGACGTTTCACATCATCATTCATGCCTGGATCAGATAGTTGAATCTTTCCCCATACGGCACCTTCGGTGTCGCATTCTTTCAGTTCTGTAATTACACCAATCGAATGTTGATAGGAAGATCCAGAGTCAGACGGATGATCTAATTCAACCACAACTGATTTGGATTGAATCTCTTCTTGTAACTCACGAACATTGGTGTTGAGAACTTCCGTAGGGTAAATCCTACGGTTTATATTAGGAACATTCCCACGTTGAAAAATACCACTAAGGTAATAATACTTCTTACCATTTTGCTCCGATGACTCTAGACATAGGAGAGACGAATCAACAGCATCAACAACTGCCTCGTTGATGTAATTAACCTTTTCTAAAACCATTGCGCCACTCCTATCACAAATTTTAACTGCAACAGGAAAATAGTAACAAAAAGCAATGATTTTGCAATAGTATGATACATACTACACAAACATTAACGAAATAGTAAAAAAGGTAAGTTGACGAGAAAAATTAGGAAGGAAGTATGAGGAGAAATTATATCGATTCGTCTAAATCAACTTCAAACACATTCGAACGCGGGCAATTATCCGATCCCAGATCATCCATCTTTATAATGATTTCAGCCCCCAAAATCTTTAATATACGCAGCAACACCGGAACCGTAAGAACTACTCCCGGCGAACGAGTTTCAAACCTACTAATTGTCTCAGATGCACATCTATCATCATATCTATCTCCCAACTCCTGAGACAAACTTTCCTGCGTTACCTGTTTTAAAATCCTAAGCTTTTTTACAATACTTTGGATGCTCAACTTGCTCAACTTGTTTTCCATTTTGTATACCTATCTTGACAAAACCATTATAACAAAAGATTATACACTTATTGATGATATTGTCAAATAGGAAAAAGTTAAAATGCAAAGATTTCATGCAGTTTACCTACATATTGGAAAATTATGGTGGGAAATAAACTACTGGGCACCTAAAGCAAATCGTCATAAGCCAAAAAAGATCGTCATTACTTACGCCGACAGAAGACCGCTGTACACCCTCAACCCTGAAGACCTATTTATCCCATTGGAGAAATTCTTATCTCACGAAAGACTACGCGAAGCCTATTATAAAGATTATGAGGAAAACCGCAAATTAGAACAAGAAATAATAGAGGAATTAGAAAAAAAATATGATATTGCGCACATACTCACTCCCCAAAGAAGAATTAAATACATGAGTGACTTTAGAATTCATAGAAAAAAACCAAACTACGATCCAAAACTAAGAAAATTAGTAGGACTGCCACCCTATAATATTATAATTGCATCAAAAGAAATGGGATGGGAACCTAAAAAGTGGGAAAGTATGAGAGATAACCTGAAAAATCTCACCGGAGCAACAACTATTATATGTGGAAATTATCATGAGCTAAAAGAAATAGGTATAGAGGATTCACCAATCTACAAAGTACCGATAGAACAAGGTATGAATATGCTTTCGTACATCGCAAAATACTCATTCTACTACGTTAGTACAAGTCAAGGGTCTGCATCATTAGGATTGCTATTCCTAGTACCCATACTCTGCTTCATGAATAACAAATCTGAGCTAAAATACACAGAAATTTACAATCTGAGAAGAAATCCCGTCAATTTTTTACAAACAAATGACATTAACATAGCAAATAAATTCATTAACCACTCTCTTTATCATGAATTTGGAAAAGAACTGGTTGCTAGAACAAAGAATCGTCTACAAATCGAGTTTCGTATCGAGTCGGACAAAAATCGACTCTCCCCATATGATTAATAAATTTCTTCACCACTTCACTCTCCTTAAATTGAGTCAGCTCGGTAGATCTATCTCCTTCCTCCAACTCACGAGGATTTCTAAACATCGGCATCGAAAAAACAAAATCCTTAATCAGCATATTGACAACACCGTCAAATTAGAATATTATCTTGAATCATCGTATTAAAGGAAACTTTCCATGAGCCACGAACTGGTTGAAAAAATATCTCTATTGAATCGACTCCTCAAAGAAAGATTGGAGATTTATCTAACTCTCATACCTTGGGAAAGATCCTACGCAAATTATATAGCAACAAATCCCAACTTGAAGACAGAAACCCAAAGAAAATCTGCAATCGAAGACATTACACAGTATCCTTCAGATATGAGAAATAACTGGAATAGAATGAACCAATTAGATACAGAAATCGAGATCACTCGAAATGAGATTGAAATACTTAAAATAATAGTAAAAGACAAGGAATCGTCATGAAAATAATATTATTTCCAGACCTCCACCTCGGAAAAAGAATAAAATCGTTTGGAATCGATCCGCAAACCGGAAGATACCGAAGCGAAACCATACTCGAAAACAAACTCAACCTTATGTTGATAGATGCTTATCAATTAGAACCAGATATGGTGATTATGCCAGGAGACATTTTCGACTCACCAAGACCACCAATATCCGCAATGAAGGTATTTATTGAAAAAATATCTGACCACAAATACGATACAGTATTCTGTATATCTGGCAATCATGACACACCCACCAACTCTTCTGACACCAATACAGTTAAAGCCTGCATAGATATTATAGATTATGTAACACCAGAACAGATGCAAACCAAAATCAAATTCCTCGAAAACGGCGAATTTGATTATGAAGGAATACGATTTCAAGTTGTGGGAAACATGGTAACGTTTCCAGAAAAAATTAAAATAGCACCAGACATAGACATAGTCATAGGTCACTTTCCAACAAAAGGTCCAAATGAATATAGCTTCATTAGACCGCCAGAAATTGAAGCGAACAGCGAAACCATATTCCTCCTCGGAGACTGTCATTCATCATTTCATCAAGAAAACATATTCTATAGCGGAATCCTAGAAAGAACCAACTTCAACGAAGCCGACAACAAAACAGGATTTTGGGTAATAGACTACGATAATTTCGGCAAAAAAGTAGAAGTATGTAATTTTTTCGAATTACCTTCTTTAGATTTCTTAACCGTAACGGACACTGAATTCGATGAAAACTTATTACCTATGTTCTCTAATTCGATCGTTCGATACATCGGTAATAACAATGAGTATGCAAAAATACTCAAAGAATCTTCTCTAGGATTCGTATACCAACGCGAATCGACAGAAACCCCATTCGACCCGATAGGGATAAAACAACCCGATTCTGGGTACAGCGATCTTGATAGCGTATGGAACCAATTTGCCGACCGCATAAAAATTGGTGATGAATTAAAGCAAAAAGTATCTGAACTTTTACTAGAGGCAAAAAAACATGATAAGTAGAGTCAAAACAAACAACTTCATGTGTCTTAATGGTGAATTCAAATTCGAAAAAGGAGTCACATTCGTACACGGAGAAAATGGATCAGGAAAAACAACACTATCCAACGCCATACTCTTCGCTCTATACGGTCCGACAGCAATAGCGGATGTCAACAAAGACGATCTATTATCTTACGGAGAAACATCAGGGTATGTTGAACTGGAAATAGGAGACGACAACCAAATAATCAAAATAAAACGACCAATAGGACGGGGAAAAGTTGAAATAACATCTGCGGATAGAGGAACATTAACAGGAGCAAAAGAAGCAGAAGCATTCATCCGAGAACATTTCGGAAGTTTAGACCTATTTCTCATATCTCACATTGCCAGACAACAAGAGATTTCTTCATTGATTCGCTTCGAACCTAGAATCAGAAAACAGATATTTTCAGATATAGCTGGCCTATCAATAATAGACAAAGCGATCGAAATAAACGGAACCGTAACAACCATAACCGAAGTGTTCGAATCCGATATAAATAAAAAAAGTGCGGAACTAAAAGACCTAGAAGAAAGAGCAACTCACATAGACTTCAACAACGTCTACAAGTATAAACAACTGAAAGAAAAACTTGCGTATGCTTGTGACTATAACCGTGAATCACTAAAAAAAGAACTTACAGAATTATCGACAACAGGATCGACTATATCTGATGAAATAAAACAAAGGCGAGTCATGGAAGAGTTCTACTCAGATGCAATTCGAACCGCAAGCAAATTACAACGAGGAAGTAAGAAATGTTTACTATGCAACCAAGAAATATCTAATCCTGAAACTACAATCCAAACTTGGAATAAAAAACTCAGCGAAATAAAAAAAGAACTACAAGAACTGTTAAGCCAAAACAGTGAAATCAGCAAAAAAGCAAACGACATCAAAGTAACACTAGGAAAGACACTGAGAAAAGACATCGAAGAAGAATTAGAGAAAATTGGCGAACAAGAGGATCCCAATGAAGTTCTTTGCCTACAGAATCGAATCGGTGCATTACGACAAGAAATTAAATCACTCACAGCACAGTTGAAAACGTTTCAGCAAGCATCGGAAAAAAAGGAGATACGAACAGTTCTCCAAGAATTCAAACAGTTTATGTTGAGAGACATGATCAAAGAGATACAAAGGGAAACTCAAGTAGCAGCTCCTATCATAACTTCGGACTGGACCGATCCTATTTACGATGTGAAAATAGACCCGGAAACAATAGCTATCACTATAAACGGAAAGCCCATACGATCGCGATCCTGCGGGCAGGCGAATATAATTTGCGCCATAATACGATTCTGTATCTCAACCTATTGGCACAACATACAAGGAAAATTAGGGCTACCATTTATCATTATGGACAGCCCGTTCGATGCCTTGTCTGACACAAACTTCGATAAAATGATAGAAACAATCCAACTCATAGAAAAAACCTTTGGTCAAATAATAATTACAAGTCACAGAACAACAGACAACCCCGGAAACTGGAACGTAATTAACCTATGAAGATAGTTGTTCAAAACAACCTCGGCATACTCGAAGGCGACTACGATCAAAAGAAATTGATCGATAGCCTAACATTCATATCTGAGACTGAGCGTAAAGCCTACTACATTAGGTTAAATAGACAGATAAGACGTCTAAAACCAAAGCACGGGGAAGCTCAAGCAAGAAAGTTAGCGAAATCATTCGTACCGGAAAACATCAATCCAAGAGTATTATCTGACGGAAAAAAATTTCCGATCGGATTAATCGATACGGTACTCGAATTGTTTCCGGATAGTGAGTTTGAAATTGATGATCAACGATCCGACAACGGATGCAATTTATCATCGATTATTAAACCACACAAATCTATACCTCCGTTACGAGATTACCAAAAAGAGGCAATAGAAACCGCTTGCATAGAAAAGAACGGAATAATTGGAATAGGAACAGCCGGAGGAAAGACTCGTATCGCAATAGAAACCATCATACGACTCGGCAAATCATTCCTATTCTGTACTAGCAGAGACAAGCTAGCGACTCAATTCGCATTGGATATCTATGAATATGTATTTGGAAATCCTATCAACATAGAAGAAACATCGAACTCAAAAGCAACTTATCAGAACAGAATAAAAAAGATTTTATTGGAAAAATTAGGTATCGGTATAAAATGCGAAGGAGAGAACGGAGTAATAACTACCTATCACTCCTTAAACAAATTTGCAAAAGATGAACGCTACGGTACGATCATAGCAGACGAATGTCACCATGTAGCTGCCCCCAATTTTCTAAAGAACGTGGCTATGTGCATTGCTAGAAACAGGATAGGAATGTCAGCGTCGATAGGAGATCGAGGAGACAAACTCGACATTCTGAACCAAGCGTTTATAGGCCCACTTATCTACAGAAAAAAACACCATCAACTCCGAGAGGAAAACTACGTGTCTGAGATTGAAGTACAGATGTGGCCTTTCGATCATATATGGGAAGGTGAAGAATACGACAAACCGGCAGATATAGACAAATATTGCATAGTCGAAAATATAAAAAGGAATCGGTTCATCGTTTCAATACTATCGAATCTATCACCAAATCCTGTTTTGGTATTCGTTAAGCAAATCCGACACGGAGAAATCATCAAAGAAATGTGCTTACGTAACAACATCCCGGCTCAATTCTTTTGCGCCGAGAACCAGAACTCAGATCTAGAATCATGGATTCGAAATCCCAAAGGAGTTGTTATAGCAACAAAGATATTAGATACAGGTATGAACAGCCCGACACTTCAGTATGCCCTTAACGCCGCAGGAGGTCGATCCGCAATATCGGCGGAGCAACAAAGCGGTCGAATTGTCCGTAAAACATTCAAGAAAGACTTCGCAGAATATATCGATATCGCAGATAAAAACCATAGGATATTATCATCCCAATGTATAGAAAGAGTAAAAAAATATATGCAACTTGGGTACAAAGTTACCCACATCAATAAAGAAGTGGCAGAAAACTTATCTCCACCATCCGTAACCAACAACTTCGAAATCAATATATGAAAGGCCAATTAAATGAACATCTTAGGTATAGACCCAGGAAAAACAGGAGCATTCGCTCTGTTAACAGAACACCGAAAGGTTGTACAAATAACCCCAATTCCGTTAGTCAAAGCCGCAAAAGGCAATGAATCCTATGACATCGATGCTATAATTCTTCTGTTGAAACAAAGCAAACAAACCGGAGAAGTTATTGCGTTTATAGAAAAACAACAAATTTTTCCAAGCCAAGGAGCTGTATCTGGAGGAAATCTGATGTTCGGATACGGACTACTAATCGGAGTCATTCGAACCCTAGAAATACCAATGCGGATTATTACCGCAAAGGAGTGGAACAATTCCATATTCAAAGGAATGCCGCCATTGGAAAGTAAGGACCATAAAAAAGAACGGTCTATTCAGGTAGCTCTATCCCTTTATCCACAAGATAGAGAAAAAATGATACGAGGGAAAAGTAAAAAAATAGACCACAACTTAGCAGAAGCTTTGCTCATAGCGGAATACGGAGTAAGTATGCTATGCCAACCACTATAAGAAATGTAGCTGCGGCATATGAGGACTACCGTCGTAGAGTCCTTAATGACGAATATCACCTATTTAAAAATGGTGTAACCGACGGCAATAGAAATAAAAAACCAGCTGTAGCGATAGCTAAGGCATGTGACGAATTAAAAATCACACCAGCCGAGTATTTTCAAATTGCACTGACCAGACAACATCCTCGTAAAATATACTTCATAACACTAGGAAATGAAGAATTCATAAGATTCGTAAGAAATGAAGTCAATAAGCGTAAGAAAAACGCAACAGAATCTCTAGACATAGTAAGAAACCACATCTTCTACATCATGAACACTTGGAATGTTGATGAGGAAACAGCCAAAAAAGAAGTCATGCGTATGATTGGAATTCCCTCCGAAACTTAATAAAAACATGAGAAGGATTACATTATGCAACAAACCAATGCAATTGTTGAAGAGTTGTTCCTGCGTTTGTTCATACGAGACATAAACATGTACAGGCATTACTCCGAAACACTACCAAAGATTGCTTTTACAAATGCAGACACTAGACGAATTTTTGAGATATTAAAATCTCTACAAGGTAAAATAACTGGATTACCTACATTTGACTCGTTTGTAATAGCTCTAGGCGAGGAAAACGAAACTAATCCTACCGAATATGACGGTGAAGTAATAGAAAAAACATTTTCATTGTTCGAAGAGGAAAAAGACATAAACCATGAATATGTAGAACAAACATTCATAAAGAACGTTAAGAAAAGACTGCTAAGAATAGTAGGCACAACACTATCAGATGGATCTACATCCGGAGTAGACGCCAAAACATTTATTCAAGACATCGAACATCTTGAACTACGAGAATCCGAACCAAGCTCATACCTCGATCGAGTAGAGAAATGGGCAAAGATGCTAGTTGATGACGGAAAAAATAGGATACCTACCGGGATACCAACATTGGACAGAGAACTAAACGGCGGTATGCTGCCAGGAGAATACACCGTAGTCATAGGATACACCAACTCAGGTAAGAGCTTTATAGGCTCAAATATAGCCATCAATGCAATACGATTCGGATTTAAAGTTGTCCACTTCACTAACGAAAACCCAATTCATGTAGTTATGGGTAGATACGCATCGGGTCTACTCGAAATGCCTATACACAAGATTCAAACCAAAGCATTGCATAATTACCCCAACGATGAGCCTTACCAAGCAATAACTAAATTTACCCAAGAAGAAACAAAAAAACGATTTCCAAAATTCGAAATGGGAGACTACCTACACATTTTTGATTTGCGAGACACACAATCTACAGTATCGGCAATGGAAAATCACATAGATAGACTAGAAAAATTTCAAAAATTCAAACCAAACCTAGTCATATTAGACGATTTAGACAACATGGAAGGAAAGTCAGTTAAGCCAAAAGGCAACAACCAAAACGAAGAGAAAGACCTAACCGATGCAAGCAAAGCTCTGAATGAATTAGCTGACAACAGAGGACTTGTATTATGGGTCATGGCGCAGATGAAAGGAACAGAAGGATTTAAAGAGGATGTTGATTTTGGAAAAGGAGAAAGTAGGTCAAAAAGAGCTAAGGCGGAAATACCAGACAACTCATTCTATAATCTCCAAACAAAGATAGAGAAAGAACCAGAGGACAGAGACCAACCAATACGATCCAGACTGTCACACAAAAGAGCAAGAAATCTAAAAAGAATCGAAAGACAGATTAACTTAATACACAAGTACGAAATATGCAGGATTTATGACGCTGATATTTTCCTACAAGAAGACAAAATAACAAGAGATTTGTTCTGATAGAGGTAAAAATGCTAGCAAATCTGGAAAAAATCATCGAAGAAGCAGACAGAATAACCAGTCGAAAAAGCAGATTTAAAAGCAACACCTACATGGAATGGACTGGTCCGGCAGAATGCCCAGAATGCGGAAAAAATAAATTCTTCATAGCGTTCGAGCCAAAAATATTCAGGTGTTTTGCTCACGGAGAACACCTGAAAGGTGTAGGAGAGAAACCATTACTCGACTTATTTAAGTCATTAGGAATTAATTCTATAAGAAAAATAGAACAGTACATGAAAAATTCAAGCAGGCCAACACATTCAAAAAGTAAAACACCGTACAAAATCGAGTCGAGATTAACTCTTTATGAAGCCAACAAGAAATTTCCAACATCTCCGACAATCCAAGAATCAATTCGATACTGCCAAAAGAAATGGGTATCCCCATACGACTGGGACAAAATATTCATAGGATTTGACAATGACTCAGAACCCAGAATGTTTATACCCATATATGAAAGAAACGGGTCGCAACTCGTAGAATACCAAGGGTTTCAAGCCAGAAGAATATTTCACGAAATAGACGGAGTAGCAAAAATAATAACACCGGGAGTAAACAAGACTTGTATCATATACAACTACGAAAAAGTAATTAAGCAAACAGAAATTGTTGTAATATTTGAGAGCATTTTTGACATACCTATCATTCCAGAACTATCCGTAGCCATACTAGGAACGAATCTAACAGACGAGCACATAAAGAAAATACTTCCATTCAAAACAATAGTGATTTGTTTTGACGGAGATGCCTTCGATAAAGAAAAGAAACATGGTGAACGAATCCATCACTTTGATTTTACTGTCCAAAAGCAAAACATATGGTATTTAAACATACCAACAGATAAAAAAATCGATCAGATAAAATACGATTTTATCAACCAAACCATTACAAACTTAAACGGTGAAGTTCGATTTGTGAAACAAATAATAACAGAAGACCAGATCCACCGAAACGCTGGTGGTAACTACGAATGGGAAGGAAAAAACTAAAATGATAAGAAACGAAGTATGCAACAAATGTCTATACCGTAACATGTTCTCCAACCACATCGTATATGTTCCCCCAGAGATCAATAAAACCGATCGCCTCATCATAGCTCAAGACCCAGGAAAAGAAGAAATGAGAGAAGGTAGACCACTAATTGGACCTTCTGGGCAAGAGACGATGAAGGCGTTGGAACAATTCGGGGTATCTCGAAGCGACGTATCCCTGTCAAACTCATGCGATTGTGTATGGATGTCGGAAGAAAAATCAGAAGAAATTCAACTAGAGGTCATCAATACTCTTCAAACAGACCTCGGAATAGATAAATTAGCAACAAAACCGAAAAAATCTCTATTTGAACAATTGCTACGGGAACAATGTAAGAAAAAAATCGCCTGGGAGATAGAAAACTACAATCCAAAAGTCATCCTATTAATGGGCAAAGCAGCTATGCAGATGTTCGACGAGTGTCCTTATAACTCGATTATGCAAGCTATTGGAGGAAATTTTAAATTAAACACCGGACAAACGGTATATTTGACCAATCATCCGGCATCAATCCTCCACGCGAAGTCCCAAGAATCAAAAGAAGCGATACGAAAAGAGTTTATGAGAGGGGTGGAATGCTTCGTCAAACATGAAGACCAAAAAAATGAATCTCCTTTATACATACGAACCATAAACACGTATGAAGACCTACTAGAATTTACAAATCTCATAGTAGAACAGCCAATGTTCGCTATTGACTGGGAAACAACAGGAGTTGACTTTCTATCAGACAAGATAACCGATTTATCGGTAGCTTGGAACGAAAACGAGGCGGTAGTAATTGACTTATCGATCATAACCAATACAGGGTCTCAAACAGCTAATGAGGCAATCACATCAAAATTAGATGAACCAGAATGGAAAGAAGCAATAAATACCATTTTGTCTTGTTCCGCAGAAAAAGCATGTCATAACGGATACTTCGAACTTCTGTTTGCATGGAAATACGGTTTAAAAATAACCAACTTCGTATACGACACCATGAATATGTACAGCAACTTATGCGAAGCACAAACATACCCCAAAGATTTAAATGCTTTGTTACAAAAATACTGCAACATGACAAACTATGATGGAGAAGTAAATGCGTACAGAAATAGCGTAAAAAAAGTAACCTTGGCAGAATTAGAAAATGCCCCATTCGACTACACATTTTTCGGCGACACCATAATACCTAAAAGCGTATTGTTTGAATATGCAGGCAAAGATGCAATTGCCACATTCCGAGCTGTAGAACCGTTAAAAAGAGAGATGAAAAAAGACGGGTGTTGGAATTGTTATTGGGAAGAAAGGTTTTTACCTTACCCAACAGCAAAAATGACATTTAATGGTATGGAAGTTGACCTAACACGCGGCGTCGAAATGATGGAAATAACAGAAAAAATATCAGACGAAGCAAGAAACTCAATGGCGCAAGCCTACCTAGAATTTGTAGATACACTACCTCAAGAAAAAAGAGATCAATACGATCCGATAATTCAAAAGGTAAATCTAATAGAACGATGCAATTTACAACTATCAGGATGTGTTAACGCAATAAACCCAAAAAGCTTTATATTACTAGATGCACTATTCAATAATCTCGGAATATACTGCCCAAACGAAATGAAAACAGAAACAGGAAAACAAAGCTGGAGTGAACCAGTAATAACTCACCTACTCGAATCTTTTACACAAGACGAATTTCCAATACAACACAAGGCACTGTTAGCAAAAGCTCAGTACGAAAAGATAAACACTCAATCGAGTAGATACCTATTCAACAAAACCGGAGAGAAAGGAATGTTATCCAAAATAAATTCGACAACAAACCGGATACATTCCCTATTTCGAGCCTACGGTACAGAGACAGGCAGACCCACCTCGAAAGAACCAAATCTGTACAACATAACCAACACCGAAAAATTGAAAGACTTGTTTCCAAACAACTACAAGCAAATTGATATCAGAAGTCTATTTCCAGCGCCCCCAAACCATAAAATAGTCAGCATGGACTATAAACAAGCAGAACTTCGCATTCTGGCAATGGATGCAAACCACAGCCAAAAACAAATATGTGATAACAAGAAGATAATAAATGGACTTATAAAATACATTGCTAGAAAAAACTTGGAAGAAAGAGGCGATCGATACTACAAACCAACAGCAAAAAGCATAAACATGGAGTGCGAGCGTATATGGGAAGAAGTATACAAAGCCGTTCAAGAAGAATGGGCAGCCCCAATGCTGAAGTTCTTTATTGAAGGTCTACCTTACCCAAACATGGACTTCGGTAGAGCAGACCCAGAAAGGTATGTAGTCGTAGAAGGAATTCCATACTGGACAGATATTCACAGCTGGGTCGCTTCCCTATTTATGGAAAAAGAACCCTGGGAGATAGACAAAAACAATCGAAGAAAAGCAAAAACAGTCATATTTGGATTAAACTACGGAATGTCTGACGAAACGTTAGCATCACGACTCGGAACTACAACACAAGAAGCCCACAACCTAGTCGTAAAAATATATTCAAAATTAGGAAATATACAGATATACCAAAGATTTATAGAGTATACGGCGATATCGACAGGAAAAATACAAAACATATTTGGTCAGATACGACATTTTGGATCAGAACTAACACACCACAACCTACGAGAAGCAATCGACTACCGCCCACAATCCACAACTTCGAAGTTGATGAACCGATCCGTTATACAAATCTATGACCTAATCGAAAACATGATACCAGAATCAGGAGTACAAATGATTCTAACCGTATACGATGACTTTAAATTCTATTGTCCCAATGAAAACATCGATCTAGTTGTTCCCTTAGTCAAAGAAATAATGGAACAGCCAATACCTGGATATAATCTAGGTTTGCCAGTCGATGTAGTTATCGGCGACAGGTGGAGCGAAGTCGAAGAAGAGAAAGAAGAAACATCATGAACACAACAAATTTGACAAATTCATCAAGTCTCCCATTGAAAAATGATTCAGAGGAGGATAAAATAGAAATAGAGATAAAAATAACGATTGAAGACTCGTCAGAAACAGATTTTACGAAAATACCAATCAACGAATAGGAGAAAAATTATGTCATTGTTTGATGAATTCGATGCGGCAATTGTGGAACAAGAAGCCGAGAAAACAATGCGAGGAACCCAAGAGGATGTAATGGCTCCCTTGGAAAAAACAGGTCTTTGTAAGATACTCGGATCACTAGACGCCAACACAAAATACATAGTGCGTATGCTTCCACCTCACGACCCAGAAAGAAGAAAAATGTTCGTAAAAGTGAAGCATCACTACTTTAAAAGAGGAAAACCGAGTATATGCCCGGAGACGTTTGGAGAAACCTGCCCAGCTTGTGCTAAAGCATGGCAAAACTTTGTTCCGGGAATACGTATGGACAATCAAGGTCCAAAAGTCAGAGAGCTACTTTCTCGCGAAGATTATTATTGGCCTTGTCTGTGGATTAATGGAAAAGATCCGTCCTCGATATATTTACTTCGAGCTCCAAAATCTCTCCATATTGAAGGTTTGTATAAAGGGGAAATAAAACAAAAAGGCAACTTTGTAACTGGAAAAGTAATTCAAGAGTTGTCGGAACTTACCGAGGAATTGAAAAAGTCTAATGAAGTTCCCCCAGAAATAACAAATCCGCACTTCTTGCACTTCTATGTATCTAAAAAATATGGAAGACTTATCAGAGTCAGTCGCCAAGGAATTGGCTTAGCATCTCGATACGATGCATCCGTATATAACATAGATAAGGCGTATGAAGTTCCAGACGAAGTGATTAGAAATCACATTGACTGGACCGCAAAGTTTAAAGAAGTCTTGTGGGATAACTTCGATTGGGAAGAATTCAACAACAAGATTGAGGCAACACTAGCAATCATCAACAACGGCGATGAAATCTACGACCCATCAAGCGCTGACGATGTGCCATTCGACATCGACACAGCAATGAATACTACTCCCGAAATCAACACACCAAAAGAGCCGGAAAAGCAAGTTGTCGAAGAAACAAATAAAGAGCCGGAAAAGCAAGTTGTCGAAGAAACAAATAAAGAACCAGAAAAGCAAGCTGAAACCAAATCAAAACCGAAAGCAAACACAAAAAAAGAAGAAACTACAGGTACAGCTGGACGAAAGAAAACGACACTAGACACCCTTACAACGTTGAAAATGCCACCATCAATAAATGGAACGAAGAGGGAAGTTGTAATGTCAAAATTTATAGCTGAGAACGTAGAGGTTGCCGATGAATTTAATCGACAATACGTCGATCTATGCCAATCAACAGATCCTGACAAATCAACAAAGGTACAAACCTTGATCCAAGAATACAAGGAAATGATCGTCAGCTCAGTAGAATAACTATAAAGGAAACTGAATGACCGTAGATTGATGATTAAACAGTCTACGGTCATTTTTATGGAGCAAAAATCATGAGTGACAAGAAAATAGATATCGATATATTTTCCAGCATGAAAATTGAAAACAAAAGCGCATCTTTGGTGAAAATGGATGATTGCATCAGAAATAATGAACCATCCTCATACATTCCAAGTGGAACATTTACATTGGATTGGATCACGGGAAGACCGGGGATTCGAAAAGCTGCAATATACTCCTTAATCGGAGATACAGGTTCATTAAAGTCATATCTTGCTGGAGAGTTCATACGAAGCATAACCCTCTACAACCAAAACAAATTCAACGAACCTGGAGTAATACTACTAAATGATTCAGAATCATCATATACGCCCGACTGGTTTGAAGAAAGAGGAATTGAATCATCCAACGTTATGACATGTCTATTTGAATCAATGGAAGATATGACACTGTATTACGTGGATTTTTTCAAAAAATATCGATCAGCCATAAAATCAAGAACCGACAATTTATCAGTGTACGAATATCATGAAAAAATACCTATCTTAGGATTGGTATTTGACACCATATCAGCAATATGCTCGGAAGATGACTACAAAGAAAAGAACCAATTTGCCTCAGCTGCTCGCTTAATGTCTAAGTTTGTGCGAATAGTACAGACAACACTGATACCTGCAAACATAATCGCACTATTTATCTTCCAAGAAAGATCACAGATCAAGCAAAGTATATATGAGAAAGAGGACATCAATAAAACAGCTAGAGGTATAAGACCGGCGAGATTCGATGCGCAAGCCATGTATCAGTTGAAGATTAGACAAAAAAGCGAGCATGTGCGATATTGTAAAATAAAAGCAGCAAAGAACAGACTCAATTCATTCAACGAAGGTAAAGAATGTCAACTCGTAGTAGACCTACGTGACGGAATAAACGATATCCCAGTAATACTGGAAGCCGCAGTAGACATCGGAATAGTTAAAAAAATAGGGAACAACTACGTGTTTCCTGACTCAAAAGAAAAAATTGATCCGGCAACAACTGCAAATAGAGTATGGGACGAAGTAAAAAGGGAAGTATTTGGAGAAAACTACAATCCATACATTTACACAAACAGAACCCTTGACATGAAAATAGATAACGAACCAATCACAGACATAAACGAAGTTGAAGAAGACGATATTTCGAACGTGGATGAATTATTGTGAACAAACCAATCGACGCCTCCATACTATTCGACCCATACGGATCCGAACATCAATTCAAGAGAAAAGTCCTAACAGAAATAAACGAAATAGAACACCACGTTCCTTTGTATTGTGGATGGATCACAGGAAAAAATACAGACCGCAACAATGCGCTCAGGATCCACGCGATCCGTAACAACGACATATCGATCGAAGACCTATTTATAGGAGGAAGGAGAAAAGCATTCCTAACACTACTTCAAGAAATTGAATCAGAAAAAGTAAACACAAACAATATCGCCATAGTTTTAGGAAATAAAAACATATCGCAAAGACTGATAATTGCTATAGAACCAAAATCAACCAACATTGAAACACTGATTGGAACACCGATCATACGTACCATAATCACAAAATCAAAATCCGAGCTAAATATGTTTGTAGGTTTGTGGGATATATTCAGAAAGAATTGTCTACAGCAATAGGATCAGTATTGCTAAAAATATTATACTTGCTCTTCGTCTCCTCTTCTCTAAGCAACTTCTTCAACTTTCTCTCAACAGCACCGTCTCCCTTGTACCGCTGATTCATCATCCTACTCACTGCCTTTGAAAACTCATCTTTTTGAGAATCAACACCACCACCTACAATAGCTCGAGCTCGTAAATAAATCGATAGAATATCTTTAGGCAACAAACCATAATCCTGCGAAAGAGTTAAGACTACATCATCGATAGTCTCATCAGGATTGGCAGCAATCGACAAAATAACATCTACCGCCACTAAAAGATTTTGTATGGTTTCAAGCGGAGGAAATTTAAACTCAAGACCCGCCATCATTCTCAACAGATTGAAAAATATTCTCTGATCTCCTATCACATCATACAGATCAGGAATGATTGAATACGGACTCAACGCCTTAAACAGATCGACGACCGCTATTCGATCTGTATAAAAGTCTGGACGAATAATTGCTTTTGTCATAGTACTCCATCATTAATCGATTAAGATGAACCCAAATTATCATCGCTATTCTATATTTCATCCTAGAATTTGGACAAAATTGGAATTGTCTACGGGACAAATACATAGACACGATATCTCTATACAAGATTTTATACTTAGGATAGAACCTAAAAAGAATGAACCCATTCATAAGAAACAAACGAGCGTGCATCACACTGACCGAATCTAACTTCGACACAGGATCAAAAGAATCATTTGCCAAACAATACATACGAGCAACTTTATTATCATCTCCTATGAAGTAGTTTTCTTTCATAACGACAACGTACCTACAGAATAATCTACCTCATAATCAGCATACAACTTTTGAGATTCGTACTCCCCGTAATCATTCACCCCAACAAAAGGAGGATTTTGCATAATCAACGTGTGGTTGTCATACTCTACGTAACCATACGAATCTATCTCCTTTATCACTTTCAACCCACCAGAATCATTAACCGCCCAATAAACACAAACCGAGCCTCCAAAAAATGGATGAAGAGTTGTGAACTCAGTATTTGATCCATCAATAACTCCAGTCAATTCCTCCCCATAAATATGCCCATGACCATACCCCAATTCTACCTTCACAATCATTGTAGTCGAAGTAATAGCAACACCGATCTGCTGCACCAAATCTCCAGAAGGTTTGGTCTGAGTTAAATTACCTGATGAAGTATACCCCGAAATATTCGTGTCCAAATAAATAGGAATGAACCCTTGGCTATCCTCAGGTACGATCCATCCCCAATCAAAATTTTCAACTACTTGCCCATTATACGCGATCTTAACAGAGTTCCACCGATTTGCAAAAACCGGAGATAATAGCACACCAATAGCAGGAACGAAGTTATCATAATCCCCATTTGCGCTAACCAACTTACCATCCGCACTCAATCCTACAGCTTTGAAAGCATCAATATCCGTTAAAGACTCAAAATAGGTACGAACATTACCTTCCTCGATATTAGCCGCATACGGAACATAATACTTCGGGGACAACCTAAAATCTTGCAACACTTGACCGCTACTGCCGTGCGATTGACATGCAAACGATTCACCTTCAAATGGAATCGATTGTCCATTCGCCACAACGATCTGATTCAAGTCATTATGTACAACAAACTCCGGACGAAGCGATGTTCGAATAAACCCATTCTGAATGACAGCATCATCCGCTATCGTAGCAGGCTTTTTAAGAATCAACCGAATAACATACGCTCCCCAATCCTCAACACCGTCAGGACGGGTATAAGAAGGCCACCGAGGATAATCTTCAGGATCTTCATAATCATAATCTGGCTCATATTCTCTCCAATCACCATCCACATACACATACGATTTACGGTTTGCCAGATTGACAACACCTGACGACAAACCAGAAGCTCGCAAACTGTCAAGATCAGAATAAGTCGTATCGGTAGGAGACGAACTTACATCATGGGCGGCATAAATAAAATCACCCGAAGAAATACGACCCCAAGGACCGCCACCATCCATATACAACCCTACACCAACCAAATAATGATCCAATATTTTACGAGCCGTCAACACATAATCATATACCGCAACCTCATCAATACACCCATCCAAAACATACTGAGTATAACTTGCCCCAAACATGTCTGGCTGATCACCAGAGGTATCAATACGCGCATCATCGATCGGCATCGTAGCCCCAATAATGAACTTTTGTCCAATATTTGAAACACCAAAATCATTATCATCATACGCCTTCGTACTAACCATTGTTGCTAGATTTGAAGGCAGATCACCTCCCCCTACCCAATAACCATTGGCGTAAATATCTACTCGATGTCCATAAGCCGTAACAACCACATGGTTCCAACCAAACTGATTAAACTTAGTCGTATCCGTAGATATTACTTTCCAATCATCCTCATAAGGCTGCGAACGCCCACAATCAACTATTATCTGATTGTTATAGTAGTAGCAACTAAAATATTTCCCATTTGAACTGATAAATGACTCCGATATGTCCTGATTGACACCACCATACCCCCACAACCCATGCCTAGTCAGCACCGTATCGGAATCTATCTTGAACCAACACTCAATCGAACGCGCATGAGAATAAAGCGGACATCGATTCATTGCATTTGTATAAATAGGTAAAACAAACGTTCCGTGTCCGCCACCACCATGATACGGATCATAGTCATCACCAGAAATATTTCTTGAGCTATTCAAGAATGGAACATAACCAATACGAGAAGAAGTCGATCGAAACGGCTGTTGGTGATACGTTAATCCACCAGCAACCTTAGATGTGATTCCAACTTGATCGTGTGCATTCTCACTCGCATACCGATCACTCGCAACCGAACTCGAAAATACCCTATCTTCCTCCTCTAACCTATAATACATCACCGGAGCTGAACTTTCGTTAATAATCATATCCGGATAGAAAGGACGAATCGGCCAATACGGCAAAGCAAACGATATGCCTGTACCATAATGAAATTCTCCATCATGATATGTATAACGCATACCGTCCGTACCATCTACAATGTTCCAAACTCTCTTCCACTTCTCCTCTTCCCCATCCCAAAAATATGCTCTATCAATCTCCATCTTTATCGGAACATCAGATAAAGAATAGTCCTGTAAAGGTCCATATGTTCTTATATTAGGCAACACCTCGATAAAGTTAAACGGTCGATCAGAAACAATATCTATCTCCCACGGATCAGACCCAACAAACCATGCTGCGCCATCTGTCGAAACAAACTGCGGAGTCTCACCATTATCATCCAACCGTTCGGCAATAGTTTTCCAACCTGACTGCTGCCTTACATACGCCACTGAATACTGATGACTCTTGGAAAACTGATAATCCTCTTCCTCATCAGGCAAATAAAGCTCGTAATCCTGCTTCAAATAATTAGAAATAACCAAAGGATGCGGACCTTCACCAATCAGCCGAACACCTAAATAATATGTACCACGCGATGGATCCCTAACATTTCTCAAAAATAACAATGCCGGATAGGTCAAATTATCCATATGCTCAACATTGAAAGTAGGTCGAGGAGATATGAACTCGGCATGATCCGACAACGAAACTTCATCAATTATTCCGTACTCTATAGGAGAAATAGCATACTCTATTAGATGAGTATTGACATTCTCAAACCAACGTCGAATAAATAATTGACCTCGAATTGGAGACAACTCCCCATTCGGATTGATTAAAATAAGAGTACGTGTGCCCGACTCTTCCATAGCAACATCGTGAACTAATCCACAAGGAGTAAGATAACCATTAGGAAGAGAAGTAAACACAAAACCAGATTTAGTATTCAATGATACGGTTCCGGTCTTCCTCTGCAATGACACAGCCGTGACTCTACCTCCATCAGCAACAAGGCCAAAAGCAAATATATAACGAGCCGAATAATAATCCCTTGCACATAAAAAAAGACCTACAGGGAAAACTTCATCCCCTACAACGATATTGGGAGTCTGTGAAGGAATAACAAAATCAGCATCGGAAACATTAAACACATCGCTACTGAATGGCACACAGTCTAACACGTATTCAATACCACCATCCGTGTCCAACGACTCCTCAAGACTAGCCAATTGCATCAATTGACTCTCATATCCAAGAGCCGAATAAGTCACGGTTATAAAAGAACCAACTTTCAAATCACATGCCCGAATATCAGTCACAAACGAAACACGAGAATCAAGAAGAGCAGCCGCTTGTAAATCATATCGGTTCATTCTAATATTTTGTGACCTACGATTCACAAACTCCCGAGCTACGTTTCTAACATTACGAAACGGAAACTCAGGAATTCCGAACCACTCTTGCGCATACTCGTCAAACTCACGCTCAGGAAAATAACGAAAACTCTCCTCAGAATCCCTAAATTCGGAAACAATCTCGTTAGGTCTGGAAAAAACATCGTCGCTCGACCCTGAAATAGTCGCTTCGTCACCATCAAACTTTATTGAAGCTCGATCAAAACTCCTATCAATTCTTCGCATTGGCCTAAGCTGAACCAAACGAATCGTACCATCCGTCTCTGTAATATACGCATTGAAATTACTTGCTATTTTCTGAATATGTGATGCACCACTACTACGACTATCTATAACCCCGTCAATTTGATACCGATCCTCATAGTAGAACTCATCATCATCACCTCGAACCAACACTTGCTCCAAGCAATGCCCCTCAGCCTCTTCAAATGACGACTTATCGATCGATACCGTAGGATCACGCAGATCGATCCCCATACCAAATGTACTATTGGTTAGAATATCAAATATCCACCCAGGACCGGAATGGAGGGCAGTGAATATGCGCTGCCTCCAAGCAGATTTTGAAGTATAAGACCAATCTTCACGATTCCACCGCGTGTAAACAAAAACCCAGTCACTATCGACTTGGTCACGAATAAACAAATATCCAGTCCACGGATCAGCAACAACATTGGAAGGTTTAGTCAAAGAAACAACATCGAACGTTGCTCGATTATGCCAATCTCTCTTCGCTCCATAAGTAGCTGTTTGTCTCCAATATCTACCAGCCTCCGTATCATCTAGCAATCTAGGATCACCTTCGTATATAGGAACAGTCACAGGATCGGGTTGGTAATCATCGGAAAGTGAAAACCGCTCTATAATAAAATGAGCAGGAACCTCAACATCAACATTATAGAACGATACAGAGAATATCCTTCCATAACTATACAATGTCTCATCTGACCCATCTTCTTTGTATGAAATAGAAGACGATATAATTCCAGCATAAGCATTAGGAATGGCATTTGGACCTTCAACTACACGTAACGCAACAGCTACGGAACCTGTCAAAGTCGTATTAAGAATTGGGTCGTCATCTTCATTCGATGTACCATACCACAACTTTAAACGATCCGTCGTATCATCCTCTACTTCAACCTTAAACATCAAAGGCTGCCTTGGCTTGTAAGCCGTATTGTAAACATAGCTAGTAGCATCGGTAGAAGCAATAACACTTTTAGTTCCATCAAAATAACAACCAATCTCAAATATCATACCACCCGTATCTTCACCATTACCTTGACGAGTAACCGTAGCATAATAATATTCAACCACATCACCATACGTTGCCCGCAACGCAACCCCTACAGAAACATTATGGTTTTCATACGGAGGTTCAACTGAAACAATAGCAACAACTTTTTGATCACTCGAAGCAAAAGGAACAGCCCCAAAAGTATCCTCAGAATACCGAACCCACCCATCCCTTCCATTATGGTTAGTCTTGATCCACAAGACATCTTCCGGAAGCTTTTTTACTATATCAAGAAGATTAAACTCGGTATTTCTCTGTAATAATTCACTCCAATCCGTAAACGTATCTATTGCCTGTCCAGCTTGCTGAGGAACAAAGATAGACAAATAACTGTGATTTGGCTCTCCGCGAGCCGTAGTTGAATACAATATGTCACTTGAATCTTGAGTTACCCAAAAACCAGACGAGGAAACCGTAGTGGAATGTAACAGATACGTATTCCAACCTGACGGCATCTTTAGCTTAGAGTTCCAAGACGAAACCGTAGAAGTAAAATCATTCTCAAACACCAAAACGTCACCAACAACAGCAGAACTGATAGTCTGGTCAATGTCACAAGTAATAAAAACATCCCCAGACTTCAGCAATCCGTGAGGATTACTAGCATGAATATCCTCCAAAGTGTAGCAAGTAATGAAATTAGAATACTCACTAATATCTACCTTCACTACACCAATATGATACGTTACAACATAATAATGCAAAGCAAAGTATAAATTATCTGTCTCATAGTCATAGTACATACCTACAAAATCAGAAAAGACAAATTCATTATCCTTGTCATAGCCAACGGCAGCTAAAGAACTAGAAACATCCCACTCAGTAAAGGTTCCAGACTCAATATCAAAACCGAACAAATACAGATGCTCAGAATCAACCATATGCAACGTGTACACAATCCCATGATGAATATCTACCACGTATCCTAAAACAGTAGCATCAAAATGAGCATTGGTAGCCAACTTAGTCACCCAAGAACTACCACTTGTGTAACCCCTCCTACCAACAAGAACCTTTCTATCAGAACTATCATCCTCATAAATAACGAACCGATCTGACCAACTCCAAGAAACCCCAAACAAAACAGACAACGAACCTGAAGGAGTTGTCGTTGTCATCGAGCCGCCGACACGATTAAATGAAACAACCGCATTCTTATCACTCAATACACAAACGATTTCTTCCGCGTCAGGATCATAATGGAACCATGTATCAGAAAGAGCTTGAGAATACGTAACATCTTGCTCACCAGAATCATAAGTTCCACGACGCCCCTTAATTACAGCTGTGATACGAGGTAGAGAATTCGCTGTGCCTATATCCCCATACCATCCAATCTTAGCTGTAGAACGAAACGGAATCGTATCATCAATAACAGATGCCATCCTAGCCCAAAAATTAGGATAATCTTGCTCAATATTCTCATCAACATCTCCGCGAAAAAGCAACCAACCCGTATTAACATCCCCTTCAAGATGAGTCACATCATAATCCTGAAAATCCAACCTCATCACTTCTTCTATCGGACCCTCACTTATTGCAAGTAAAGCATCTAACTGATAAAATGGCTGCTTCACTGCTTGAGAACGAGTCTCAGTTCCATCCTTCCCACTCTGCACTTCATAGGTATTCTCCCCTACCTGTCTCAAGTCAGCTCTGTTTTTTCCTATCATAATCACAGTGCCAGACGTATAAACAACCCCATGCGTAATAGGAACAGAATTGTTCTGCTGAAAACTCGTGTATTTCAAGTCTTGAAATTTTCTCTCGGATTCCATCTCAGACGGTGGATTCTTAGACGGAGAAATAGCACCACCCAACCACGTAGCTACTAATGTTCCAGTAATAAATGAGGCAGCCGATACGACCAATCCAGTAGCTCCAAGAGCAGCAGCAGCAGAACCTCCCAGAAACGAACCAGCAAAGAACCCACCTAACGCAATTAGGCTTCCCATTTTATTTTTCTCAACTTACCTACATATTTTAATTTTCTCGACCAACAATTATGCTTATCCAAAGCTGCACCAGTCATATGAACTCTCAACTTTTCTATTTTTGACACTTTTGCAACTCGATCCATATGTAAAAATTCATGACCAGTCACCGCCACCCCCAAATGAGTACTGACCATCCTACCATCATGCTGAAAAACAAGTAGATATGACGGCATTATTAAAGAATCACTTAAACTTTTTAAGTGGAAAAACTTTTTACAACCTTGTAACAATATATCCATATCCTGCGCCAAATATCTCTTCTCCTGATACCCATGACTGTTATCATAAGGAATACAAATACCTAAGCGCCGATAAAATAACAAAACCAACCCGATACAATCACAACCCTCTCGTGAACAACCATTCGGAGCATAAGGAATATCACACAACGACCTAGCAGCCCTTAATATTTCTATAGGATCAAAATGTAACATTTTAATACAATTCCATACCCAACGAGAGTGTAGGAACCTTCGGAACATCCATCCCTTTATAATTAATCAAATTATTCCACCTCTTACACTCAATTTTATTCTTACCACAAGTTGCTCGATATGCTAACACTAAGTCGTATGTACTAGGACTGTCTAAAACCTCAGAAGGTAAAGGCAAAGGGTAAGTAAGAAACAATGTAGAAGTAGATGAATCGAACGATCGAATCCGAGAATACCTGCCAGCATAACCATCGTACGGATGATTCACACTAACAACAATCACATACCCATTACCAAAATGAGAATCCTCATCGATAGATGATAAAGCTGAGGTATCCTGTAATTGATAATATCCCACGTCACTAAAAACAATCGACTGACTCTGAACTACAGCAGCAAACCCAGATGTGGAAACCACATCAGATAATGAACTAACACCTTGTTTCGTAACAACGTTACACGAGTCTGAACCAAACGACACTTGACAACCCGGACCCATTAACCGACACGGGACCATACCACTGCCCCATTTATGCAACATCCCACAGCAACTGAACGTAATGGAATTCGGAGCATACGAGAACGAAGCAACGTATCCCTTAAACAACGTCTTGGGAGTAGATGTGTAAGTACTGCCGTGATAAGGTAATGGGATCCTTCTCAACAACACACGAGAGTTACGAATTTCCATTTCCCGTAACATAAGATTCAACGACTTAGGCGTGTCATAAGCGACAAGAGATGAACCATCTCTTTTAAAAAAGTTATCCTCGGAAGACTTCAGTACGCAACCATCAGGATACTGCGTAAAGTAAGATGTTAACTGAGCATCCGTAAACTCAGTAATAACAAGAGGTTCCGGAGTTATATACCCTACACCATCCAAGCTGATAGTCATCGATATCTCCTCACCACTGTGCGTCTCTTTGATGCTACTTCGAACAGCAGGTATAGGACGATATACAACACCGCCGTAAGAAAGAGAAGATTGATACGCAGCAAAGCTATAGTCAGGAGAAGCAGAACGAACTGAAGTGATAGAAACACTAGGGTCGTACCATTTAGGCGGCAGCCATATATCCAGCAACTCGACGAAATGTTTCATCTCTTGATTGATAGAATCAATAAAAATGTAATCGAAATAAGACATCACGACACCTGTTGAGAGTATTCGGATAATTCCACCAAATCAATTTTAACATTGTGAAGAACCGATGAAAATATCTCTCTGGTTAAAGAATCCGAGGCAAATCTCATTCTTCTAACCTTTGACGAATCAAGAGGATCCGAGAAATTGAAAGCACCCCACGACCCACACCTATCAACAAAAAACGTTTTGAGAATATTGTACTGATTCTCGGTAAGCACATTATACACTAAATGCCACACCACGATCCCTGTAGCCCTAATCTTTTGCCTGCTTTCAACTCCAACTAACTCAAACGGAGTAATCCTCGTCTTGAATTCAACCGTTTCAGAGGAACTATCGCTAGGAGGAGGTAACGTGGAAGGCCATGCCGGTAAGTCTGTAAACTCTATGGAACCAGAAGAAAACGTAGCCGTAAATGTCACATCGTCAGACCAAGCAGAAGCATTACCGTATGAATCATAGTACCGAACCCTAACACGGTATTCGTTACCCGAAATCAACGTAAAATCAGCATACGGATTTCCAGTATCCGGAGCACTCATTACAACTGTGCTCAAAACAGAAGCATACGTAGTATCGGCATAAGAGGTCAGCTGCCACTCCGATCGAGAAATTGTGTCTCCGTCATCATCATCAGCAAAAGCAGAACCACCAAACCTTACCGGAGCAAGCGATGGAGTAGAAATAACCGGAGCATCCGGCGCATTCGTACTCGCCGGACCATAACCATAGACCAAAGCATCTGTCGAATCAACAAACGATAGATAAATATCATCAGCAACACTAGCCGTCCCTTCTACATAAAATCCAGCATATGCTCCAGGCACATACCAAGATGGCTTACTTTTCGTAGTAGTCCATGTCACATCCCCAGGAAGATCTACAGTAGACGTTATTTCTTCTGTATCAGAATCATATGAGAGATTCCACTCGATGTACCCAACCCGCTTATTCCCATCCGCCACCCAATCACTCGGATCAATATCTACTTTTGAATCAAGCACAGTAGCAACGGCAGGAGCCGATGTAGACTCATTTTGTCGCACTGATAACGCACAAGCAACGTTTCCGCCAGAATAAGAAAATCCTAACTCTATTGGATAATAGGTAATAACATCGGTAGCAGAGATATCCAAATGACCTAACGCGGTTAAACCAATTGAATTCACTGTATTTGAAACATTCAAAGTAATTTTTGCTTTAACTGAAAATGAAATAGAACTATCATAAGGAACAGGATTAACATGACATGCGTAAGTCAAACTAACTGGATATGTTACACCTCTTGTAGATATCTCTTCATCTAAAATCTTTATTCCTCCATACAAAGGAGCGCATCCCATATGACGAAGAGTATCACCATCAGAAACAGAATTGGGAATTTTAGCAACATATGTTGACATACGAGATGGGAAAATTGGACCCATCTCATCCCAAATAGCTCCGGCTACTTTAAAATCATCTACATAAATAGCATTCGCACCTCCCTGCTCAATATAAATTCCAGGGTGGATTACAGAATAAGCTGTCAAATCAGGAGAAGAAAAACCTTCAAGAATGATCGGATCGTAGGCGTCGGCGCTTGGATAATAGATATGAATCCTACCCATAGACCAATAAATTTCAGCTACACCACCATCTTCATAATCAACCGCATCTTCGGCAGATGCCAATAACTCGACTGTCGGAGGATCTCCGTGAGACGTAACTCGAACAGCGTAAAAAGACACACGATTCGAAACCGATCGATTCATCAAAACCATCATATAAGGAGGAGTGGCAGAAGAAGTTATAGCGATACCTACCATACCACTCTCAAGCCCAACATTGGCCGTTCCTGTCCCGATCGTCACATCTCCTTGCGTAGAAGCCGCAGGAAGCCATGTTTTAAGCCCAAGGAGCAACGATTCCGTCCACCTGCCTAAAGGAACCCCATCAGACCCTAAAGTAACGGCATCGCAATCGTGGACGGCCAATACTCCACCTTGGTTTCCAAGAAAACCTGTCCACGTAGAATAACCAGGAGTCATACTGGCGGCATAAGCGCACGAAGTGTCAAAATCCCCCGAAGTTCTCAGAACCGTCTTGATGCCATCTCCTGCCGCAACAGCATCTCCATTCAGATTGATCTGACTATATCTCGGACCCAAATAACCAGAAGATAAATCAGTATCGAAGTTTGGGCTGCCAAAGTTATCACAGATTCCATACCAAGGCATCGTGCGTGCCCTCCATTTAACTTTTATTGTTTAACCATACTTTGCAACAAGAAATTGTGAATCGTCTCTCTAAATCATTTACATTACTATATTTTTAGGATCGCGTCTCATGATAATTAGGCACAGGAAACCACGGTGGTTTGACTCGTGGAGGAATGTGCCTTCCTCCTTTCTATTAAAGTTGTTGCTCTTGCTTTTAATCTTGTGCAGTCTTTCTTTACGTTTACTGACGGATTGATTACTTTGCCTTCTAAATCAGATATAGCAAAAAAACCGGTGCTTCTTTTACCTTTAACCCATCCAGTGCCTTTTGCTGTGTGGATGTAATCAAACTTCCTCAACCCAAACAGCTTGCCAGTTGGTATTCTTTTCTCTGAACGACTACCAGTCGTTTGTTGATAATCACCTTTAGATACGTGTTTCTTGAAATAAACATTGGCAGCCAAATCAACAAGTTCACCTTCTTCACAACATATTGCTACTGCATCAAAATGGTGAGACTTGGGTAGTTGTAATACCTGTTCTCTTTTGAACTTGGTTTCGTACCCAAACGTCTCTTCAAAACCATCAAACCCCTTCTTTAACTGAGATTTTATAATACCTATCTCAGTGGCGTGTTTCGTTTTACTCTTTACACCTTTGATTTTAAACTCTCCGTTGTGCAACCTATCATGGCAATCTTCACATAAAGTAATTAAATTGCTTGGTGCATCCGTTCCTCCATTACTCCTAAATACGATATGGTGAACGTGCAACTTGCCTTTCTTGGTTTTGCATTTCTGACATTGATATCCATCACGGTGCATAACATAAGCTTTCACATTATAAAAACCTTTTTGATTGCCTTTCTGGTAATCCCACCTACCAACTTCAGGGTTAGATATCTTGTGAATATCGAAACTTGCTGTTTCTACCTTCCAGCGAGATATGGGCAATATTGATTCTACAAACTTCTTTTCCCTCAAATGAGAATCAACTTTTGATTTAATGCTTGGTGCAAGCCTTCCCTCTTTTCGCATATAACATCTGTTTTGCCAACGTGCTTTTCTGTATCTTGTTTTCCTACCACGTCTGTTTCTACGATACATTTTACGCTGTTCCATCTTCTTAGAAACATCTTGCCTGATTTGAATTTCTGATTGATAAACAACTTTTCCGTTTGTGATTGCAGCACAACCAATAGTTTTGCTGCCCGTGTCCATTCCAGCAACTACTTCTTGTACATATTCTGTAGTATCAACAAGCATCTTAATAGTAAACGGGTCTTTTCTAACGCATTTTGCTTTACCTTCTTTCAGCAGCAACCTCGCAATTGCTGGTTTACAGGGCATCAATGGATTTCCCTCTTTGTTTAGAACATAAACTTCCATCAGTTAAATCCTCCTATAAATAGGGTAATGCGTATTCAAAGCTTCGGAGTTGCTTTGAAATCCGACCTCACCTCGACCAGATATGGAAAGGTTTAACGATGCAGACACCACTCCTACCATCACAGAGATTTTAATCTGCACCCGAAGAGGAAAGTGCTGGTGCGACACACTTTCATTCCTATTTTCTTCCCTATCGTTTACTAACAACTTTATCTCCTGTTAGTGGTCTGGTTAACCTTGTGGCTTTCTTTCAAAAGCCACGGGGCTTCTTGCCTCGTGGTAGGTTACGTTAGCCAGCAATACTGGTTAATTGGAGCTGTTAGAGCAATTCTCGGATCACTTTGCCGAAACTCTACAGCATCCTGCCCAAACTCCATAAGATTTGAATCAGACGGCTCATAGTTTATTATATCCAATCCTCTCCTGTAGATAACCATCCGAAATATACTATCACAAATATCAAAATATTTGCTTGGGCTAATCGTTGTAAAAAATCTAAACCTTTCGTTTAAACGTTCCATAACTTTACGAAGATCATCCTCTACACGTCTGAAAGAACGATGTCCTTTATCTTCCGAGTCATAATCTAAATTACACCCATCCATAGAATACACATACGGCTCACTATCATTCGTAATGATTGTTTTTAAAAGACCTATAGGACTTTTAATGGCATTTTTGTGTAGATACAGTCTATTTAAAGCATCATGAACTACTGTAGGTGTGTGAAGCGAGACGAGCGAGAATATTTGTTTCTCTGTCGGAGTCATTTTCTTCAATAACGTGACTAGATTAGATGCTTGAGATATAGCTCTGACTTGTATCTGTCTATCCTGCAACGGAATCTTATAGAACCAATCCTCATCAAAAAAAGCAAGGTATTTCTCTAATCTTGGAATAAATTTTGGTTTGTATGTAGATTTGACTTCACACTCTTGATTTTCTTCTCCCAGATCATCTGAATAATATTCTTTGGAAGTATCTTGAAAATGTGAAACACCATTGCAGTTCATTACTACTGCGCCACCTGTATTTTTATAGAGATGCGCCACACTTGTTTCTTCTAAATAATCTACCTCATCTTCTTCACTTGCTTTATCTGGATTAAAAAATTCATTCGATTGAATCGCTTCTAGTGCAACACCATTTATTTTTTTTAACATACCCAACCGATCGAGTTTATTATCTAGCCACCAAGCAAAGCTAGATTCGTATTGATTTAGTTGCTCTGCTACTCCTGTATGTGTTGCTTTTAGATTATCTACTACTGTATCTACTGCAAGAGATTTATCTGATTCAAGGATTTGCGGAAAGAGACGAACTCTGGTAATACTATCAACACTAAGAAAAGACATATCACCGGGACGATCTTCTATCATCACATCTTCCCATAGCAATTCAGCTACATCAACATCTTGAGTCGTGCGGCAATTTCCATTTAAATTCTTTTCTACTTGGTCAGCTACATCAACATCTTGAGTCGTGCGGCAATTTCCATTTAAATTCTTTCTTACCTGATCAACACTGTTTGATTGAACTACTTCAAGACCAAACTCCTCTGCAAGTGATTTTAAAAGTCTTCTTATCTCACCCAAGTCATCGTCAAGATTTTCTCTTAGGCTTTTTGATAAAAAAGTTTTAAGCAAGCCAAAATTGCTTGCTTGCTTTTCTTTTATTGTTTTTCTTTTAGCTGCTTCTCTTTCAACTGCTTCTCTTTCAACTGCTTCTCTTTCAACTGCTTCTCTTTCGGCACTTGTTTTGGTACCCGGTATTTCTGTTTTGGTACCCGGTATTTCTGTTTTGGTACCCGGTATTTCTGTTTTGGTACCCGGTATTTCTGTTTTGGTACCCGGTATTTCTGTTTTGGTACCCGGCTTCACGCTACCTGTTTTGGTGCCCGGTATTTCTGTTTTGGTACCATCTAAATTAGTATACAACCTATTGATATTGTTACGCTTATACGTATTTGAGTTGTGATATTGTTTACTCCTATCTACTTGCAGCATTCCTATCTCTTCTAGTCTTTCGATTACTACACTTATCCTACTTATGGATACATCTACTAAGTTGGATATTGATTTTAAGTTTGGATACGACTCTTCTTTTCCCCACCGAGATAAAGCTACGTAGACAAAAAAGTCAGAGGCGCTTGCTCTGATCTTGCTTTGATGCAGTCGATCGTGATCTAACACACTAATAGAAACAGTTATACCATCTCCATTGTCATAATTTTCATATTTTTCAATGTCAAACCAATCAATCGATTGAATAAAGATTATTTTAGCATTTCCGTTAATACCTGTCATCTTGGTTTTTATATATCTCGCATCTACCAATTCTTTGATTAGTCTTTTTGTTGGCTTCACCTGTATATTAGCTAGGTTTGCAACATACTTATACGTTAGAGGTTTGGTCTCTTCATCTGATCGAAGGAGAGTCTGTAGAGTAAACAGCATTCTCTTCGCTGCTCGACCCAATCTTTTATCTTCCATCAACTTTTTAAAATTACCTACCTTCATACATACTGTCCAATTACTGTCTGTTCTTGTTTCTTTTCCAGTTTCAGATTTCATTTTAGTCGCCTTATTTAGTTATAATTGATGTACCTACACAATTATTTTTTCTTGATTTTGTATCAATTCATCTACTCAATGAATCCAAAATGATTGATTCTAAATAGTTTGTACACTTATCAACCGCGCACAGATCGACCCCAGACTCTTTTTGCAATTCGTCCAGTAAGATCATCATCAATAAAAAAATTTTATAACATCTACTTTTATTGGTATTTGATTCTGATGCGTTTGTAGTATTGCTGCGTTTGTACACATTTGCGTTGTGTTCTTGTTTGCTTCTATCTACTTGCAGCATTCCAATCTTCTCTAATCTTCTAGCTGATCGAACAACATTTTTACTCGAAACACTAATTAATTCAGATATTGATTTTAAACTTGGATATGACTCTTCTCTTCCCCATCGAGATAAAGCTACGTAGACAAAAAAGTCAGATGCGCTTGCTCTGATCTCACCTTGGTGTAGTCGATCGTGGTCTGAAATGCTAATAGAAACAGTTATACCATCTCCATTGTTGTGATTTTCATATTTTTTAATGTCAAACCAATCAATCGGTTGAATAAAGACTATTCTAGCATTTCTAGTAACACCGATCATCCTAATTTTTATATATTCAGCATCGACCAATTCTTTGATTAGTTTTTTTGTTGAATTCACTCGCATATTAACTAGGTTTGCAACATATCTATACGTCACAGGTTTAGTCTCTTTATTAAATTTAGGGAGAGTTTGTATAGTGAATAACATTCTCTTTGCTGCTCGACCTAATCTTTTATCTTCCATCAGATATTTGAAATTACCGAGTCTCATGCTTATTTTTCGATCGCTACTCGATCTTGCTTCCATTAACATTTTTTTTTTATCCTTTCATAAAAA
>Ga0265297_10002778_pt1 | contig 34103 bp, 31 predicted proteins | sample Munlanlwell13791_FD_192502 | JGI IMG/M metagenome (GOLD analysis project Ga0265297, IMG submission 192502) | Leachate microbial communities from a municipal landfill in Southern Ontario, Canada - Leachate well 137-91 | ecosystem: Engineered > Solid waste > Landfill > Unclassified | place... | reverse complement strand
TATCCTTGCCTCATTTATTAAATGTTCTACAAGGTTTTCTAGCTGTGCCACTCTAGCAACTAGGTTTTCCATATTAAGCCTACGTTCGAAACACTCATTATCGTTAGAATTAGGTGGCATAGTATCACCAAAAGGCTTTAGGCGATAGGGTCGCCGTTAATAGCATCAACTTGAGCAGCTAATTCAGTATTCTGAACAACAGAAGCCAAGATAGCTTCTTTATCAGCTGCGATTTCTGCTAACAAAGCATCTGCACCAGCTACGTCGCCAAGAGCTAGTAACTGACGTACTTCTTTTACCAATAAGTCGAAGGAAGCATTCTGTGATGCAATAGCATCTGTGATACCTGCGATTTCTGTTTTAATATCTGACAAAGTAGCCATGTTTATACCTATAAAGTTAAGTTTTGTTACTAAAATATCTAAGTCTTCAACTGAAGCATTAGAAATGTTTACACTTATATCCATAAAATACCTCTTTATGGGATGTTAATGTCTTGAAGCTTTAAAGTTACCAAGACAAAATAACTTTTACCTACTTACACTGTATACCTAGCATTAAACCAAGTTTAGTTATATCTGAAAGCTCATCGTATCGCGCGTCAGTAGGTAAAACTTGTGGAGAACATTCTACTCTGGTAAGACCGAGAGTTCTATAAGAACTACAAGAAGAAACAAGGACTAAAAGAAGTATAGTTATCCGAAAGCGCAATGTTAAATACCTACTTTTTCAGATGTTCCCAAGGTAAAATACGTGTTTCCAACAACAGCTAAAGTAGCCAGCCCATAGGAAATGGCATTTAGCTGTTGTTCTGTTATCTCGATGCCGATAAATTGAGCAGCTATACCTAGAATAAGTAAGAAAGGGTTCATAAGAAGTTGTACATTCTTCCACATAGCAGGGTCTTTAAGACTTTCACCTGCTTTCAACACCCGACCTGCTGCAAATAGTTTCTCAAGTAGACTCATATAGTCTGATCTCCTAGATAAAATAATTAAATTAATATACTATGTAAGTAAATAGATACTTAAAGTCTGGTTTATGCCGCACTTGCTATATAATGTTTTATGCTATCAACAATCAATAAATTTCCAGTGTCATTAGGATGCACGCCGTCTGCTGTTGTTCCTGCTAGAAAATTAACTTGACCATTCTCATCCGTAATACCACTAACAGAAGTTGCTATATCAACCGTTGTTACTTCTTCACCTGCGTAACTTAATACCTCTGAATTAAACACGGTACGTTTTGAATCAGTAGAATTGTATGCTTTTGTTGCTGGATTAGCAGGTATCCAATTGGCGACAATTGGTACAATACCGCTTTCATTGCACTTTCTTTTCAAATATGACATAACCTGTTTGCATACGCTAACCTGTAAATCGGTTATAGTAGTAGAAACGATATTTGGCGATCCAGAAGGTAAAATACACAAATCAGGTATGATTCCTGCTGTAACTAGCTCATCAACTTGTGTTTTGTATTGTGCTGGAGTAGCTGTAGACCAAGCTACATTGGCAACCTCGAACGGTATTCCAGTTATGTTTTGGGAATACTCTGCGGCAGGCACATGAAAACCCTCACCTTTTATTGTCCCCCATCCCGAGAATATAGAATCTCCAACAACAGCAACAGTAATTACTTTACCACGAGCGATATACTGAACACCTATAATCGGAGATTGAGAACGATTAGTTGTATCAGTAAATAAGGCCGAGTTTGAAACACAATCGCCGTTGTTATGGCGCATAATCCATTTACGATTAGCTCTAGTTGCCCATCCAGTGTATACATCAGACGAACCATTACCAGCGATTGAAATAGACCCCGCGGTTGTAATATAGGCATCAAATACAACCAATGCACCAGAACCTCCATCGGTGCGAGGTATGCTTGATATATCTACCCAATCGCCAAGTAAAAAACTTTTTCCGGTTGCTGTAGCCGCCACAGGAACTACTCCAGACGACGGCAATGTTACTGTAGTAGCGCCTATGGAACCAATATTGTCTGTAGTAGCTCCAATCGCTCGTACATTACATGATGCTACTATATAAGTAGCAGACGTTGAGCCATTGGCGAATATAGGTCTTACAGCATCAAACCCCTCTGCTGCAATTTCGATAACTGCTCTAAATGTTTTTATAGTCGTATTATCAAATGTTCCCATACGACCAGCTATAATTCGTGTTCCTACGGATTGTTTATTTTTTACTAATGGTGACGCATTTCTCCGATATATACCGTCAGATACATAAACAACACCACCTATCTGACAAGTACCAACTCCAAACTCAGCGGCTGTTGGTCGCTCGGCTATAGACGAATATATACTAATACCTATATTAGTATCTTCATTACTCTCTGCTATAGCCTTACTTACAGCTCTAGCTAAACTATCGACATTATGATATTGTATACTCATGTTCTATTGTTGGTTAATTGTATATACAAAAGTTCTAGAAAGTGGCATATTACCAGTTTTAACCACTTGGTTAGTTAGTTGAAACGAAGTAACTCCGTTAGGAATAGCCGCTACAACAACTCCGGTTCGTTCTGTATCGAAAGCCTCCGAGACTAAAGTAACCCCCTGAGTAGCTTCCCAAGCGGAAGATAAGATGATTTCATCGTAAGATATGAATAGATCATATGAAATTGCTTTAAAAACTGCCTGCCCAGACGTTACCCGTTTAATATCCCAAATCGAAGGAGCCTCTCCAGCTAAACCAGTTGTTACACACTTATAGTAATACCCATTAGCTACAGCTGGCCGCATTATAGAATCTTTTAAATAGATACTATTTGGCACAAATACAGGTGCTCCCCAAAATACTTCTATAGGAGTAGTATCTTGAGGGTCTATATAACCTACTGTGACCAATGGGCCTTTTAATGTAGCTGAATAAGTTTGCATAAGCTTAAGCTATGGTAATTGCACCGGCTGCGTTGAAGTCAATGAGGAATGTTTCGGCGTTCGCAAGAGAAATAGAGGAACCATAATCCGCGTAGCCGATAAGTTCTTTATTAGTCGCGGTATCATTATATAACGCCACATATCGGAATGGGCCTACTGCGCCTGTAGCAGTTAGAGTTAAGTCTACAAGAACCAGCGAATAAGTACCTGAAATCTGAGCGGAAGATGTAGTTATTACATTAAATGGTGTAGCACCAGAAAGATTTGTAGCAGCTAAAGGAGAAACTAAGTCTGTATAAACACCATTAGCAGCAGAAGGAGCCGTGTTGGTAAGAGCCACTTTTAGTTGATCTGCTCCAAGATTATGTTTCTTCTCAGCTAGAGCTTCTACAAAAGGTTGAAATTTATTAAATACTGCCATTTTATATCTCCAGTTAGGATTGTATTGTAAAAGAATTAGGTGTAACTTGTATAACTATCTGCCAATTAGCTTCTGCTTTAACAACAGACTGTCCGGGTTTTATAAGATTAATTATAGAAGATGAAATTGTATAATTAACTGCGTCGAGAGCAAAGATTCTATTAACTAACATCGTTGCATCAGCGTTACTTATAGCATAGCTTTGTGAATCTATTGTCAGACTATAGTTATTTACATGTGAAAAACTTAAGGTTATGTTAGCAAAGCTAGAAGTGAGACTTCCAGTATCAATTGGTAACGCCAATCCACGAAGTAGATTTATTGGTATGCCTGATAAAGTATAATCCCCTGCTTCTGCTTGAAGTACTCGGTTAAATAATAGATTCGCCGCAAGCATATCAAATGTATAAACCATTTGATCTACTGTAAGCAGATATGCACCAGCCGGAGTATAGGTTAATACAACATCTTGTCCAAGATAGGTGAAACTTCCAGCTCCTACAGAAAGGATTCGAGAAGCTAACAAGTTAGCATCGGCTTGAGTAAGACTATAAGCTCCTTGCTCTACTTGTATAGTTCTATTAAACAATAAATTACTTGCAGATAATGTAAGTGTATAACTTCCAGACTCAAATGAAGCAAGTCTTTGCGTTAACAACGCTGCATCTGTACCTGTTATTATATATATACCTTGATCTACTACAAAAGTATAGTTTCCAACTGTAGTTTTGGACAATGTAACATCGGCAAGACCAAAGGTATAACTTATTTGATCGGTAACAAGTTTACGATGTAATGTAAGGTTTAAGTCTGTTCCAGTAAGAGTATAACTTCCAGCATCAACAGGTAAGACTCTATGAAAAAATAACGAAGTATCTGTTCCTGTTAGAGTATAATTTGCCTGGTCTGTTTGCAAATATCTATTATATGCTAGTGTAGCATCTGTTAAAGTTTCTGTATAAACTACCTGGAGATTTTCTAAATATCTATTAAGTAATAGATTACTTGTTGCTAGTAATAAAGTATAAGAACTTTGCTCTAATATAAGATTATATGTTTGTATAGATGCAAACTGAGGATATATAATCTGCGATTGATTTTTAAATATCTGCCAAGGGTTTTTACCTAGAGACCGTATTTCATCGTCAGTTAAGGCGGAATTAAAAGCAAGTGTTAGATTTGTTACTCCGTTGGTATTGCCCCAACCTCCAAACCCACCACCACCACTGACAGAAAAAATTGTTGCAGTAGAATAATAAATAGACTTACTAGAATCTACACCGCTTACCGTTGAAGAAAATACGTCGCCTGACATAATTTGAATGACACCGTTGGCTCTACGCATAATATAAAGCCGTGGTGTATCATCGACAACAGATGCGATTTGTACAATCGTTTCCGCAACGGTCTGTAGAGATGCTGATGCATACCCACTAGTGTAAGTTAAATTCCCGAGCGCATTAACTGCAAAATAGACATGTCGCCTATTTGGGTTATCAAACTCGTAATTGTTTGTTATCGCAATGTCGAACGCTTTTACAGCTGTTGAGTATTTACCAAAAAAACCTATGGTAAAATCTCCATACCCATCGCCTGAGCTAGTAACTACTTTTGATTCTGTTGTTAATCCAAGCGAACTTGTAGCTAGTACTGTAGTACCAACACCAATACTATTTGTTGTTTTATAACAATCGTTAAAAGTAAGTGTTTTACCTGTCGCGTGGTCATATCCTCCTATAATTGCATGACATAATCCTTTGCTCAGCCATTTGTTAGATAGTTTTATCCCACCCTGCGGCTGCCGATTATTTGCTAAGTCGGGCCAAATTAAATCAGCAATGTCTATAGGATTAGTAGACATTTTTATTATACGTCAGTAGACACTACGCTTTGAGGGCGCCAGTAGACAGTGTTTGCTGATGCCGCTAGTACAACACCGCCCTTATTTCTAAAACCAAATTTGTATTTACCACTAGGCAATGGGATATTAGTTAATATCATCTTTTGTGCAGCAGTGCCACCACTGGTGTTTACTGAGCCTACAAAGTGATTAAAGTTTTCCGTCTCATCGGCTGTTCCGGTTGTCCACGTAGGATAATTTGTACCATCTACAGTCGGTATTACATATACTTCAAAAGTTGATCCTGCTGTAAATGCTGCTGAGCCAAGCTCTATATAGATATCAGCTAGCATGTATTTATTAGTTGAGTTATCTATCTCATCAGATAAACTTGTCCAGCCACCGCTAGCTAATGACGTTAGTGTAGTGCCGCTAGCCCATGTGACTGCTGCTGCCGTTGCTAGATAACCGGATTTTTTGATTGTAAATGTTGTCATTATTTTTTACCTTATGGATTTAGTGCTAGTATTACATCCTTTTCACTTAAACCAGTAACAACTATATCTCCCGGATTTGCACTAGTACCAGTACCAGTTGCAAATAATTTTTCTATTCTAGTTGCTGGACGTTGAATAGCTGCTTTTATAGCCGCCCAACCTCCGGCTCTAGTACCTAAATTTATATCACTAGGTATAGATGACGCAGCATCTTGTAGACCTACGCGAATATTAGCTTTGCCAGTCGATACAACTGATGACATACCAGAACCAGAAAGAAGCATTTGTAGATTGAATTGTTTACCTTGACATGCAAGTAATTGATTTAATGTATTTTGTAAAGCAATTGCATCTAAAGAGGTGACAGGATTAGCAGGAGTAAAGTTAGCCCATATAACACAATCTTGAATTTCAGCTACTGGAGTTTGTTGTTTCCAAACTATAAAACCAGCAGTATTAGATGAGTTATACCAATCTCTAATAAGTGTTGTTTGCCCGTTAGCTCGATATTCAACTAAAGTTACATCTGTCTCTGCAAACAAGGCTGTTTTGAAGATTGCTGCTTGTTCTGTAGTTAATGCCATTATATAGACCTATAGTAAAGTATTAAACTAGAAAGTTGATACAATTATTTAGCAAAATCTTATAAAAAATTCATCTTTAGATAGACTTATGCTATTCTTTAATATATAGTAGCATTAATATAAACCTATTGCAAGGCAGTTTTCTTACTAAATTATTAACATTATGAATGAATCCGACAAAAAACCAGTAGTTTTCATAAATCCATACGATAAGGTTAGTCCGGTAACATTAGCTAGTCTTATAAATCGTAGTCCTACTCTATTATACCAGTGGTCTGCTGCTGGACGACTTCCTAACTTTAAAGATCAACCATTTTCTTATATAGAATGTCTTGATCATCTAGTAACTCATCTTGTAAACAATGAAGAAAGTAAAAAATTAAAAGTACAAGAGGAAATAAGAATAAAAGAGGAACTATATAAACAACGTGGTGAAACTAGAGGCCGTAAGTTTGCAGATATAAATACGGATGACGATAGTAATATACATCCTCTTGTAGCCGCGAAACTTAAACAAAATGTTAAGACCGAGTATGCTAGAGAAGCACAACTTTGGCAAGCTATAGCTATAAAGAATGGGGAATATGTTAATTTTAACGATAAGCTTAATATTCTTGAGCCATTTATATTGCAGATTCGCGATCTTCTTCTTGGTATAGCTATAGATTTTCCAGAAACTCAGATGGTTATAGATGAAGGTATGGAAAATTTATATAATTTAGGCATGAAAATTCTAGAAGAAACTAGAGAAGATAGGGAAGCATTCGTAGATGCTATGCTTGCAAAGGAAGTAGAGAAAGATGCTTGAGAGAGACTTTAATAACATCTCAGAGAGAGTCTTATTAGGAATTCTTCTTTCTAGATTTAAAAAAGCTTCTAGGGATTCTACCATAGAATGGACAGAATTACATAGGACATTATCTTCGGAAGAATCTGCTATAAGAGGTAAGTTTAGAACAGACCGAACTCCGGCATTTACCTATATATACCATGTATGTGATAATGGATATATACATATCGTAGGTATGATGAAATCCTCGCAGATTGGAGCAAGTGAGCTTGAGAATAATATAATAGGACGGAGACAGGACTTAGACTCATGCCATACTGTGGTATTCTTTCCTGGTACTACGTTATTAAAAGAGTTCTCACGTAAACGTTTTCAACCTTTCTTTGCTGGATGTAAAGTTCTAAAGGATAAACTTAATATCGGAGTAGCTAAACCACCACATGATTACTTTACATTTCCAGGCGGAAGTGTATCATTAAAAACTCTTGGTTCTATACAGTCTGTCTTATCTTCTCCAATCCCATTTTGTATTCTAGAAGAATTCGCACAGGTAAAGTCTGATGTAGCAAAACAAGGAGACCCATTAGGACTTGTACAGGGAAGACAAAAGAGTTTCTCTATAGGACGAAAGAAAATCCTTGGATTCTCAACTCCTACATTCAAAGACTATTGTAATATGGAGAAACTTTTCAATCGAGGTTTTCAACTTATATTTAAAGCACGTTGTCATGTATGCGAAGCCTTAGTTGAAATGTCTGGTTGGACTATGGAGCAAGCGATACATTATGACGAATATCCAGATAGATACATCGATGATAAGTATGGTAAATACAATCCAGATAGTGCAACGTTTGTTTGTATATCTTGTCATCATCCTTGGAGTTTCGAAGAGAAATCAGATAATATAAAAGCCGGTCTAGACTATGGTTTCGTAGATGATTGTGGAGAATTCACCTATGGTTGGCATCCAAGAAACGAAGTTAAAGATGTTATAACTATAACAGATTATAAAATTCTTGAGCCAAGTATAGATAAAATCGGTCTTCGTAAAGAACTTAGAACGAATAAGACTTCGCTTATATATACATTCCAACATCCAGAGATTCTAGCATGTTTCGAAGCAACTTCTAATGCCCGTGTACTAGCGGCTAAGAAACTTGAAGCAGATATAGCAGTTGAAAAAGGAGATGAGACTCTTGCAAAGGATTGGTATAACAATAGTCTTGGTTTACCATATACTTCTGGTATAACTGCTATAGAAGCAGAAGAGATGAAGACATTCAGAAAGAATTATCCAGAAGAAGTTGTACCTATGGAAGCATTGAGACTTACAGCAGGTATAGATGTTCAGGATAATAGATTTGCTATAGTCATCAGAGCTTGGGGAAGGAATAACAATTCTTGGCTTGTTAAATGGACAGAGTTATTTGGTAATGTACTTGTACAAGAAAGAGAAGAAGGTACAAATGAGTTCCTCGGTGTATGGAAGGAATTATGGGATACTCTAGTAACTAAAGAATTTATTCATGCCTCTGGTAAACCTATGAAAATATCTGCTATCTCTATGGACTCGGCAGATAATACAGAACTTGTATATAAATTTGTACTTGCTGCTGCAACATATCTTGCTCGTGAGGGAAGATATATCTTCGCTACCAGAGGTACTAGAGACCTTCGCTATAGCGAAGATGAAATATACCAAGACCCTTCAACAGCAGATTTGTATAGAACCGATCGAGCCGATAGAAAGACATTAGCTGAAACTATGGGGGTTCCTTTATACTATCTCGGTGCACATAGAGCACATGAAGAAATACTTCGTAGGGTGGCTTTAAATAAGAATAAAGAAGCACGAAGTAACATGTACTACCACAATGAACAGAGTTATTCTAACTACGAAGAACAGATGACTTCATGTAGGAAGATTATAGATGTAAATTCTTCTTATAGTAAAAGTGTATTTAAACTTATACCGGGTAAACGTAAAGAAGCTATGGATGCAGAAAAGAATGCCTTACATAGTGCTTATGCTTTAGGATTACGAAACTACTCACACGCTGATTGGGCGGCATTGGAGAAATATTATTATGGCTGAAATGACATTAGCTGAAGCAGAACTACAACTTACACAGGTAAATATTGCTATACAAAGTCTTATATCTGGTACAAGAATCAACGAGTTGAAACTCGGTTCTGCTGAGTTTTCCCGTTGGTATAAGTATGGAGATGTTACTTTAGAAGCTTTGACAGCATATAGAAGTGAATTGCAAGCAATTATAGCTGCACTTGTACCTGTACCACAAGCTATCTTTAGAACAAATGCTTGTATTCCATTAGTTGTCCGTAAAGGAGTATGTTAATGACTACAGAAGAAAATATATACTATAATAGTGTTACGAATATAATACCTGCATTTGAAGGCTCCGCTGGAAATTATCGTATAGGATTAAGAGGTTTATTTAATGGACAAGCAGATACACTTGCCGCACGCGAGTTACGTTATCTTCAGAATCGTTCGGCGCATATATGTAGAAATAACGGTTACGGTAAAACAGCTTTAAAGAATTGGGTTACTAATGCTAATCATATAAAGGTTGTATGGAAGGATGGTAAAGGCAACTCACATAAAGTAATGCAAAACTATTGGGATGAGTTCTGTGAGAATCCATCTTATGATGGAGTAGGCGATATAAAGACCTTCCAAGGTGTGTCTAATGCTTCATTATTTATAACCGGTAACAGCCATATAAGAAAATTAATTGTTCGTGAAGGTAATAAGAACATAGTCCCGTTGAAGCTTCAGCTTATACCAAGTATACTTCATGATATAATGTATACAGGAAGTTATACTTCAGATGCTACGAAGTTCATTGCCTATGGTATGACTTTTAAGAATTCCATTCCTACGGAGTATCATTATACTAAAGGTATTTTGGAACAAGAGAGCTATGCTCCAGCAGCCATGCATACAACTGTACCAGCTTCTGAAATAATCCATACATTTATACGAGAAGAACCAGGTCAATGGCTAGGAATACCATTGTTATCGTCTGTATTACTTTCGCTGTACGCCTTAGATGACCTTGTAACAGCTACTATAAGTAAACAAAAGGCTGCACAAAGTATAGCTGTTATCATTGAGAAGACCAATTCTGCTATGACGGTTTTACCAGTAGGTACTGTACAGGAGAACCTTGACCCTACAGATACTGAAACTCCAAAGATACATTATAGGAATAATCCAGAAGAGTCACAGACGTTATATTTAAATAAAGGAGAAGCTGCGAAGATATTTCAAGGAGCTGATATTGGAAATAATTTTGGAGTATTACTTGAGCAAGAACTTCGTAAGATAGCTACAACAGCTGATGCTTTATATCATCAACTTACTGGAGATACAGCAAATCTAAATTATAGTTCTCTTCTAGGTCTTGCTATCCAGCATCGAAACAGATTGGAGTATCTACATAATTTCCTTTTTATCCCTCTTCGCGAGAAACCTATAGCGAAGGCTTTTAAAGAACTTGCCGTGCTATATAACAGTAAATGTTCTAGTGCAATACCGTATTTTCAGTTGCCACGTTGGAGAGGTATAGATGATTTGAAAGATGCTCAATCAGATATATTGGAACTACAGAATGGTTTGACCACTACTGATTATGTATTAGCTGAGCGAGGATTTACTATGGAACAGATACAAGCAGATAAAGTAAATAGAAAGATTTTTGAAGATATGGGTATTATACTTAATAACTCTGCAAGCAATCCTTCTATGAATCAAGCTGATAATACACAGGCTAATAGCAATAGCCAAGGTGTTTAGAGTATTTAGTGTGCTTATATAAAATTACATTAATAAGTATCTTGACAAGTGTCTTGCTCTTATGGGATAATTCAGCAACAACTACCAAAGGTTTACAATGATTATTGAAAATCTGCATGGTGAAGAACTTTTCTCGTATCTACGAGTAAATAAATCATCACTTATCGAAAATAAAAAATCCAATCTTAAACTTTGCGATTCTGTAAAAGCAACTGTAGAAGTTTCTCCAAGAGAACCTAAGACAGCTACTACAAAGGACGAAGGAGAAGAATCCACTGACTCTCCCACCTATAAAGATAGTATAGATGTTACTATTGTATGTAATACTGCTAATCTTATAGATAGTCATATGGATATGTTGACCGATGATGCCTATACAGAAAGTATTAAACGCAGAGGAAATACAATACCTCATCTCTTAGATCATGTCCATTCTGCTGTAGGACATATTGGGGACGTTAACAAGGTTTATACAAAGTCTATAGCTCTTTCTGATCTTGGTCTAGACTCAGAATGTTCTACAACTGCTTTAATAATGGAATCATCTATTCGTAAAGACTATAATACTAAAGCCTTTGAGTTCTACTCTAAAGGAAAGATAAACCAACATTCTATAGGTTTATCTTATGATGAAATCAATCTTGCTATAAACTCTTCACACGAAGATGATAAAAAAGCTAAAGAAATATGGGATAAATTTTATCCTAAAGTTATAAATAAAGATATTGCAGATAAGAGAGGATACTTTTGGGTAGTACCTAAAGTAGACATACGTGAAAATAGTGCTGTTCTATTTGGAGCAAATCCTCTTACACCTACTTTATCTGCAAAAGGTGAGGCTCTGCCTCTTAAAGATTTAGATATACAATCTAAAGATGTAACAACAACCCCCCAACAATTAGAAGGTACAACTATGGCTATGACCTTAGAAGAAGCTATGACTAAGCTGTTCGAAAAGGACGCAGAGTTACAAGCTATTAAAGCCTCTACTTCTTTGGAAGTAGCTAAGGCTGTTAAATCTGAAGTTAGTAGGATTAAAGGTATTTTAGAAGCCGCTAAGACTTTTGAAGTAGAAAATGATTCTGCTATTAAATTTATCGATCTCGGTGCATCTATTGATACTGTAGTAGCAAGTTTTGAGATTGTAAAAGCATCAAAACAATCTGCAACGCATGTAGATACTCATGAAGGTAGTAGAACACCTTTAGGTAAAAGTGATGTTCCAAAAGATAGTTCTTTTTTAGCTGGTCTTGATGAAGCTATTAAATCTGTAGGTTCCACTGAACAACTTTTTGTAGGAGTTAAATAATGTCTAGTAATGGAGGTTGGCTTGCTTATACAGACTATAGCCCTACGGCTATTTTTTCACGTGCAGAAGATAGAAAATCAAGAGCTGCTACAATTAAATCTGGTCAGGTATTGAAAGCACTTAGTTTTCTAGAATCTGACTCAGATGGTAAACTTATAGCTTATGGTGGATTCACCGAAGCCGCACAAGTTACATTCGCAGCTACTGCAAATACTGAAACTTTAATTCTTGGCGGTCTTACTTGGACTACTGGTTCTGGTGGAGCTACTGCTGCTCAATTGGCTACTGCTTGGGCTGCTATTGATGTAGGTGATACTGCTTCTGCGGCTACTACTAAAATTCAAGCATTGTCTCCGGCTATTCCTTCTACTGTTGGTACTTTTAGTTCTGGAACTTTAGCAGGTTGGGAAACTGAAGCAGTCCCTGGTTCTACTACTAAGGTAAACTTTCGTTCTACTGCTCCAGGTACTAATCCTACTGATTTAGCTGATACTGGTACTGCTGCTAATCCTACTATAGTTATTGTAGCTGGTGATACCACACAATCTAAGATTGCAGGAGTTTTAGCTTATGACGTTAATGCCACGAGCTCTGACGTAGATGCTGCTATTTATACAGAAGGTGCTTTCTGGTCTACTGCTCTTATATGGGCTGTTGATGTAGCACAAGACGTAGTTACCAATACTGATGGTACTACAACTGCTGTTACTTCATATAACACTGGTTGCGCTGGTACATCTGCTGCGAGTAACTTACTTAAACAGAAGTTTCTCGAAGGTAGTGAATTTTCTATAGACATTCCTAAAGCAGGAGAGGTATACTAACATGGCTGAGTTCTTAACACCATATCAAATGAGTAAAGTATTAAGTGGGGTTATACCAGCTAATAGAACAGCTAGACCTAACTTTTTACAAACTTGGTTCGGACGTGTAGAGTATCGGGAAACTGAAACTGTAAACTTCGACAAAGAGTTCCAATCTAAAAACACTGTAGCGATGTATGTAGCACCTTCTGTAGATGCTCCTATTGTTAAACTACAAGGTTACGGAACACAAGAACTACGCTTTGCATATGTCAAAGAAGGTCTTGTATCTCCTGGTTGGGAAGAAATTAACTCTAGACAATTAGGACAACAGTTCGGCCAAGTAGATGTAATGGCTAATTGGATTGCTAATATTCGTAAGAAACTTGCTCAAACAGAATTTAACTTCGAAAATCTGTTCGAGTTAAACGCAGCTAATATCCTTGTATATGGTACACATACCGCAAGTTCTGCCTTACATCCTACTGTAGTATATGATTTCGGTAGAACAGTTGTTACTACTTCAGCAGCTTTTGATACTGGTTATGTACCTGCAGTTGACTTGACTACTTTAGATAAAGGCGGTGTAGGTGCTAGAGCATGGTCTGTAGCAGGCGGTGAACCGTATCTGGATTTAATCACCGCTTGCAATACTGTTAATCGTAGAAGTTCTGTAGAAGCAGTTATCATGTCTAGCAATGCTTGGGCAAAACTAGAAGCTGACATTACTGCTAACTATGCGACTGCTGCTGATACTACTATTGCTGTATTGAATAGAGTTCAATTAAAAGTAACTCCTGTAGTTGAAGCATATCAAGATTTGAACTTCCGTAGAAGTTTGGCTATTGGTAATGGTACTTTTGTAGATATTTATACCTACGAGGCAATTTATCATAATCGTGATACTGGAGCAGAAACAAAGTATATCCCTGATGGTTATATGTTAGTATTACCTTCTAAACAAGCTGGTATTAAAGTATATGGCCGTATTATGCACCCTGATGCTGGTTACTCTGCATTGCCTAGATATATCAACACTTGGAAAGATCAAAAGTCTGGTATTCAAGAATCAGAAATTCATATGAATTACCTGATGGGTCATACCGATATTGATTCAGTAGTTAGTTGGAAAGTTATGTAAGTAAACTTAGTATAGAAGGGATAGAGTATATCTATCTCTTCTATATTTTATTGAGATTTATCTATGAGTTTTAAAATAACTTTTGGAGATGATTGGGAGAAACTACGTAAGTCTATTAAAACAGATGAGACGGTACGTAAAATTGTTCCTGACGTTACGGTAGCTATTTTAAAACTGCATAATACTCTTGAACGTAGAGTTGGAGACTTGTTTAATATACCTTATCCTCTAGGTAATGTAATGATAGGTTCTTCGAAGAGTCCGGCAGAGCTTGGCAATACATTTCTAAGATATAATCTTCAATATAGAGATAAGAAAGTGCCTCTGGTACAATATCCTTGGATCGAGACTCCAAGTACAGCCAAATCTTTTGCACCTCTTCGTAAAGTACCTTTAGGTTCAGTGCATTGGAAAGAAGGAGAATGGTCTAAGGATATATATACACGTATACGTAAAGGTTCTACCCCTTCTCGCGCTCGTAGAGGTGGAAACTTTAGTAAACTACGAGGTTTCTTTACAGGTACTAATATTAAAGCTCGTGAACAAGAAGATACATGGTTGGTAAAACCAGATAAAGATATTGAAGGCACTCGCGCACCTTATAGTATTCTATACGGGCCAAGTTTAGCTACTTTAACATCTAAAGTTTATGATGTAGATAAAGAAGTTGCTGTTGCGGCAGATAGACTACAAATGGATATAATAGAAGCTATTGTAAGGAGTTATAATGCTTGAAACAGAAGAACAAATACAGACTACATTGAATCTTACTGGTACATTAATGTCCTTCGAGGCTTTTGATATTCTTGGAGTTCTATCCTTTCACACTGAACGTTTATATAGTCAAGAGATTACAAACTATATAGTAGAACAACAAGATTGGGTAGTACATTGTAGTACATATGATTGTGTTAGAAATGAAATATCTGAGGACGATGAATTTACTATAGAAGATTTGACATATATGTATACTTTTCGATTAAATAGTAAACCTATCCCATATGCCGACGGTTGGTCAAGACTGCGATTGAACCTTATCTCGAAGGTGGAACTGTGATAGACATACAAGTTGTCGTAGATAGACTTAAGTCTCAACTATCATACACTGTAGAACTATCGAGAGATACGGAAATAAACACACAAGATTTATCTACTCTTCCTATAATTTATGTAGGATATGCTTCTTTAGATACTAAGAACCCTAATGCAGCTATAGCATTATCATATCTTGATGAGAATGGTGAAGATATGGTGCAGACATTTGATTTAAAGATTGTCTCTACTATAGCAGACCTCTCGGTTGTTGTACGTAACGTACATAAGGCTATCAATGGCTTCACTCCGATTCCTTCGGACAATACTTCTTTTACTTCTTGTTTTTCATTCGCTCAAGGTGGAGTTATAGGTTTATCCAATGGTAAAATATGGTGGGTAAGTAGATACCGAATAGGTATGCCTACTATAAATGTTATTTTTTAATTTTAATATAATATAGGTAATATTATGGCTAGCGGCACATATACAGATACGGATTATATTCCTACTGGACAAGAAACACAACCAATTCCTTCTACTTGTGCCAATACTCTTGGTTTCGTAGAAACTATACAAGAATCATCTACCGAAGCTGAGGAAGTCTAATGGCTATAACTAAATTTCATGAAAAGAATCAAACATTGTTTGTACAAAGACAAACAACTGAAGGTACGCCAGAAATAGTAGGTAGTTTTGTAGCTGGGGATGCTTTAGCTGCATTAAGCATGGATGGTTCAGTTACGACAGAAACTGCTAGTTATACTTATCTTGGGGATGCAACATCACGTGATGAGTTTACCTACCAAAAAGATCAATATGCTGACTTTACAATAGAAACACCACAACAGGTACTTGGTACTCTTGCTGGTGGTGCAAGTGCTGATGCTACTCCATCTAAAGCATTAAGTATGCTTTATCAAGCTTCTGGCGGTAATGTAAGTGTATTTGCTACAGCTAAAGGCAGTTTTGCCGCTGGAACAGTGGTCATAGATAATACTGTTGTTTCTGACGACCTACTAACTGTCAACCATCGTAAAGTATCTGCGCAGGATGCTACAAATGACAAGAGTATTTTATATTATGATATTCGAGGCATGATGGATTTGGCTGCTAACGTAGGCGACGTACCTAAACTTAAGTTTGCTTTAAAAGGTAGTGCGGCTGCTCCTACAGCTTCTACTCATCTTGCAGCTTCATTTGGTAATCAAACTTCCGATGTATGTTCATCTGTTCAAGTATCTACTATTGTATCAGCACAGACAATTATTGCCTCTAGAGAAAATGCTACAACTTCAATTGGTGTAGCTGTAACAAATATTACTAGAGTTGGCAATATTGCAACTATCTTATGGGCTTCTGCACATTCTCTTGGAGCCAACGGTACGATTATTGCTATTGCTGTAGGTGGTGCTACTGGTGCAGATGCTGGTTTGTACAATGGAATCCAGATGTGTACAATCATCTCTACTACTAGTGCGATTTTCTGGACAAGTGCTACTCCTTCGGCTGATGCAAGTGGAACTTTAACCGCTACTAAAGGTGCTGCTGGTAAAACATTCTGTTTCTCAACTCTTCAAGCTCCTAATTTCTTTGGATTTGATTATCAACGTTATATTACTGGTTGTGAAGTGGGTTTCTCTAAGACGGCTGTTCCTACTGATATAACGGTAGGTCTATTAGAAGATCAAGCAGGTACATCTAGTTTTGATCCAGATTCTGTTCTACAGAATTTCTTCGGTGTGCAAATTAAATTTGGTACTGGAGCTGGACGTTATGTTACCTATAAATGGGATAAAGTACAGTTGACCAATGTAAAACCTGGTAAAGTAGGTTCATTCCTTGGAAGAGATACAACGTTTCGTAATACTGGTAAAGCCTTTACAATTTTAGAATAACGCCTATCTTGGGAGAGGAAACTCTCCCTTTTTTTTTAACGCCAACAGAGGATAACTAATGGCTATTATATCTATAAAACTACAATCACCAACTATCGAACTTCCTGTTAAAGCTAAAGATGCTAGCGGAACAAGAGATAATCTCTTAGTAGGATTTAAACGTTATCCTATTGAAGAAGCACAAGATAAACTTGATAATATACAAATTCTTCTAGAAGGAGCTGATAGAGTTAAAAGTCTACAATCAGCCGAGCTGGATACGTTTATAACTAATGAAGTTGTATATATTAAACAAGCAAAACTTGATTTAGACGAAAATGGTAAAGTTAGAGAATTTACTATTGCGGATACTAGACAAGTTAAACCGATCGCTGACCTATGGGAGAATGGGGATGAATGCTTAAGCGTCCTCCTTAAGATGTATTTGTCATCCGCTCCTTATAGGTTAGCACTTATTTTAGCTAGTCAAAAAGCACTTATGAATAATGACTATAGTGCGGATGAACTAAAAAACTTATAGAGGTCGGGGAAGGATTAGCAAAACAGTATATAGAATCTTCGAAAGTCGATTTATCAAAAGATCAATCTATAGCTGAAGCTTTCCCCGGCCTTAAATTTGATACTATTCCAGAGGATATGATAGAAACCTCTACCATCTATCTCTGGAATACTTCTATAAAGTTATTTAAAATTTACAAAGTTCTTAGGAACTATCTTAATAGAGATTTTGAAATGGACTCGATAATACTTCTTAAACTTATAGAAACAAACTATATGGACATAGAAGATAGTCTTTTCAAAATCTCTTATCTACATTCTGGATACTCTTCTCTTCTATTTGAATACTTAAAGGCACAAAACGATGGCTGATAATCAAAAGATATTGTCATTAAAACTATCAGTAGATGTAACTGAAGGTACAAAACTAGAGAAGGTCTTTGAAGGTCAAAAAAAGTCTCTGCAAGATACTAAAGCTCTACAAGATACTATAGTAGGTCTTGAACAAGCTAGAGCAACTGCGCTTGGAAAAAATGTCGAAGCGCAGAAGCTTTTAGAGACGAAACTTATAACAGCTAACGCTCTTATAGAGAAACAGGGTTCTAATGTAGGACTTGCTGTCTACAACATGGAACGTTCTATAGGGGTAGCGGAACGAGTTAGACAAGAGCAAGCAGCTATAGTGAAGGAACTTGATAGACAGCTTGCTATGTATAAAAACATAGCTGAATATCAACAAAAAGCTCCTGTAGGACAGGCTGGAGTAGATAATCGAGGCTATGTTCCTAATGCTTCTGGTACAGTAGCTGAGAATCGTGCTAAAGCTTTAGCAGAAGCTCAAGTTAAAGCTGGGGAAGATGCTGCAAGAGCTATAAAAGCTCAAGAAGAAGCAAGGTTGATCAATACAAGAAGTATAGCAGATCAGATTCTCAGAGAAACAGATAAAGAGACTTTGTCTCGTGTAGCTATGTATCGTAAGATGTTTGATACTATTACTGCTGAAGAAAGTAAACGTAAAGCTGCCTATCTAGGAGCAGTACAAGGAAATGCTGCCAGTCAAACAACTGTTAAAGCTCCTGTTGGATTTAATTATGCAACTGGTAATACCGCTATTGCGTCTAATACAGCTGTTGTTAATACAAATACAGCTGCTCAAAAAGCAAATGCTACGGCGGTTGCGGAAGTTACCATTGCTCATAAGAATCTCTTCATTCGTATCGGAGAAATAATCAGTATATATAGATTATATACTACAGCTATACAACTCACCGAACAGGCTTTAAAAGCTATACCTAAAGCAGGTCTTGAACAACAAGCTACGCAGGCAAGTTTGTTTGGTATATTTGGTACCGAAGAAGGTCTTAATAATATAAAGTTCATTCATGATGTGGCAATGAATGCAGGGCAGAGTCTAACTACGCTAGAACAAGCATACCGCAGATATGCTCCATCGGCTATATTAGCAGGTGCGCAGCAGAAGGAAGTAAACAAGAGTTTCAAAGAGTTTGCAGAAGTCGGAACTATATTACATCTACCAGAAGAAAAGATAAACTCTTTGTTTCTTGCTTTAGATCAGATGTATGCAAAAGGCGTTGTACAAAGTGAAGAAGTCAAGAAACAGCTTGGTAACGTATTACCTGGAGCTGTAGAAACTTTTGCTATTGCTATGGGTAAAACACCTGCTGCATTTATGGCTGCTATGAAAGCTAATGAAGTTATAGCTAAAGATGCTGTACCTAAGTTTGCAGAATACTATAGAAAAATCTTTGGCGGCCCGGATGATAGTGTTTTCAACCTTGTTAAAGATAGATTACAAAGCAATCTCTATAGATTAGAAACTGTATACACAGATTTGAATAGAAAAATCTTCCAAGATACCCAAGTAACTATGAATAATATAGTTAAAGCTTCTGTATCTATGGTAGAGAGAATTACTGAGAATCTAGAAGCAATAAAACAATCTGTTGAGATTCTTTCAAGTTTTATTATCTTACGTTTAGCCGGTGCAGCTTTTACAGGTATAGTAACTAATTTCGCACTACTTGCTACTAAAGTAAGTGCTTTTACCACAGTTGTTACTGGTATGTCTGCTCCTATCGTAGCGGCTACCGCAGCCTTTGCTTCAATGTATTTAAAACTAAATGATCTAAGTCTAGGTTATGATAAAGCTGTAGGGTTTACTATTAAATTTAAAGATTCTCAAGTAAGTCTTACAAATTATCTAGAGTCTGTAGTAGAAGTAGCATTAAAAAACATAGTTAATATGTATGATAGACTTACTAATGCTTTCGGAAAATTAACTATACAAGGAACTAACGGAGAAACATTATGGAGAGGTTTGCTTCCAGGTTCTGTATTATTAGATAATTTAAAACTTGTTGAAACTGGTATATATAAAATAGTAGCAGCATTATCTACTTTAAAAGACGTAGGTATAAGAAATCTTGGAACAGACGATGCTTTAACCAAATATAAAAAGACTTTGGAAGAACTTCAAAATTTCTCTCCTATAATAGATCCTGCTTTAAAGAAAGGTACAGAAGATATACTTGCACAACTTAATGGAAAACAATACGATGATGTTCTAGAAGCTATAGCTTCTGGACAATTAAAAGCAACTAATGATATTGTTACCGCTTTGAAGGGAATAGGTAAACCTATACCAGCTACAGCAATAAGTGGAACTGGCTTAGATGGAAATGAAACAACTCTTGTCGGAGAAACAAGTAATAAGCGTCTTTCAGATGCTATAACTAAAGAAAATAATTTGCTAAAGCAGAGTATAGATAATATAAATAATACAGCGAATCTACGTAAGATTGCTATAGAAAACACACTAAAGAATTTAGATTTTAATCAAGCTAATCCACAACTTGGTAAAGCTGAGACATTAAGTGCTTATGATAGCAAACGACTGGCTCTAGTTAAGGAACTTAACGCTATAGAGCAACATGTTACTCAAGAAACACTAAAACAAACTCTACACACTAAAGAAAATATAACACAGTTAGAACGAGAATTAGACTTATCTAAAGCCCGATCTACAGAGATTATCCGTGCCATACGTTTACAGGAATCAGGTTCTAGAGATAGAACAGAGAAAAGTGATAGAGCAGCAGCCGGTAGTAAAGCAGACCCTTCCTATGGAGCTATGCAAGTAACTAAAGCTGCATGGATGGCTACTGGTCGAGCAGAAATAGAGTTTAACAAGGAAAAATACGAAGAACTTGATAAAGCCGGTCAAGAATATTTTAAAAAGCAAGTCGATAGATTTAAAGACCTACGTGTAGCACTTGCAGCGTATAATCAAGGCCCTGGAGCTGTTGCTAAAGTATATGCAGATGTAGGAGTGAAGATAGGAGATATAGACGAAGAGGAGCTTAAGAAAGTCTATGCTAAATTCACGCCATTGATGAAGAAGTATTCTAGTGAAGTTATAGCTAAACTTCCAGCCGACAAGGTAGGTAATGAAATTATATCTAAACAAACAGAGGTATACTCATTAAGACAACAACAAGCAGAACAACAGTTACAAGCACAACAAAAGATAACTGAAGAACAGCAAAAGCAAACGGTAAACTTGCAGGCATATAAAACTGCACTCCGCGAACTTGAAGCTACTGCTTTAGAAAGCCAAGGTAAGATAGTAGAAGCCGGTCAGATTCGTATAGCTTTAAAAAATGAAGAACTTGCTTTGCAGTATAAAGATAATGCTGAGGCTTTGAAGTATGTAGAAATAATAAAGAAGCAAGCATTAGTACAAAACTCTCTTATACCTATACAACAAAATATTGCAAAGATTCATACGTTAAATCAAGAACAGTATAACGATGCTATAAATAAGACAAATATACTCGTTCAGACAGGAGTAATAACTCAACTTGATGCAGCTTTTCAGCTTACAGCCGCTAATGAAGCTAAAATTGCAAGTATGGAAAAAGAACTACAACTTGAAAAAGAAGTTATGGCTGCTATGGCAAATGCTCCTACAACTCAACAAGATGAGCAAGCAGCTAAGATAAGAACTATGACAACGGAGTTGGAAAATCTAAAGCTTACAGCTAATGAAGTAGCACAGTACTTCAATACTCAGTTTGGTGAAGCATTCGATAATGCCTTTGGTAGTTTCCTCTCTGGAACACAGAGTGCTAAAGATGCCTTCAAAGGATTTGCTCAAAGCGTTATAGATGACATAGGTAAGATTATAGCCAAGGAGATTCGTCTTAAAGCTGTTCAAGGTATACTTTCTGTTATACAAGGGTTAGCTGGAGCTACAAGTGGAGGTAGTGCTGCGAATCTTACTTCCGATGGTGTAAAATACATTTCTGCTGCTGTTGATGGTGCTGCGGTATCTGGAATATCCAGTGCTTCTGGTACAGTGCTATCATCTCCTACATATTTTCCATCAGCTAAGGTTATACCTTTTGCTACTGGCGGTGTGCTTGCAGGAGAAGCAGGACATGAGGCGGTACTTCCGTTAAAGCGTAATGCACAAGGTAAACTTGGTGTAGTATCCGAGGGAGGGAATTCTTCTAATATCACCATACAGAGTCTATCTGTTTCTGTCGTCGAGAAAGAAGGTTCTACCTCTGAAGAGCAAGCTCAACTTATAGCTTCTATGATACGTACACAACTTATAACTATAACTAATCAAGAAATGACTAATTCTATGCGGTCTGGTAATATGTTTAATCAAACCTCTATAGCTTCAGCTTTTTAAGGAACTTATATGACTGCTCCAGCACTACCTTTACCTACACATCTTACAGCTGAAAGTAATAGTCTTCCTTCCGACCATAGAGTTTTATCTGCTCAATTTGGGAATGCATTTCAACAAGTAGCTAAAGACGGGTTTAACGATATTATAGAGCATTGGGAATTATACTACCATCCTATGGAGGGAAGTGAATTAACTACTGTGTTGAATTTTCTAAACTCTGTAGGTACAACTGTATGGTTTACCTGGACACCTTTTGGGGAGGTTACAAGTAAAAAATGGCGAATTGACAACAAAAGTATTAAGAAACCAATGTTTAACTTTACAAAAATGCGGATTTCATTTACAATTACCCAAGTATTTGATCTTGGCACATAGAGTATACTAAATGTCTGCAATAGTTATTGAAGGTAATAAGCTTAATCCAGATATATATCTGGAACTATTTGACTTTGATGCTACTCCCATCGGAGGAACAATATCTTATTATACAAACACTCCTACTGGTGGTGGTGTAAATCCTATTACATGGAAAACAAATAATTATTATCCTTTTCCCTTCGAACTCCAAGGAGCGGAACAAAAAGCGGATAGTTCAGCTTTACCAAGACCTACTATAACTGTATCTTCTGTAAATACAGTCATACTTGCTGCTATAAGAACACTTGGTGATCTTCGCGGAATGCAAATTACAAGATATAGAACATTCTATAAGTTTACCGATAATGGAAATTCTCCGAACTCGACTATGCACTTTCCTATCGATGAATGGACTGTTATTAGAGAACCTATGATAACAGCTAATGCTGTACAGTTCGAATTAGGCTATTCGCTGGACAGGCAGGGTTTAAAACTTCCTAGAAAACAAATACTTGTAGACCCTACTCCTAGAAATCCTTCTGGATTTCCAGGTGTTTCAAGACTACGTAGAAGATAATAATGGTAAATTTTGAAATTTTTAAAGCGCATATTATAGAATGCTACCCACAAGAAGGTTGTGGGTACATAGTAAGCGGTTTTTTCTATCCTGTAGAAAATATTCATACTAACCCTACAGAGAATTTTCTATTTCCAGAAACTATAGCACAGAAACTATGTTTTAAAGATTACAAAGTTATCCATAGCCATACAATGGAGTCATTTAGAGATGACCCTAGAATACCTTCTTATACAGATATGCAAGGACAACAGATAACTCAAGTACCTTGGGGTATAGTACATTGTGATGGTGAGACTGTTACAGATATTCTATGGTTTGGAGAAAAGATTTCTCCTGAACTTCTCGGTAGAGACTATATATCTAATGTCTACGATTGTTTTACCTTAGCAAGAGACTTTTATAGAAAAAACTTTTCTATAGATTTTGGTACTCATCCTAGACCAGTTGATTGGGAAACATGGAATCCGCATTATATAACTCAAAATTTTGTAGATCAAGGGTTTTACCAAACAGATAAACCAAAAGTAGGAGATGTGCTCCTATTCTCAATAGGCAGTAGATATATAAATCATATAGGAATATATACTGGAAATGATACCTTCATACATCATTTATATAAACGTAAATCTTGTGAAGATAAGCTTTCTAAATGGGAAAAGAATTTATACTACATTCTAAGGCATAGAGATGTTAAATAAACAAAAATATACTATATATTTTCATGGATTACTTGGTAAGGTTTATGGTATACAAAGTAATGAGGTTTATGGTAGAAATATACAAGAAGCCTTCTCGTGGCTTTCTGCTAGATTCGGTACTGGTTTTAGGGAAACTATACTCCAAGGTTCTTGGCATATAACACAAGGAACAAGGGAATCAGAGATTCTTTCTGAAACGGATAATTTTATACCAGAAGATCTTATAACTTTTCCTATAGAATCTACGGAACTTCATATATTTCCAGCTATTACAGGTTCGGGTCGAGGTGTAGGGCAGATTGTAGTAGGTGTTGTACTCTTAGTAATTGCAACTGTTGTTACCTTTGGTGCGGCTTTAGGCGTAGCAGGAGCTTTAGGAGCTGTGGGCGTTACTGCTGGATTTTCTGCTACTACAGCTATGATTGGTCTTGCAGGTGCAGCGGCTTTAGCTCAAGGCATTATGCAAGCTACGTCAGCTACACCTACAATGAATGATTATGCTGCTGCTGCTGGAACAGATCCTAAAGCTAGTTTTTTATATAATGGTATTGTGAATAATACAGAACAAGGTGTTCCTGTTCCATTAGTATATGGATTGCATTTAACAGGTTCTACTGTAGTATCTTCTGGACTTGATGTAGAACAACTTCTTGATGGTTCCGCCTTTAACTAAAAGAGTCTATGATGCGTACTAAAAATCAAAACGACCGTTTTAAAAGATATAAGTATTTTTCCGAAGACTATAGAGTAAATACATTAGATGTAACTGTTGAGGATTATCCAGAATATACTATAACAGGTTCAGGAGGAGGATGTTTTCCTGCTGGTACATTAGTACGAACTGCTCACGGATATAAACCTATAGAGACTTGTCAATCTGGTGATATGATAATTACCTATGATAGATTTGGAGAATTAGAACATGGATATGTAATAGAATTAAAGACTCACGAGTATAGCGAGTATCAAGATGATTTATATTTTATCTATAGTGGTGAAATATCTCTATTTCCAAAGGGTATAACAGGTAATCATGCAGTTTTCGACTACATTACAAAAGAGCATAAAGAGATTAAAGATTTCTCTATAGGAGATAATCTTGTTTCTTTGGAAGGAAATCTTATAGAAATCACAGATATAGTTATTACCGTTCATGAAGATATTCCAGAGGAATCATCTGTATATAATCTTATAGTCGAACCACAACATACTTATCTAGTAGGAGATGGGCATAGTTTTATACGTGTTCATAATGGCGGCGGTGGAAAATCTCCTTCTGCTCATGTAGCTGTAGAAGATGTTAACACACTACAAAGTACTACTTATGCTCGTAGTCTTGAAGTAGTATCTCATGGAGAAATAGAAGAAATTGTAGGAGGACCTAGAGGATTCTATCTTAATGGAACTGTTTTACAAAATTCCGACTTATCTTGGAACTTTCAAGGAGTTTCTTTTGACTATAGAGCTGGGACAATTAGTCAAACTGTTATACCAGGATTTGAAGTTACTGAAATTGAAGATACTGTTTTAGCCGCAGCACCTATAGATATAACTGATTTAACATTTGCTACTAGAGATCTACCAACAGCAAATGTAGATAGTGCAAGAATAACACTTCGTTTTCCACAAGGTCTTTCAATATATTACAAAGATCGTGGCGATTTAAAAGGTCATTTTGCACGAATTCTTATTTATACTAAAGCAACTGCTTTATCTGGATGGAATCTTGTTTTAACAACACAACCTGAAGGAAAAACTACATCTCCTTGGGAAATAGACTTTCGTATAACTGCACCAGCTGGGCAAAAAATATATGCAATACGCGTAGATAGAGATCAAAGTGATGATAATGCTTACGGAGATCCAAATGTCATTGTACATTCTATGTTCCAGTTGGCACGTATAACACAAATACTTCATTCATCTATTTCATATGATAGAATTGCTTTAGCTGCTTGTAAAATAGATGCTAAGGCTGTAGGATATCAAATACCTACACGCTCATATATGGTTAAAGGTATTAAATGTAAAGTTCCTGTTGGATATACTCCAACAACAAGAGTATATACTGGAGGATATTGGGATGGTGTTAGCTTTAATACTTGGTGGACAGATAACCCAGCTTGGATACTTTATGATATTATTACAAACGTAGAATATGGTTTAGCTGACTATCTAGGACAAAGTATAGTTGTCGATGAGTTGGCCTTTTTCGAAGCTGCTATGTATAATGATTGTGTTACATGGAATGGTAGTACATACGTAACTAATCTTATACCTAATGGACAAGGTGGTTTCGAAATAAGATATAAAATGAATGTTGTTATAGCCGTACAACAAGATGCTTGGCAATTATTACAAGCAATAGCTTCTTGCATGCGTGCATTAGTAGTTATAAAAGGTAATCAAATATCTCTTATACAAGACAGGCCAAAAACTTCTACTAGATTATTTACAACCTCAAATGTTTTAAATGGTTTATTTACATATTCTACCTCTGAGGCTTCTACCACAGCGACGGCTATAAATTGTACTTTTAGTGATGAAGCTGATAGATTTCTTCCTAGAGTTATAACAGAACCTTCTCAAGCTACTAAAAATCAAGGATGGTATAATGACGCAGATTTAAAATTTGGTTATAATGTAAAAGATATTATTGCCTACGGATGTACCACTGAGAGTCAAGCCCGTAGAATGGCTAAATGGGCTTTATATACTGAACTAGAGCAAGGAAAAACTATAAGTTTTGGACTTGCTCTGAATGTAGTTGACTTATCTCCAGGAGATATAGTTTCTATCATTGATGATAAATATATAAGTCAAGAAAACAAGTTCTTATCTGGACGAGTAATCTCTATCAGCGGAACAACTGTTAATCTTGGAAACTCAGTTACTCTTATAGGAGGACATACATATACATTTAGTATAATGGCTTTAGACTATAGTTCTATGCTTGAAAGAACTATAACTACCGGAGCTGGAACTTGGGATATATTGACATTAAATTCAGCTTTACAGGCTGGCGACTATACTAATAGAGATTTCTTCTGCTATTCGACAGGTTACATAGATCCACAACAATACCGTATAAGTAAAATTGTAGAAGTTGAAAAAGGTAAGTTTACAATCATTGGTAGTCTTTACGATGAACAGAAGTATGCTGCTATAGAAAATGGATTATCTATTATACCTAAAAGTTATACCCCTCCCGTTCCATTATACTTACCTCCTGTATCTAATATACAGTTTTTTGAACGTTATTCAAATGACGGGATAAATTCAAATAATTTTATAGAAGTACGTTGGCAATGGAATGAAAATCATGCAATAAAAGGACAAGTATTATATCGTATACGCTGGAAACGTGATAAAGGAGAATATCATACGGCTAGTAATGTTATAACTAAAGATTTTCATATTCCTGGTACTATTCCCGGAATATATAATATTATTATAGAAGTTGAATCTGTACAAGGAAAACGTTCACAGCCTGCATATGGCACATATAATTATAGAACTGCTTCAGCACCATCTACGCTTGAACCTCCTCTAGAATTTTACGTAGCTGGAATAACTGGAACGAATTTTACTGGAACACATATACCATTAACATGGAAGTATAACACAGCTAATGATGATAAAACAGATACATTACTTGATTATATTCTTGAAGTCTGGAACACCTCTGGTGCTACAAAGCTTAATACATTCCGTATACGTGCAGATGTTGCAAAATTTCTAGCAGATGGGGTTACACCTAATCCATTCTATCGTGGAGGTAAATTTAATTATACCTATGAACAAAATAGAAATGACTATACTACTCCTAGTCGTAGTGTGCAGTTTCGTCTATATTCGCGCGATATGGTTGGAGATAAATCTATCGCCTCTACTAAGACATTTACTAATGGAGTACCTGCACTTACCACATGGACAGTAAATCCTGCATTTGATTCAGTCTATATAAACATAACTCCTTCAACTGAAGTTGATATTGCAGAATATATAATTTATCGTGGAACATCCGCCGGATTTGTTAAAGATATAAATAGTATAATCTATGCAGGTAAAGATACTTATATAAACTACTTCGCTTCTGCTGGAACTCCTTACTGGTATGCTATGTCCGTAGTAGATACATTCGGCCGTAGTGGGGCGTTAATTTCTACAGAGATAAATGTATCTGCTGTAGGTGCTGATCCAGATACATACACATACGATGGACTAGATTTTAAACCTAATGATCCTTTATCAAATAGAGTGTCATGGACTGCATTTGTTGTTACACGTACAACAACCTCAGGTGTACAAACTTCGTGGAATGTTACTGCTGGTAATACTGCTTATACTACAGGGGTTTTATACTTATACTACGTTCCAGGTTTAACAACGTTATCATCCAATACAAGTCTACTTGCAGCTATTACTGCTGGAGGGAGAGTACTTGCTACTTATCAAGGTGGTACGGTATTATATACTGAAAACGGTAGAGCATTTACATCTGGAGATATGATTCTTGCTGGTACAGTGGGAGCTAATGCACTTATCACTAATACAGCTGTTATAACAAACGCAGCACAAATTGGCAACGTTATCGAGAGTTCTAATTATAATTGGAACCCAATTACTCCTGCATATTCTGGATGGAGATTAGATAAGAATGGTTGGTTACAAGTAACGGGTATAATTGTACGTAATGCAGCAGGGCAACTATTGTTGTCTTCTGGAGTAGATGAACATCCGTCTACTGGAGGTACAAATACTACAACAAATAATCTTACTATTCTTGAAGCCTCATATCTAACTATGCTTACAACGGCTAGTTCTAATGCAACTGCTGCTAAAGCTGCTACAGATGACATAGCTAATGATAGTAGATTTACTCCTACGGAGAAGAAAGAGAAACGAGTAGAATGGGAGGGTATAGCTAAAGAACGTCCTGTGCTCGAAGATCAAGCTAATAAATATGGTAGTTCTGTTATCAATACAGCATTATCCACATATCAAACAAAGTTTAATGCTTTAGCTGTATACTTAAACGCCAACGTAGCATGGACACCAACTGGAACTGGAGCAAATTTATATCTTTCTCCTATACCTTCTAGGATAAATGATACAAATATCTCTACTACAGATGGTATAACAAAACCAACATTTATACTAAAATATCGTGAGTTTTATGATGCAAAATCTCTTCTTCTTAAAACTATATCTGATGTAAGTGACGATAATCGTTTAGCTGCTAAAGCTATAGCTGATGCTGCTAAACTAGATATAGATAAGATGGCGGATGATGGTAAATTTTCGCCTGTTGAAAAAGTTCGAAAACGGGCAGAGTGGGATGCAATTATATCAGAAAAAGCTTTCCTTGAAGCGCAAGCAACCTCCTATGGAATAACTACTGAGAAAACTACATATACGAATGCTGCTATAGCTCTTCGTATATATCTCAACGGAGGAACTGGTACAGGTTGGACTACATCTATACCTTTATGGCTTAGTACAAGCCTTACAGATGGACTTACTGTCTTTACTACCATAGTAGCTAATGATTTCCGTACAAATTGGAAAAACTACTATGATGCAAAGCTTGCCTTGCAGAATAAATTTCCAGATACAGCTATTATAACTGCTAATGCTGCTATAACTGCAACTAATGAGATGGCTTCCGATGCAGCATTTACTCCTGTAGAGAAGAAAGCAAAGCGTGTGGAATGGATTTCTATAGCAGAAGCTAGACCGTTACTTGAGTCCCAAGCTGCATTATATAGTATAACAACACAGTTAACAATGTATCAGTCGAAATTTGATGCTTTAGCAACGTATCTTAATGAGAATATATCTTGGAGTCCTACTGATACAATACCACCGATAGATTATACTTTACCTACTCCTACTCGTATAGATGATACTGGTATACTTACTACAACTGTTATCGGGCCAAATACTTTTAGACTTCGTTATAATGAATACTACAAAGCAGTTGTAGACCTGCAAAAAGCAATTACTGATAAAGCCAGTGCAAATATAACTCTTGCCGCGACTACTGCTAATTGGGATTCTGTCACAGGCATCCCTTATGCGACTGTCTATAACAATGATGACTCCGCTGCATTAGGCTTTAATCCTACTTTTGCTGAATGGACTGGTACTAGTGGTACTACTTGGCCTACTGGATGGGCATCTTATAATGGCTCTGCTGCTCCTATACGAGAAACTTCTATTGTCCGTGTTGGACGATACGCAGTACGTTATAATAATGTTACAGGAGTTAATGGAGGAACTACTGCATCTGTAGATGTTGAACTTCCTATTGGAACCTTTATAGGTGGTTCAGTAGATATATATCTACCAACTAGAACCTCCGGCCTGCCGGGACTTCTTATACGTTTATATACAAATTCTGCAAAGACTACTTGGGTTGATACTATGGTACAACCTACGTTCTTAGTCTCTTCTGTAGGAGTATGGATACGTACACCATTTACTGCACGTGCTCCTGGAAGTTATATTTATGGTATAAGAATATATCTTATGGCTTCTTATGGAACTTTTCCTTCTGGAGCATTTACTGGTAGCGTAATCTTTAGTAATCTTCGTTTTGCTTTATTCGATAATTCTACAGATAACTCTACAATATCTATAAGCTCCAATGGACAACTTAATGGAGCGGGTGGTGGTAGTGTAACTGTAACTGGTCTTGGCTTTACAGAATCACCTGTTACTATCTCTAACGCTGTTGTAAACTATAACACATCTAATGATAATTTAGCCTCTGCTATATCTGCACCTACTATAGATTCAACCGGGCTTGCTATAGATCATACAACAACTACTGATAGTTCCGCTAGTATTAGTTTCGAGTGGGTTTGGTCTGGAACAGAAGCAAACATAGATGGTTTTCAAATATTTGTACGTAGAAATATTAAACTTTCTACTATAGTAGATGGTGTGATTGATGTAAATCCCACTAATGATACTATAAACTATCCTACAGCTCATAATTTTATAACTGGATGTAGTATTATATATACATCCAATGGTGGTGGGACATCTATTGGAGGTCTTACTGTAGGGACAAGATACTTTTGTATTAAAGTAGATTCGTTGAGTTTCAAACTCGCTACAAGTCTTGCAAATTCCGCCGCTGGAACATTTATACAACTTACCGCTGGTACAGGTGCAAGTCATACTTTTACCGGCTGGAGAAGTTTTGCTATTACTGGAACTTCGAATGAAGAAGTAGTATTTGTAGCTCCAGCAGCTAAACGAGCATTCATCCTCTACGGCTGTCCTGCTGATAGTGGATATTGTTTCGGTGTTCGCGCTTATAGAAAAGTTAATAAGAATATCGACGCCTCTGGTGTTATATATTCTGCTATAGTTTCTCCTATAAATACTGGTACTATAGCAGAATCTCCTTATGTCCCTGGTATATCTATCGCATTTTCTGGTGATGTTACTGGAACAATCGATGGAGATGCTGCTAATACAGTTGTAAAACCGGCTAATCCTATAAGCCCTTCTAATGCAAGTACTTATATATTAAACGCTTCAATACAAACAGCACATATAGCTAATCTAGCCGTTACAAATGCTTTAATAGAGAATCTTGCAGTTGGTTCTGGTAAGATAGCGGCACTTGCTGTAACATCTGGTAAAATAGCTGATCTTGCAGTAAGTACTTTAAAAATTGCAGGTAACGCTGTGACAGTCCCAAGTCTTGTAACAGCAAGTTTTGTTGTTGCAGGTAATGCTGGGTATCAAAGTGTTCTAAATCTAACGATAAACAATACCGCTACAGTAGCAATGACAGGATTTCTATTTTTTAGTTGCCGTCAAGGTTATTCAGCAGGAGTAAAAACCTCTGGATTTCGTATATATGCAGGCGCTACTATAATTCTTGACTACGGAACTACAACTGCGTATAATGACTATCCAAACCTATCATGTCAATATACTATTCCGGCCAGTACCAGTGTGACTTTTGCTGCTCAGTTTTTTGGACAAGATGGTACTGTGACAATAGGACAACGAAACTTAATGTTTTTAGGAGTTAAACGCTAATGGCTTTAGGAACTATATATAATACATCTACAGGAGAGATTTTAAGAAATCTCGATATGGTAGAAGAATATTTTATAGATCAAGTGCAGTCTGGTGAATCTTTATATAATGATTACGCAGACCCAAATTTGATGTATTTTATATCAAATCTTCCTGTATTTAAAAATACAAATCCTTCAACTATAGATACAACAACTATTACAGCTAATGGTAGTTCTACTGCTACAATTTCATCTATACCTAATCCATCGACAGCTTTTTTTACTGTACCAGAAGGAGCAAACCCAATCGATTCTACAACTATAATTGATGGAACAATTGCTTTTAGTTGTAATACAATAGGAGAATATACTATAACCTTATCTTCAATACCTCATCTTACTGAAACTTTCACAATAACAGCGAGTTAATATGGCAACTTTTATAGCAACCGATATAGTGGCACCTACGCTTTCAGGTCTCACAGCCGATGGTAATCAACGTAATCCAGGCATTCTGCTCAATTGGACTGTTCCGAAATCTACGATAATGTTTGCAACTGAGATATGGGCTAGTCACACTAATAACAGAGCACTAGCTACGCTTATAGATACAGTAGTTGGAACCAATCACTATACCCATTTTCCGCCAACAAATTCAAATTACTACTACTGGATAAGGGCTGTTACTATATTTGGCAAAGCCTCCGGTGCTTGGTATCCTACAAGTTCAACTGGAGGAGTTCTCGGAAACGATGCTAGGCCATTTGTAACTCATGATCTTACTGACCCTAATCCGGCACTTATAAATGCTAATGGCGCTTGGCAAGATGTTTTGACATTATATGCCTATAACCCAGGCACAGATACTTCTCTTGCTATGGAGGGAACTATCGTAGTAGGATTAGATTTAAGCTATGCGGGGGCTGTAACAGTTGACTTCCGTTGGAATTGCGACAGTCCTACAAATGTCATCTATGACTATAGCACAATTACGTCATCGAGCGGCTCAGTTATAGATCATCCATGCTTTACATTACCTATTTATGTGCCCGCAAATACCGCTTTAATATCCCCACATTCCTACAAACTTCAATTTAGAGCTACTAGCGGGCTTGCTTCTATTAGTCGTCAAGGTGCGTCGTTTTCTTGGGATTACCCGTTCTTCTGGCCTGCTTAAAGGAATTTTATGTATATCTCCGAGGAACAACTACATCTGATGCTACCAAATGCAACAGATAGAAACATAGCTAAGTTTATTATACCTATAAATGACACGTTAAAGGAGTTTAATATATCCACACCATTGCGGATTGCAGCTTTTATCGCGCAGGTAGGGCATGAAAGTGGACATCTTCGATATGTCGAAGAGCTTGCATCTGGTTCAAACTATGAATTTCGAGAAGACCTCGGGAATTTAGAGTTCGAAGCATTGCAAATCGCCCATGCAAATTATACAACAACTGGAAAACTATATAGGGGACATGGTCTTATACAAATAACAGGATACTATAACCATAAAGCAGTAGCTGAGGCTCTCGGTATAGACTGTCTTTATCATCCTAAATTACTTTGTGAGCCTGTCAACGCCGCCCGTAGTGCTGGTTGGTATTGGGATACTCATAATTGTAATCCTTTAGCCGATGTATGTCTTTTTAAGAAGATAACAAAGGCTATCAACGGCGGTTATAATGGCTTAACTTCTCGCGAACGACTATATGATAACTGTCTTAAAGTAATTACATAAATAGAGAACAAAATAAAAAAACTTATACTGCTTGCAGCCTTTACAGGAAAATAAAATGTCCAGACTACCTCCAATAAACCTATATTCCTACTATGTATTGTTTCCTTATACTAAAGAAGTAAATAAATCTCATTAAATATGCTTACATCTAGTTGTTTGTTAGAAGAAATCGAAGCAGATAAGATTGTTATTATTAGAGTCTTTGATAATAACAACCCTGTCTATGGAGAGAAATATAAATTTTTTACTGTAGGAGCTATAACAGATAAACATGTGCATATAATAGGACTATATGAACCTAATATAGCTCTTCGAGACGTTAAAACATTCTTAGCAAAGCTTAAAGAGACCTATGGTGTAACTACATATTCTTGGGAACATAAGGGTAAGAAGATATATGGTACAT
>Ga0265297_10002777_pt1 | contig 34116 bp, 55 predicted proteins | sample Munlanlwell13791_FD_192502 | JGI IMG/M metagenome (GOLD analysis project Ga0265297, IMG submission 192502) | Leachate microbial communities from a municipal landfill in Southern Ontario, Canada - Leachate well 137-91 | ecosystem: Engineered > Solid waste > Landfill > Unclassified | place... | reverse complement strand
ATCCAATCTTACCAGCTTCCGAACAACTCATTCCTTTTCTCATTTTTGAACTCCTTATCAGTTGTTAATATACAACTGCTATATGGTTCAAAAATGATTTGTGGCTAACCTGCTTTTATTTTTCAACAAAAATGGAGCGTCCCAACGGATTTGAACCGTCTCCCAGACCTTGGAAGGGTCTAATGCTACCGTTACACCAGGGACGCATCTTTTCATTATACAACAAAATAATTGGAGCACCTAATGGGATTTGAACCCATACCATCAGCTTGGAAGGCTGTCATGCTAGATCCGTTGAACACCATAGGTGCATTTAAAAATGGTAGGGGGGCGGTATTTATCCAATTATGTGCATTTAAAGCCTCTTGGTTATGAGCCAAGCGATAAAAGCTTTACCTACCCCGCTATAAACTTTTCAGGGATTTCACGAAATGTTCCACTGTTGGCGACCCGACCGCCATCTTCCTGGTGACCCAGGCGTGCTCCATACACCACGTAGCGTCTATCCTTTTTAGGTTACTGCCCTTTAGTTCGTCAACTTTCAGGCACACCTCTTGCAAGATTTCAAATTGGTAACGGGGGCCGGATTTGAACCGGCGACCTACAGGTTATGAGCCTGCCGAGCTACCAGGCTGCTCCACCCCGTAATATTAAATGGTAGCAGGGATGGGACTTGAACCCACAACCTACGGGTTATGAGCCCGTGAAGCTTCCTATTGCTAGCACCCTGCAAATCAGTAAAATGGTGCCGGGGAGGGGAATTGAACCCCTGATCTTTCGGGTATGAGCCGAACGTCTTGCACACTCGACCACCCCGGCAAAAATATTCAATTATCAAAGAACTGCAAATCCATTTGTAAACTTTACCGTTAGGGAACTTTTTAAATATATTTTTCCAATTAGAACAAAATATTCCCGAAAGGCAACTAAAAGCAAAAAAGCCTCGCATTATCTGCGAGGCTGCTCTACTAAATTCTACTTTATCTGTTTGGGTTACAGCAAAGCAGAGAGCCCCGCGAGAGAACCGGCTGTGGTTCCCTTCGTTGCTTTCCCTTTTACTGTAACCATTAAGTACATTGAATGCTTCACCTATTTATTAATTGTAATTAAACTAAAGCAATCAGGGATGCTTTCGCACCATCAGCCGTACACTTACAACTGTCCCAACTGCACTAACCTTACTCTGCTGACCTACCTTGCTGAACTCTGCCTGTCAACCTACTCTGACTTGCACCGCCTTACTTTTCAACTGCGGGTTGCTAGGCATCCCTGTTGTCGCTTGGCGTTTTCTTTCATCTTCAAATACAGGTTGTCAACACCATTACATGTTGTCATCAGCCCCTTTTTCGATATTTGAAGACAATCATCTTTTCTTTACTAATTGTTATACTACATTTATACAACAAAATCCTTTATTTGTCAAGATTTATTTTAAAATATTTTCAAATCAAATAATAATATAATTGATGGCGAATCTTATTTTTATGACCTTCTTTCTTATCTCTGGGAACGGTCAAGCCAGCGACCATCAATATTATTTACTCCTTTTGCTTTCATTTATACCACAAAGCAATTCTTTGTCAAGATTTATTTTAAAATATTTCATTCACCGACACTATCCATGAAATTTCCAAACTCTGGACTTTCATAGAACCTATTGTCTCTTCTTATTTTTAAAAGAAGTGGCAAGTCTATTATCCATACATTTTCCATATCTTCCCCTGGGAAACCCAATTCTTCAATTATTGGAATTACCCAGTCTGGAGTGTAATCTATTTGACAATGCTCGCTTTCCCAATATTCTTTAGTTGTTAAACATAGAATATAATTTCCTATAGAATTTTCATCTCCATATTCTTCGTAATTATTTTTGGTAATAGGTTGGGCATTGAAATAAATAGGCGACTGTGGGTTCCCTGCTCCTTGTGACTGATTTTTAATTTTTAGTGACATAGTTCCGGCATCTTCGATTACAAGACTGCTTACATTTTCTACAACATTTACAATCTGATTAGTTGTTTTATTCTCAAAAATCCTAACCCATCTACCCTGTTCGTTCTTTGTTTTGGATTTACGCTTCCAATCTTTAGGATTAGTAAAAGCAAACCTTGGATCTGAAACAATAGCCATCACACAATCTGAAGAATTGAATTTGTCGCCTTCTTGTTACATCTTAATAATTTTCATAGTTAATTTATACCTTTTTACTTTCTATCAAGAGCATCAAGACCTGCTGCAACAGATGTCCCCTTGAGCATATTCTTCAAGGCTTCAATACCCCCCATACCCAATAGCAATCCAAGCTGTCCTTCTGCTTTAGGAAGATTGTTTGCCAAAGCTGTTGCAAGTTCTTTATCTCCCAATGACTTAATTGCAGAAATAAAATCTGGAGTAACTGATGCCCATTTTTCTTGAAATGACTTTGTTTCAGCTTCTAGTTGCTTAATCTTATTATCAAGAGTTACTTGAAGTTCTGCAGTTTTTCTTTTTAATTCTGCATCGGCAATCTTATCTAGATCAGCCTGTTTTGAAACATCATATTGCTGTCTTATATTAGCCAGCTTTTGAGAACTTGTAACATTTGCTGTCTCAATTTCAGAAAGAACTTTTGAAGTTTCGTGTTTTATTCTTGCTTGTTCTTGATTGCATCCTTCAGTTTTACGAACTAGTTCAAGTAACTTTTCTTTATTAGCTAGATCAAGAGCTTGTCTTACAACACCGTGCTGAGCGTCAACTAGTAGGTTTGCAATATGTTCGTCTCCAATATTTACTCCAAGAACTTCAACATCATTTATAATCATTCCGTTTTCTTCAAATTTTCTTCCTGGTCTGACCTTTGTTTCTGCTTGTTGAACTCCAAGTATTGTATCTCTAACAATATCTATTGGTTTATTGTTAAATTCTTCAATACCATATTTCTTAATTGAGTTTCTAATCAAAGAACGGGTATGATCAGTAAGAAATTTTATATAGTTTTCAACATTAAACCATTTGTTGGGATCATCTATAAAATTAATTCTATATGATACTGATAGTTCAACATCAACAAGATCCTTAGTAGTTGCTGAAATCCTATCTGATACTTTGTTATTTTTAACTCTCAAATATGCAGTTTTAATCAGTCTATCATCATTCTTAGGAGTTCCAGTTGAAAGTTCAAGAATTTCTGGATTTTCGTCATACTCAAACAAAATAGTTTTAGGACCAACAACTACTTTCCTGTCACCGCTATTGTTAACAACTTGAACAGCATAACCCGTCCAAACCTTAACTGTAACAGCTCCATCATATTTACTATTTATTGTTATAGTTCTTGGCTCAGTAAATTTTGTATTTCTACTCATTTCATCAACAGCGAAGTCTTCTGCTCTGACGTTATCAGTGCTATACATACTATCAGTGCTATACATACTTCTACTAAGTTTACGAACATCAACAACTCCTGATGCGCTCAAACCAGCCGTAGATAAGTCACTACTAATTTTTTTATTATAATCTTTAGCTTCTGAGTTACCAGGATACAACAAATCAATAACTTTATCAGACAAAACTCGTTTAACAATTACTTCTTTTCGTGGATCTGGAAGAAACATTTTTGGACCTTGCACTAAATTGACTTCTCCATTCTCCTTGTTAAGAACATAGCGAGCTTCTCCTTTTGGTATAGCTATTGCATACATAATAGTATCTTTACCATATCTAATAATAGCATGTTCAGCTCTTGGATAATAAATTTTTTGATCATTACCAGTAATGAACATTTCATCGCCTTCACTATATGATTTATCACCATCTTTATAGTCTGCAAGAACCTTAATGTGTATTCCCATATTATCATTAAGTTCTAATGCTTTAAATACTCTCTTGCCGTCCTTTTCAACAAAAGTTTCTGTTGGTTTTGGGAAAACAACTGATGGCCCGCGAACATATCTCTTATCTCCGTTTTCGTCTAGTAGCCAACAATATTCTAATCGTTCAAGAGTAACAGCTTCACGAACATATTCTTGACCATTTTCACTTTTTAATATTTCTAAACCTGTTGGCGGAATATAAAAAGAAACTTCTGTTCCTTTAATTATAATCAATTGACCCATTTTTAGCTCTTGTGGATTAATTGCTGTTTTGACAACATTAGTTCCGTCAGTCAATTTAATTACGGATGTTCCCCAAAATTTCTTAGCTTGTTCTTCATTATAAACTCTAGCCACCAAATACTGGTTAGATCTTAATTGATGTCCTTGAACAACTTCGCCGATTTGTCTTGGAAAAAGAGCAAAAGTACATGGTCCAGAAATATTTATCTTTCTTCCCATATCAAGAGAAGGAGATTGCTGCTTTCCTTTCTGGGGACGGGTTTCGTGATTGCCAGTAGGAGGGTTAGTTAAAATAATATATTCACCTTCATTTGCAGAAGGGCATTGACGAATAGCTTCTGGCTTAGTGACCTTAACGAACTTACCTTTTTCAGAACTATAAATCACTGGAGTATCAGTATCAGCTAAACTTTGCTTACTTGGCCCTACAATACTAAAAACATCTCCACTAGAATTATCTTGCACCAAAGCATATTCGCCTTGAGCTACAATTAAATCTCCACCACGTTCCATACGATTATTAATTTCATAGTCTGCTGCCATAGTTTTTCTCCTTTATTTTTAATCTTTATTTTATTTATACAACTAAATTATTTTTTACCAATATTTATTTTTTTATTTATGAAACAATTTTCGTTCTTCTTCACCCTGCATAAATCCCATAGAATAACAAATTCGATCCATTAAGTAAGATAATTCCCCTGCTTGTTTATTAGTTAATTTTATCTTTGTTTTACTATTTTCCAGTTCAACTTCACAAAAATTAGGTTCTATTGCTGTTACTGTTAGTAGGCCATCTATTTTTTCTCCTGTTGAAGATCCAAATGCTTTGTGGCATCCTTGTGAATATTTTTCATAAGACATTTCTTTATCAATTTCTTCTTGAGACATTATTTCCATTTTAAATAACCTTTCTTCTATTGATTTTAATATTTTCAGAACATTTATTGCTGTTGCAAACCTTGCAATATTTACTAAGTTTCATGTTTTGAATCAAACCGTGCTTGTCTTTTACAAACCAAAAACAAAGGTTGTTTTCTTGAAGAAAAATTCATTTTATATCTCTTGCTATATTTAATAAAGATTTTAAATCAATCTCATTATTTTTATGTCTACCTTTAGGATCATAATCAAAAATTAAATCCTTATTATCTTCTATACATTTTTCTATGGATCTTTTGGTATCATCATTAAAAATAGTGCCGGGAGTAAGAGTTGCATAATAAGATACACATTTATGCATACATTTTTCTAATTGACATTCTAGTTCTTCAATTCGTGCTTGTAGTTTTTTTAACACGAGAAGGTTCGGTATGCAAACTATTTGGCCAACCACAAAAAGTTTTAATCTGGTTTCCACCTTCAGCAGCCGATAAACAATCTTCTAATGTGCGTCCCCATGTTGCAACATGTTGTTTTTTTTCATGCTTTTCCCAACCGAAAACTATACATTGATCTAAACCGAATTTAACTGCCAAATCTTTCACAGATTTGATTGATATTTTCATTTTGTTTTTATCCTTTTTTTGATTTATAACTAAAAACCATATTTTGTCAATAAAATTTTTAATTTTTTTTCACATTAAAATAGTTTTTAAAACATATATATCCAAAATACCCTTTTTGCATTTGAAGAATACAGGTTTGAACTCTAGATCCCTTAAAAACATTCCTCGGAAGATGTGTAATTGATTTTAATCCAAAGTTTATTATATCACTGGTTCTTTTAGTTGAATTAATAATAGTTAACCATGGCATTAAAGCTATTATATTGTTGCTCATTTCCATGCATCTATATAGTATTTTATATCCTAATTTCATGGGTGTAAACGGAGGATTCATTACAATACAATCAAAAATTGATGATGACAGCTGAAAAAAGTCTTCTGGAGCTGTCACATTATAATTACCTAATTCTTTAACAATATTGCCTTCTCCAGGAGTTGGCTCTAATATGGTTTTGCATCCATTTGGAACTAATGAAACCATATATTTGCATATTTCTGATGGAGTTTGAAAATTCATCTAAGAAATTATACAACAAAAACATCTTTAATAATATTTTTATTTCTTACAAGCCAATTATAAACATCTGTAACTGTATTTAAAACGCTCTTTTTAGGTTTCCATCCACTTTCATTCATTATTTTTGAATAATCTGTAACATAAAATGGAATATCTAATTCTCTTTCTTTTTTATCTTCCGATATATTTATTTTTTTATTAGTAACATTTTGACATATTTGAGTTAATTCTTTTAATGAAACACTATTTTCTATGCCGCCTCCAACATTATAAACTTTACCATTATATTTTTTAGTATTTGAAAGTTGAATTTTTAAAAGATCATATAAATCATCTATATGCAGAACATCTCTAACTTGTTTGCCTTTACCACCAAATCCTATATAACTCAATTTCCCACCAAAAAGATGTTTAGCAACCCAAAAAGAAATTATTCCCTGATCATCTTTTCCCATTTGCCATGGTCCTGCAATGACTCCACATCTATTGATAATTCCCATTATGCCATATGTCTCTATATATTCCTGTATGATTATTTCAGAAGCTAATTTTGTTGCTCCATACAAAGATCTTGTACCTTCAAGAGTAAATGACTCTGAAATTCCTTTTTCAGTTATTCCAACAATGTTTTGGTTTTTAGATATTGAAAATCTATGAGGAAATTCATCAAAAGAAATTTTTGTTAATGGTTTTATCGGATAAACTCTACTTGTAGAAATAAAAACAAAATCTGCTCCCGTTTGCCTTGCTGCTTCAATACAGTTTATCGTTCCCATAAGATTGGTATTAATTACATATGCTGGAGATTCCTTAAGACCGGCAAGTACAGAAGGTTCTGCAGAACATTCTATGAATACATTTGGTTTTTGAGGGCAAGATTTTATTGCTTGAAATATGTCGTCTTTATTTCTAACATCTCCATATAAAAATTCTATACCTTCTTGTTTCAACCTTGGCATGTTAATTTCAGAACCTCTTCTTTTAAGGTTATCTAGTGCCACTATGCTATAATCGGGATACTCTTGTTTAAATTTAATGGCAAGATTTGAACCAACAAATCCAGCTCCACCAGTAATTAAAATAGTCTTCATTTATTTATTATAATTTCGGATGTTTTTAAAAGATTTCATAAATATCATTTTTTTAGCATAATTATTTTATACCATTTGGTATTTTACTGTTTGGCATAACGTAGTCACTAAAATCAATTTCTGTAAATTCCCTTTCTACGTTTCTATCCTCGTCAAGATAAATTTCAGGAACTGTAACTATCATACGAATATCCCGACCACATTCTGGACACCCTTGATAAACATCTCTTGCTTCTAGTGTTGCAGCATATTTCTTTAATAAGGCATAAAGTTCTGTGCGAAATTCTGTTTCAACTTGAGATTTTGTCTGCATATTAATTTCATTCCTTTTACGACAAGTAAACCCCGACATCTTTAACGGCTGGATAGATTATATTTTCACATTCTCACAAAGATCTTTTAAAATTGCGTCTATATTATACATATATTCCCATTTTTTATAATGATTTTTAAATTTAGAAACATCAGAAATATACCATATATGATCTCCGCTTCTGTTTTGGTCAATATATTCTGTTTTTGATTTTTTACCAGTTATTTCTTCAATTTTCTTTATGGCTTCTACAATAGATATATTTGAAAATCTTGAACCACCAATATTATAAACTTCTCCATTTCTTGGATTGTTATTAAAATTATCAAAGGCATTTATTAAATCAAATGCATGTATGTTGTCCCTAACTTGCTTGCCCTTATATCCAAAAATCTTGTAGGTTATTTCAGACTTGATGCATTTAACCAAATAGGCTAGAAATCCGTGAAGTTGAGCTGCCGAGTGATTTCCGCCAGTTAAGCAACCTCCCCTAAACACTCCGGTTTTTAAATTGAAGTATCTTCCATATTCTTGGCACATAATATCTGCAGCAATTTTACTTGCTCCAAAAACACTATGTTTTGATTGGTCTATCGACATTGTTTCATCAATTCCATTAAAATATTTATGGCTTGATTGAATTTCAAATCTTGTTTTGCCTTCTTCTAATGGCAGGTTGTTTGGCGTATCTCCGTATACTTTGTTAGTTGATGTGAATATGAAAGTTGCTTCTGGGGAATATTTTCTTAGCCCTTCTAACATAACCAAAGTACCAAAAGCGTTTACCCCAAAATCAGTAAAAGGTTCGCGGGCAGCCCAATCATGGGACGGTTGTGCAGCACAATGAACTATAAGCTCTAGTTTATTTCCATATTTCTTAAAAATATCACTTATTTTTTGTTTATTTTGTATATTTATATTATAATGTTCATAATTATTAAATTGTCTAATAAGAGATTTTATATTCCAAGAAATATTGCCGTCTTGACCAAAGAAATATTTTCTAAAATTATTATCTATACCTATAACTTTTTTATTTTTTTTAGCATAAAACCTAACTGCTTCAGATCCTATTAATCCTCCTGAACCAGTTACTAATATTGTGTCTTTTGTTGAAATAGATATTAACCCTTATGTTTAAAATATAAATCTGCTTGTCTTTTAATAATTTTTGCTTCTATAGGAGATTTTGAAAATTGAGTTATAGAATGAGGCTCAACCATTGAAACTATTTCTTTTATTGTTTTAATTCCAAATTTTTTATCAAACCAAAAAAATAATGTATGCTCATCGTGGAAAGATGGCAAAGGACATTTTATTCCTCTTTTCGTTGTAACATAATACCAAGCATTAGATTTTAAACGTTGATATAATTCTTCATAAGTGTTTAAATATTCTTCCCACATAGTTTGATCATTACAATATATAACACATGAACATATTAGAGCATTTCTAACTATGCCTTTAATGTTTTCATCTTCTGGTTTAATAGGAACTCTTTGGTCACGCCTATAATTACATCTTACGGGACTTTGAAAATGAGTTAAATTATCCTTTTTTAACCCATAAAGATCCCACATTCTTTTATCTGGCCATTTTAAAATATTGACATCCATATCTAACAATAGCATTTCAGTACTCTTTCCAAATAGCTTAAAGGCTTCGTTTGCTAAATATGTTTTGTTATAATAAATTGGAATTTCTGAGTGCGGTCTTGCATCTGGGTTAGAATTTATTTTAATAATATTTTTAACTTTTTTAGTTTTGAGATATTCTTCGTTTTTATCTCCTAAAACAAAATAAGTAAAAGGTTGAATATTGGGATTTTCTTTGAAAAAATAGTTCTCATTTGCTAAAGCAGTATCTACCATATTCCTTAATCTATCATCATAAACATTGCCAAATAAAGTTCTAATTATTATTTTACTCATTAAAAATCTCCTTTAAAAAAATACTTATGTGACTCCATCTCCTATGAGAAGAACAAAAAATCTTGTGACTATTTGAAAACTTATTTGCCCAAACAACTGTTTCCTTTTTGTCTATCACATTGGGAACACAATGATGAACTTCCATGCTTAGTCCCATGGAATTTCTTATTACATATTCTGAAGGAAAGTGACCAAAAATAACATATTCTCCACCTTCGGTATCAATTTTAATGAATAATCCTTTTAAATCAATATTGTATTTTTCAATAATACTACTCAACAAAAGAGAAGAACACCTTTCTTGCCCTGATACTTCCTTTGGAATATTAGAAAAAGAATGAGCTAATGAACATTTTCCTGATATTTTTACAACTTCATCCCCATTTCCTAAAGCAATATTAAATGTTTCTATATCAAGGTTGGCTGTATTCTTTATTAAATTATTATAATTTTCTTTATCTGGTTCTATGCTTATTATTCTAGCATTGGGATGAAAAAATCTAAAAGCAACAGAATACAAACCACAATTAGCTCCTATATCTAAAATTGTTTTAATGCTATCCAAGGGGAATAGACCTATGCCATACATATACATATAAGGCAAAGAATAACTCCGCATTTCATTCAATAAAGCATCTTTACTGTGTTTTGGAATAATCATCAAGATCCTTTTTCAATTAATATAGTATAATTATTCAACAAGGAAAATATTATGACCTTGAAAAAGGATTTTTTTTGTAAAAAAAGAATAATAAAAAAGGAGATAAAACATGAAAATTACCATGTCTAAACGTCAGTGGGAAGAATTAATTAATAGAGAAGAAACTTTAAACAAAAAAGATCAATCAAAAGAAACAACTTGGAACAAAAAAGCTCAATCAGAAAATGCAAAAGATGTAATTTGTGATTCTGGTATAAAAGGATGGCAAGATAAATTACAAAATGTTTATCAATCTTTAGAAGAACTTATTTCTTATGATAATATATATGGAATTTGCAAAAGATTAGGATATGAAGATCCTAAAAAATGTTGGGAAGAAAACCCCACTATACAGGGGTCTATTAATCCATCTGATTTAAAAAGGGTTTGAAAGGAAAACATGAAAATTACATTATCTAAACAGCAATGGGAGTTCATCGGAAATAAAACAGGTTGGATTAAATCTGATAAAAAACCAATAAAAGATATAAATCAAAAAGCCCAACTAATCAAAAAAACCTATTTTTATCACATTAATTTAAATGAACGTGGACAATTTTATGCCGATGTAAGAGATGAAAAAGGTAATACCATTTTTGAAATTAAGGGTTTTGAAATATTTGAAGACGGTTTCATGACAAATGTTAAAGACATGAACGGTTTGAAAAATTATTTAGTAAACCTAAGCTTAATTAGCAAACAAGACGAGTTGAAATATATAGGCTAACATGAAAATTACATTATCTAAACAACAGTGGGAAATACTTGGTAATAAAAAACATATCACATCTCAAAATCTTGAAACAGTCAAAACTCTACCAAAACTTGATGACAGAGAAACAACTAGAGCAATAAGAGATGCTATTATTGCAGAAGAAGGAGCTATTAAGCAATATGAAGTTGTAGCAGATTCTACAAATAACAAAAAAATTTCTAAAGTTCTTCAAGATATAGCAGATGAAGAAAGAGTGCACGTTTTTGAATTACAAGAATTATTAAATTTTCTTTTGTCAGATGAAAAAAAGTTTGAACAAGATGGCAAAAAAGAAATTGCTGACTTAATGAAAAAATAAAAATGGCGTATTGTAATATTCCTGTTGTCTTGCCATTAAGGCCGTACAGAAAATAAAACCTTACGCCATTTAATATTTTAAAAACTTTCTAATTAAAAAGGAAGATTGTCAGGGTCTTTATCTTCTATAGAAGGCAAATCTTCTTTTTTAGGTTCTGTTCCAGCAGAAACATTAGTGTTAGTCTTTGATGAATTTGATGAATTTGATGAAAGGGTTCCTACTGACTTTTCGCTTGGGATACTTAGATTAAGCCAACCGTTCCATTCTGAACCTACAGGAAGACCGTTAATCTTAGCACTCAACTGCCCCTTTTCATTTTCAAAAACAGCACCACAAGTAAACCATCTGGCTTTCTTCTCACCATTAGATTCATACTCTCCAACTTTTGCAACTAAGTCATATTTTCTTTTTGAACTCATCGTTTCTCTCCTTTGTTTGTTGTTTATATATTATACAATATTATCTTGTTTTTTTATATTTAATTGTAATTTTATTATACATCATCTTTAGGAAAGTTAATTTTTATTTTCACAAAAGATATTGACAATCTATTCCAAGTATATGTTACTCCAATTCCATCATTTAGTTCAACTATTGATGGATAAGAAAAACTACCTTCTCCTTCTTGTATATGTACCTGTTTTTTCCAAGTTTTACCGTTATCATTTGACGAAATAAGAGATAATGGAGTCCTATCAGCCCAATTACCAGAAACAGGGTTATATACCAAAAATAATAAACCTCTGGTTTTAAGAATATCTATTCCACTATTATTATTGGGCAATTCTATGGGGTAAGCTTGACTCCATGTTTCTCCATAATCAATAGAATCGCTTCTAAATATGAATCCTGCCGTACTACGCAACAACATGTGTACATTTCCGTCTGTAGACTCCCATAAGGTCGGCTGAATTACACCACCATATTTTCCATTTTTTAAACCATATCTTTTCCTATCAAAATCTATAAGTTTAGATTTTTTCCATGTTTTCCCTTCATTCTTACTAATATCAACAAATGATTTCCACACAACATCCTTAGGTTCAAACATATTACTATGAATGGTTTGTTCTACTGAAGACGGGGCTACCCAATTACCATTTGACAAAACGATAGGTTTACTTCTAACTGGACCTCTGTCAAATTGGTCGTGAATGTGGTCAAAATCAATTTCATTTAAATTAATTAGTTCTTTTGGTTGACTCCATTTTTCGTTCTCAAAAACCATATAATATGTCACCCAAGCATCTATGGAAGTTCCCATTTTAAAAAAAAGATATGTTTTGTTTTTAAATGTAAACAAAACTGGGTTCCAATGAGCTACATCATCAACTTTAGCTATAATAGCAGGTTTACTCCAAAACTTTTCATTAGGAAATAGACACGACATCCATATTGCTGTATCCGGATTAGATTCTCTACTACCAGCAAACCAAGCAACAAATATTCTACCGTCTTTCAATTGAGTTATTGTTGACGCATGACATTGGGGAAAATATTTTTGTGGTTCAAATATCAGCATTTAATTAAACCTTTCATAAAACAACTTATATTTTCTTAACATCTTTATTAATTTTTTTATTGGCAAAAATGTCGAAAGAACTTAATGCACAACCAGCTATTAAATTATGACCATAGCAGAACATTCTAAGTAAACCACTCTTTGGCAAACAATCAATACTCCAAGGCATTATATCAATTTTAAATGGAACACCAATATTTTTTTCTGTCCATTTATAGCCATAACCACCAATACCGTTAATGTGCAAAACATCACTACATCCTGAAAGTCTACATATTGGTTCATCTTTTATGCACGCTACAAAATCAATACATCTATAACCACTGTCATGCGTTTTCCTAGTAGGCAAAATTACTAAGGAATCAAATTCTCCGATATCTTTATCAAATGATTCCCTATAAGGAAGGCTTTCAAAATCTTTTATGGTCATATTTGTTATTCTTTTTGATTTTGTTAATTCTTTTTTATTCATTTTATTATTTCCTTTAATAATTTATTCATCTAAAGAATACAAACATTTAACATCTAAATCACCAACATTGCTGAAAATATCTTTGTGTAGTAAAAATTAACATAATATCATTCACCACCATAATTCTTGAAAATATTTAGAGAACAATTGCATTCCTTCATTATAACTCTTCCATTTGGCCTTGCAATCATCTCTACTAACTGCTTCATCCTGTTTTAGGTGCCATTCAAATGCAAAAATAATTTTATCCAAAATAATTTGCCATGCTCCTTGTTTTTGAAATTTGCATGGATAACACGGAGATATGTCTCTAAATCTTTTTAATCTAGGAAGGACAAATGCTGCAATAGTAGTGTTCAAGTTCCATGTTTCTGAATTACAAAACCCCATTTCTTTCAATTGTTTTTTATACTTTTTATATCTTTCATCATGCTTATCTAAAAACATAGGGCATTTCATTGACCATTGCCATTTTTTATCTGATTTCATAAATACTCCATTTATTCTTCAGAAACATTTAAACAAACAATATTTCCAGAAGATATACTATTATCTATTATTTCTCTAATTTCTTCATTATGACGAGAAATTCTAATAGCAGCCAATTCCCAATCTTTTTTAAATTTATAATTGTCAACACTTTTTATCATTTCAATTGTTTCTTTATATTCTTTATCAAAATAATTGTCAATAAATTTCTTAACATCATCTATTCCCATAGCTTCTACGCGATTGCTGTCTGAATAGACTTCTGCTGTTTTAATCAGTTTTATAATGTTTGGATCTTTTCTGCCGCAATGGATACAAGGTTGAGAATTCTTAAAAGCAATAATAAAAGATGTTGAACTACTGTTAGAAACAAAGTTTTCTCTAATTTTCATTTTTATCCTTTTGTTTTTTTTCTTCATTATTAAAGACATAAATTTCAAAAAACTCGTTCAGTGCTTTAAAATCTCCATTTTTAGTTCTATCCCTTAATTCTTTTAAATTATCCACAAATTCATTAATGGAAAACTCATAATATTGCTTTTCTTCTTTTTTGCAAATTAATGCATTTTTTAAACAATTTTCTATATTACTTCTCATTCCATTTCCCCGTTTCTTTAATTGCCCTAATAACTCTGTAGACTAGTTCTCCTTGATGTCCACCACGCTCTAACATTTCTTTTTCTTTTTCCCATATTTTGCCAACCATATCTTTGCATTCTAGACACGTTATTATCTCGTTATAATAGTTTAGATTATCATAATCTTCATTAGTAGCATAACATTTTTCTAAAAACAAATATCTATGTTCCTTGCAAACATCCTTTTTACAAACATAGCAAGTTTCTATGGTAGCAAAACCACCAGCACGTCTATAATTTTTATCTGAAGAACAATTACAAAAATCGCATTTGCATTCCTCAATTTTGACTTCAATTTTTTTATTGACCCTCACTATTTATCCTTTAAAAATTTCTTTACTTTTTTATACAACCTGCTATAAATTATACAAATTTAAATTAATTGTCAATAAATAAAAGATTATTAATTAAAAGTAAAGTATAATACTGATAAACAACAGGAGTATATGTTATGGATAAAAACAAACACAAAGCTCTTATTGATGAATTCGTTGAAACCTGTCCTTGTAAGGATGAATATTGCTCTTTAAGGGAACTTATAATGCATCTTTTCCAAGATCCAAGAACTCTTGTACAAGCAAAATGTTTGGAAAAGTTTAAATATGAGCGTTCAAAAGAACTTGGTAAAGATATAGGAAGTGCAGCAGTAGCAGAATGGATAGATCTAGGTTTTGCAAAGAAATTTTCTGATTGTTATAGTGAAGATAAAACTATTAATCAAATTTATAAAGAAATAAAAAATAGCAAGGTTTGAAATTATTATATATTAATCCTTATGTTTTCCATATAACTGTCTATAACACTTAAAATACTTTATGGCATCTTTAACCCCGTTTAATATAGTAGCATCATATAGACAACCCTGAATCCATCCTGGGACATCCTGTATAGTTATATCATCAAAATAACAAACAATGGGTTTATTGTAAATAGCAGCAAAAGTTATTTCGCTTAATGTTCCTGCTCCTTTAAGAACTGCAGAATCTATTTTTACAAGAAAATGCTCGCAACGAATCAAGTTGTTAATGTCTCTAATAACAATATTATTAATTACTTTTTGTTTATACAAAAAAGAACATTTTTTAGGAACCTTTATCTTGTCTGGAATAATGACATCATAATATTGCAAAAGAGATTCCTTAACTTCATTCCTCCAATTGAAAGGATCTTTTGATTTTTCTATTGCTCCTGACAAATATATACTTGGTTTCATAATTTACTTTCAATTTTTCCGCCACTAGTAATCTCTATAAATTCACATTTTTCCTGAAATTCTTTTAAGTTTTTAGCCCCAACATAAGAAAATGATGATTGCAAGCCATGTTTAATATGTTTTAAAATATGTTTAACATGCCCCCTAAAAGGAGCCATTTTTGCAACTCCTTCTACAAATTCATTTGCATTTCCATTTGAAACTTTATTTTCTCCGCTAGCAGAACCAGCATAAACTTTATAAAACTCCCCTCTTTCTCCTGTAAAAACATTTCCTGGAGTTTCTGTTGATCCGGACAACATGGAACCGAGCATAACTGCATGAGAATATTTTAAGCTCTTTGCAATATCTCCTATTGATGACATGCCTCCATCTGCAATTATCTTTATGTGTTTAATGCCTTGTCTTATAAACTCTTCATTAATTGATTCCAAAGCATAAAGTTGAGGAACACCAACCCCCGTATTTTTCCTCGTTAAGCAGGCCGAACCAGGACCGACGCCGCACTTAATACAATCTGCTCCCCATTCTGCAATATCGTAAGCACCTTCTGGAGTTGAAACATTACCTGCTATAATATATATATCTTTTAATCCTTTTTCTTTTATCCATTTTAATATATTTTTCATTACTAAAGAATGGCCATGGGCAATATCTATGCAAAATATTTTTGCTCCAGCTTCGTATAAACTGTCAAACCTTTTTTTATCTTCATCTTGAACTCCTATTGAAACTCCAATTTCATGGTCTTTATTACAAATACTTTTAATATTAGGATGTATATTAAAAGTACTACTATTAAAACTACTACAAGATTCTGAATATTTATCTTCATCTTTTAAAATAACAGTTGAGTTTCCTAAACTAATAGTATTACTTATAAGCCCTTCATTAACAGAAAAATGGTTTTTAACTTCTAAAAAATCTTCTACAGCTTGTTCAATACTGCAAAATCTATGTAAAATTCCCATACCGCCATTTTCAATCATTGCTATTGACATTTTAACGCCGCAAATAGTCTTCATATTTGCTGCTATAATTGGCAAATTTATCTTAAAAAATCCAAAATCACTAGATAAATCAACACTTCTTCTAGACTCTATTTCAGAATATTTGGGGACAATTAGTACGTCACTAAATGTATATGCTTCTTTATTTATTTTTTTATCCATAATTGTGCTCCTTTATTATCCACCCATTTCAATATAATCTCTAGTAAAATTACGATAGGCATACCCGTCCTCATCAAATTTAATTGGATATTTTTCGTTGAAAACGCGGTCTTCTGCATCGTGTCTGCTCGTTGCTACTCTTGCTCTTGCTAAATTAACTTCCATTTCTTCTATTATCTTCCAATAATCTTCCCATTGTTTTTCCGTCAATTCACTATTGGATTGCCGCATATTTAGTAAAATTTCTTCTGACGGAAATATTTGCAATAACTCTGCACTTGTGCCTATAGAGTTGAAACCCATGAGGTCTTCACATATGCCTTTAAGTTTTCTATAATGACTAATTAAATGATTGAAATATTTGTTCTCAATGTCAGTAATTTTCATTTATTTTCCTTTAGAAGGAAGTCCACGCTAACTCTTTAAGTCTGGAATCCAAAACAGAGTTTTTAGTTGTTGTTTTTTTATAAACCTTACCAGCTTTACTTTTTAATAAAGGGCATTTTTCTGGAAATCCAGTATCGCATTCTGGATGACTAATAACATAGGCGTTTTCTAGTTTGGTATTATCAATTGAAGGGTGTTTGCATATCATCGCTGGGCCAGTACCGCCGTCAATTCCGTGAAAAGGGCATTGGTTACAATTCTCTATTTCTTTTTCTACTATCATTTTTAATTTCATCGTGTTCTATCCCTTCTATTATACCAATTCCACGAAGTGTTTTTATATTTATTTATTCATAATCACACTAATTGCTTATTTTTTCTGGTGGTCTTAATTTTTCGTCGCATTTATGATGCCATATTTTGTCACCATCCCAATTAGAAATTGCACTTTCTCCCCATTTAAATCCCTTCTTACAAATAGCACATCTATCAAACAAGAATCTCTTAATTTTCTCTAACGGATGAATTTGTAACTTCCAATGCCATATATGCCACTTTGGATGTTTATACCATGGGCGAATCATTCTTAAATAAGATCTAACACATAAATAAAATAGATTTTCTACATCTTCTTTATTTTTAGTCATAGCACAATGTCTCAAATTATCTACAGGATTAGTACATACATTTATTATTTCAACCATTTCCTTTGGAGAAATATTCCTTTTAAAACAACGCCACGATATTATTTGAAAAGTAGCTATAATAGTAGAAAAAGTGTCCATAATTGGCATATAATTATGGAACATCCCGCCAACACTACTTTCAAATTCAGCTTCTTTTTTAGATAATTCTTTTAGTTTCTTTGTTACTTTAGGATAGCTATAGCCACAACTATCATCACTACCGTCTTTTTCAGGATCAACATGCCAAATAGTAATAAATGGCGTATGGTATTTTCTATCTTTACTATTAATTCTTAATAATTGATTCTGCGTAAGCCAAAAATCTTTATGCCAAAAGTAATGTATTTCAAATGCTACTGTCATAGGATCATGCATCTATATTTCTCCTTACTCAAACCATTCGTTATTATAATCTTCAAGATATTTCATGCTTTCAAAATCTATATTTTTAACCATTTTGTTATATCTAACCAGTTGATTAATTGAAGGAATGCAATCAACCCATTTAGAAAAATGTTTATTTTCATCACAATAGTTTTCATCATTATCTTCGTTGAAACCACAAAGCTCATTATATTCATCTATTGACATAGTTGCTGGTTTGTTCTTGAATATAACATAAAAAGAATGTTTGTGATTATCACTACCGTCTTTATTCATATCGCAACAACCTTTTTCCAATCCATTTTTAGCTGTATCTTCTGATATTTCTTTAATCCCATCTTCTCTATAAAAAGTGAAATATGTTTTGCATTGGTTACATTGCATCAAACGAAGCAACCAGTTACCAACTTTGTAAGGAACTACCTCATTAGAGTTAATAACATCTGGTTGTTTACATTTAGGACAAATTACGACTCTCAATTCCGAATCGTCTCTGCAAACAGTATAATATGACATAATTACTCCTTATTTTCAAAACTGATAGCACCTTCTATATAAAATTTTCTATAATCACAAAGTGTTCTCCATTCCATATCACCATTTTCGTTTAAAAATTCTACCATGACTCCATGATTATATTGAACAGGAATAAGCCTAATTGTTCCTTTTTTACAATTTGGATAATCTGTATGGCTAACAATATCTACATAACCACCTTTTTTAAGCACATCTACAAATTTACCTTTCTTAAATTCTGGTAGTATAGAACCAGAAAAACCATCTATTTTAATACCGTAAAAAACCTTATAGTACAAACTCCGTAAATCTCTCTTAAACCAAATCCATCTTAATTTTAATTTATTAATCATTTAATCGATGTCCCATTTTTGTTGACCGCATTTTGGACATTTTAATTTGTCTTTATTTTTCTTGAATTCTTCATATGTCCTAACTAACATATTTCTAATCCTTTTTGCCCTTCTTTCTAAGTCCCAAGCCGTCAAATCTTGTCCTTTACAATATATTCCTTGATCATCTTTATAACTTATAATTTCAGGATTGCACCTAAAAAAAGATGAATCCATGTAAATTTTATCTTTAAACAAATCCTTTTCCATACCATCAATCAAATCTCTTCTAAAAGGGGTATATTTTCCAATTTCCCAAAAATCATCTTGAGACCAACCGCAATTTTTTCCATTGGGCAGTTTACCATGACAATGTAAGTAAGCCATTTTATTCCTCGTTTTTTAAATCACGGTCACATTATAAAAGTTTTTAGTTTTTATTTCAATTCTTTTTTGACTCATGAACTGGTTTAAGAGATTTAATTTGTTTAGTTGTGTACGTTCCAAGACGTTTAATTTCATAATGACCACGTTTTCCAGTATATTCACCTTTATCGTCAATACAACACCAACAATCCACTTTCTCGGTATATAATTTTCCACAATCCTGACATTCCCATATAGTTAAATAAGCCATTTTATTCCTCAGTTTTTAAATCACAACCACATTTTTGGCAGATGCCCTTTTCTTGAGCACATTTTGAACATGGTTCTTTTAACATTTTTATGGGCTCGTTTATATTGGCAACAAAGGATTTTTCGCCACAAATTTTACAAAAATACATTCCGTCACAAAATCTTGGCATATATTCAGAACACTTTTCGCACAATGTCATTTAATATTTCTCCACATCTTCGCATTTTGGGAACTTTTTTGCATTATTATAATTTTTCTTGTAGCACAAACAAATATGCCCTTCTGATAAGTGAGCAGTACACGCCCATTCTTTATTTTCTTTGCATTTTATTTGCCACTTACAGAATTTTTTCATTCCCAAACCTCGTCTATTAATTCGTAAATCAAGTCCTTCTGTTCGTCGGTAAATTTCCACCTTATGTTAACATTCTTGTCTGCCCAATCTTTAGGATTGCTTTTCTTCTCTTCAGACATTGCACACCAATCTGCCACCATCTCAGCTAAAGATAAATCTGGCATATTAGTAGCATCAATTAATTTTCTAGGCTCATCTCTATCTTCGCGGTTAATTAAACCAATTTTTTCTCCACAATAAAATTCCGGATGATGCTTATTCTTACAAACATGATGATTTGTTGCAGCGTTCATTTTTTCTTTCATATCTTCTGAAATTTCAAATTTTTCCCCATCATCCTTACATTTGTATTGCCAAGTTATGTAGATATAGGGTTCTTTTTCTGGGTCTTTAAATTTGCTATCATCATGAACCTTGCCCCTTTCAACTAATTCCCCAAATCTTTCCTTGTCATAATCTGAAATTTTTTGGCAATATTTTCTAACCAAATCAATATGCAAATTAGTTCTTTTTTTAAAAAAATCTAACATTTCTTTTTCTATTTTTGTGATCTCGTCTTTTGATAAAGTTGCCGTTTTATACCATGTCATTTATTATTCTCCTAATAACCTTATTGATAACCAATTTCAATAGCATGGGATCATGCTGCTATGTTGTTTTTTTCAACGGTTGGGATGTCCATCCGCACCAAGCGCAACTACCCGTAGCAACTGCCGGTGCCCAATTCTCTCTACCTCTTTCTGGTTCGCAATTGAAACATCTGACTAAGAATAATTTTCCAGATTTGTCTCTAAAATTTGGATGTTTATCTTGAATACACTTATTTCGTATTTTCATGAAATGATTATACAACAAATATAAAAAAACAATGAATTTTAAAAAAATAAATTATATGACATTATCAGGATTTAGAACTTCTCCCCATCTAATTTTATCTATGTCTATGTCATTAGAAGAAAGACCATCCAATGTTATTTGTATGCCGCTACCGGACATGGCTTCTCTCAATTTACCATAAGCTATTTCTGCACACAGTTCTTTAATAGCTACTATTTTTTGTTCATTGGTCATGTTTTTATCTAAAATAACTTTTGCACATCTATCGTCAGATTCAATTTCCCATTCTTCCATAAAAATCTCAACTCTGGCTTCTTTATCAAATCTCATAAAATCTTGTGATGAGTCCCTAGATATTTTCTTTATATTCATGTCTTCTCCTTAACCCACAAATTTAATGCAGGATTTGTGACTTACCATGTATAATGATTATTATGATTCAATATTTTTAATGAAAATACCTTTCAAAAAAATGAAATATAGAATTAAAAGAAAAATACAAAAAAAAATTAATAGTTCTGGAAAGCAACCGTGTGAGATATGCCATGAGACTTCTATACTAATCAATCATCATATAAATGGCAGAAACATCCCAGATGCTAATAAGGAATGGAATATTGTTGCTATTTGCGATAATTGCCATAAATTAATACACACAGGTAAAAAAATTATAGAGGGTTGGTTTTTGACTACAGATGGCAAAAAACTGTTATGGCATTATAAGGACAAAGAAAGCATAACTGGAAAATCTTCAACCCCTTACTTAATACCACAAAACTAATTATGAAAAAACACATACAAGCATTGACCAGTTCTATTTCAAAAAATAGATCTGCCTGGTTAATGGGTATATTAAATGTAATTGCGTCTATTATAATAGCAAGCGGTGGAGTAGATATTGCTCAAAATAAAACAGAAATAACCCAAAATAGAAGCGAAATATTCCAAAGCAAAGAAACAATTGCAACATTACACAAAAGAATAACCAATCTAGAAACAGAATTGAAAGAACGCGATACAAAGAATGAAGTTCAATTAGCAAAATTATTAATAGAAATTAATTGTCTTAAGGTTCACAGAATAGAATTGCGTGAAGATATTAATAGTTTGTCTCACAGAATAGACAGCATTATGAGAAACAACTTGCAATAATTAGCTTCAAAAATCAAATAATGTTGATTTTTCTTTTGTTTCATTTTTTTCAACAATAGAAACAGAAGGAGAAACAGTTGATTCTTCTTGTCTTTTAAAGATAATAATTTCTTTGCTCAATGATTTAATACTGTATTTTTCAAAATATTCTTGCAATTTATCAATTTGTGATTCATTTTCTTTTATTTCTGGTAAATCATTAATATCATCATCTACTTTTTTTAAGGAATATGCCACATCTAATCTATCTTGATACATTAATAACATTATTGCCTTTTGAGGTATAGGATCAATTTTCTTCCATTCTATAGCCAATGCAACTCCACTAAAAGGCATACCGTAATAAACATCTGGATATTTTTGCTTACCTGACTTGGTTTTTTGTAATCTTAAACTCTCTAAATCCAACATTGATTCTATTGCAGGGAAACTATCTTCTAAATGAGAATATTTTTTAACATAATAATTTAAAACATTTTTATATGAAATGTGTTTTTGTATTTCTTCAAAAGACGTTTTATCCCCCCAAGATGGAATCCCAAAAATGTTATCTCCATTATCCCCCATTAATGCCCCTACATCAACATATTGTTCCGGAGTTATCTTGTTATCTTTTTCAAAATCTTGCTTGGTAATTATTCTAAGGCGAAGCCCATCCCAAATGGAAACATTATCATGTAAAATTTGATAATAATCATGGTCTGTTGTGGAAACAATTATATTGTTATAGTCTCTCAATAATTTGCAATAGCTAGATATAACATCATCGGCTTCAAATTCGGGAAGATAAACCTGTTGAATCCCAGTATAATTAACGGCTTCTTGTAGTTGAGGAAGCTGATTATAAAAATCTATAAACTTTTCATCAGTCTTATTCTTTTCCCTGTTTGCCTTATATACTGATGGTATAATTTGCATTTTGCATTTTTCGGAAGATAGTTGCATTCTTCTTTTAGATTTGCCATCCCAACAAATAACAAAAGTACGATCCCTGAAATTCTTTTTTAGAGAAATTAGTGCCTTAAAAAATCCATAATGAATTCCAGTATGAATTCCCATGGAATCTTTTAAATCCCAAGAACCAAAGGCCGATCTTATTGCCAAATTGTTTCCATCAATTAATAAATATTGCATAGTTTGTTGTCCTTCTAATTAATTCTATGTTTTTTAACATAAACTTTATCGTTGTTGGTAAGTTTTAAATGAACAAATTTAAAGTTTGACTTTAAAATATTTTCAACATGTTTTTTTTTATTGTTAATTTTATTCATATATTTATTGAAAATATATGCCTTTTTACCCCACCCTCGTGACATTTTATTATAACTAGTTACCTCAAAATAAGTATTTATTTCAGGAATATAAAAATCATATCTCTTTTTTCCAAAACCTTTATAAAGTCCATTTATTTTTATTTCTTTGTATTTATTTTTTAATGAAGTTAAATAAAAATATGCCTCGGTAAAAGAATCAAATTTGGTATTGTCATCTAAAATTATTTTTACGCATAACGGACATCCATTTCCTCCGATAGACCTATTACATATTGCAGACTTCCATTCGTGCCCAGCCTTACACTTCCACCACACCTTTTTACGCGATTTACTTACTACATCTTTTGGAGTTAATTTGTTATTTCTATCATAATTCCATTCTTTTGCTAATTCTGGATTCTTTGTTACTAAACAAGTTTCACTACAAACTTTGTGGCCGGAACAATAAGGGCAACCCCCTCCGCTAGCCCTGTAGCTAATATTAGCTTCCCATTCGTGCCCCTTTATGCATTTCCACCATACTTTTTTATTACTAGTTGCTCCAACATTTTTCGGCATTAAATCTTTATTCTTAACATAATTCCACTCCCTACATAAATTTTTATTTAAAAATGCTAAAGAATTATCTTTACATATTTTTTGATTACAACAATATGGGCAACATCTTCCATCGTTTCGATTATTTATTTGTGCCACCCATTCGTGACCATTTTTGCATTTCCACCATACTTTTTTATTACTACCTGTCGTAAAATCTTTTGGTGAAATTCCAATATTTTTTTTATAATTCCATTCTTTTACCAATTTTGGATTTATAGTAGCCAAACAATTGTCTGGACACACTTTGTGGCCAGAACAATAAGGACAACTACAACCATTATTTCTATCATTTATTTTGGCTCTCCAACTATGACCATTTTTGCATTTCCACCATACTTCTTTATGACTACCAAAACTAACATCCTTGGGAGTTAAACCCATGTTCTTTTCAACATCCCACTCTTTGGAAAAATCCGGCCTAACAATTGATAATCTGTTTTTATTATTTAGTTTTTTCATTTATACTCCTATATTATATAGGATTATTCTATATATGCCTATAAAATTCCTTTATTGGTAAGTTGTTTCCGTCAATCAATAAATAGTTCATTTCTACTCCTTGCTATTAATTAAAACTCCACCATGCAAATTTGAAAGTGTTTCTTCATCTATCCTTTGAGAATCTATTAAATCTATATATTGCTTTGAATTACCCCAATTCTTGTGTTCTTTAAAAAATGATTCCTTATAATGTTTAAGAGTTGGATCATTTAATTCTCCTATGTAACTCATGGTTGTGCAAATACTACTACTGTTTAGGCCATGCACAAAATCAAGTATATCATTTCCTTCTCCAAGAAAATCATCCATGCAAATATTATTATAAGAACCAATAGATATTTCTTTTTCAACAACATCTTTCTTATCTGGATTAACAAGATGGTTTTCAAGTTCTTTTATATCTAATATTGGCTCTATTATAGAATAATTATATTTCTCAAACATTTCTAATTTATGTTCCAAATGCTTTTTAAGAGTTTCTTTTTTAAAAGAAAAAGAAGACAAATAAACATGGGGCATTGATTTAATAAAACCATAATAAGTAATAAAACAAGTGTTATTTTGACAATAGGTTAATTCTTTATTTTCTATCAGTTTAGATACTGTTGAAATGTAGTTCTTGGGATACAAACAATCATGTTCCATTAAAATAATAATATCTCCATTACACTTATTTAAAGAAAATATAAGTTGTTTAATAATAGTTTTAACAGAATACTCCATTTTTCCAAGAACATATGCCTTGCAATTAACATCATCAATATTAACTATAATATTCTTAGATATACAATTGTCAAACTTTTTACTTTTGCTTTTACAGTCCCTTAAATTGGCATACTGAAAACCATTAGTTACAGGATAATGAGATGTAACTATTAATTCACAGTTGTTTTCCCTGCAATGACTAATACAAGATTCCAATGTAAACTTTAGAATACTTGGGGAAATAAGGTTATGGGTATAATAGAATACTGAAGTTTTAATTGATTTCACCTTTGGCTATTTTAAATATGGTTTCTCTTTTTTCAAAAAAATAATCGCTTTCTTTTGGTATTTCTCTAACATAATTATACCTATTTTCGTCGTCTACTATTAAATTAACTTTACCTCTTTTTATCCATCTTTCAGACCAATTTCCTCCAGAACTAAATGGAAGATAAATTTCTTTTGCGTTAGATAACCATGCAATCCACCAAGAATATGTGCTTTGACTAATAATCATTCTGTTGAAAAATGATGCAAAACTATAATGAACAAATGCATTGCCAAATAAGAAAATTGGATTATAATCATTAAACTTGTTAAATGTTTCAGATTCAATTTCATCTGAAATTATAAATATTCTATTGAATTTAATATTCTTAAGTATTTTATCAAAATAATTAAACTTCAAATCTAATCTTAAATCAATAAAATCACCTAACCTTTGAACAATTATAATATCATCAATATTTATTTTATCAACATTTATTTTCTCAAAAGAATTGTTTTTTCTTATTCTAAAATCCAAATCTGAAATATTATTTATTTTCAAATCTGGTTTTAACCATTGTTTTATTTTTTCTTTGTGATTTTTATAAAATCTATATTGCTGCAAACTATATGGCATAACAAGTTGATGATGCTTATTATTTTCTATATCTTTTATAGTTTCGTCTACATTATGAAGATCTATTCTGATTTGGTTTTCTTTATGTTCTTCTCCAACTATTGGAATTGTATTTGAAAAGCCTTCTATTTTTTTACAACGCAAAGCATAACCGAATCGTTCGGACAATATTCTGCCCAGACAATAAACAAAAAACCTATTTCCCATTCCCCCACGATATTTAAGTTGAATCATCTTTTCACTTTATTTAAAATATTTTATTTTTATAAGCTGAAACAACAAAATCATTATTACTGAAATAATTTACTATTTTATTAATTTTATCTTTTCTCTACTTGAAAATTCTTTAGGATTACTAATAAATAGCCACTTACATCCCAGATATGAATGTTTCATGGTTTTATGCTCTGGGAACAAATAAGATCTTTATTATCCCAGAAATGTTTTAATGCTACCTGTGTCAATCTCTCAACAAATTGTGCAGGACTATCACCTTCTCCCTTTTCTACTATTTTATCAATAAACTCAGGACAATCTGACAATATCCTTTTAGCTATTTTTATCCTACAATCCTTATCTAATTTCTTTAATTCAAATGCCCTATCTATTCTGCCTGGTCTAGTTGAAATATTTGTTCCGTTAGGATCTTTATCAGTTCTTGGCTTCCCTAACGCTTCATCTAATAATTCTACTCTATTCGTAGTTACTATGAGAAATAATCCATCTGTATTTTGAACACCGTCTATGCAATTTAAAAAACAATCAAATGTTAATAAATCTAAATTATTATTTCTATTTCTAACATTTTCTCTGCCGTTAAAAACAGCATCAACATCTTCAATTAATGCTATACATGGAGTACTTCCTAACATATTTGACCATTCTTTGCAAAATTCATAATTAGACATACCAGAAATATCAAAAAAATGAATTGGTAAATCAAGATGCTGACCTATTGCCTTAGCTAAAGAAGTCTTACCTGTATTATGAGAAACTATATGATTTGAATAATAACTATGTGCGTTGCTTTTTACTTCAATGTCGTAAGTATCTTTAATGCCAATATATTCTTTTGCAATTACTTTATCTAAACCAGTTTCTGTTAAAACAGAGTCTTTCCCAACCACAATGTCTTCTGCCGATTTCCATTTTTTATTTTTGCTCATAACCAAATGATCATCGGAACATCCTAAAGATAGTCCACCATTAGTTCTCAATATGTATGCATTTTTATTTTTTTTATTATAAACATCTCCTATTTCCATCCACCCATCGGGAGTTTCTATTTCGTATATTCCGTCTTCATCAACTATTTTAAAAAAATCTTCTATTGAAATTTCTTTTTCGTCTCCAATTTGCATATTATATCCTAATCTCTATTTTTATACTTGTCTACAAGCTACTGGACTATTATTTTTTTGTGCTTGCCATCATTGGACTTTTTTCTTATTTTTATCTTTGTTTCAGCAAGAACACATCCAGGGCTTCCGAAAAGTAGCCACCCTCTTTTCCAAGGGATAGATTTTGACCTATACCACTTCTCGCTATCCTTCCATCTTTCCATTTCTCCTACTAATGCATCTATTTCTTTTGGAAAAGCTAATACTTGCAAACTTCTTTTTTCGTCTTGATCTTCTCCTATATCATCAACTTTATATTTTAATATTCTTTTATCTCCAAGAAAAACATCTACATTGCATGTTATTGTTGCCATTCCTCCATCAGATGGAGCATACTTAGCTGTTTTTTCATCACCATTGCAAGATCGTCCTATGTGTCTATAAATCGTAAATCTAGATCTTTTATCATTTTTAATACTCCTTTGATTTAATAACTCTATAGCGTCTATCATTAATTGTTCAATATCAAATGTTCCTCTAATAAAAGAAATAGATGCAGAACGTTGTTCTCCAATTTCAGATGATGTAACGGGCCTGTTATCATCCTTATTATCAGACATTGAAATAATTAATGGTTTCCAACCCTTCCAAAAAATTGTTTTGTCTTTAAAATTGACTTCTTCATATCCAATTATATGATGCTTTTTTATACTTTTGATATAATCTCTAAATGTTGAAAAAGAAAGCGGTTGAAATGGTGATCTTCTAAAATTTTTGACTAAATATACTTCCATCGCTTTTGGCAAATTTCTATCAATTCTAATAGTGACAATAAATAAACTTGATACTCTAGAAAATAAAAACTTAATTTTACTCCAAACCAAACCAATAGTGGTAAATATTGCAGCTCCACCAAATACTGTTTCTAAATTATTTAACATAATATTTCTACAAAATTAAAAGATAATTTATAAAGTTTATTGAACAATTATACAACAAAATATGAAAGGGAGATATTATTTATGAGCATAGATACAGGTCAGGAAATTCCAAAAGAAATGGACATATTTTATAGTTCCTTAAGTTCATTTATTCCAACCGGCAAAACTTGGTCTGATTTAACTCCCCAAGAACAAGAAGAAATAAAAAATAAATACAGATTTTCACCCATGAAACCTGGTATATATCAAGGTATCACAGGTATTGGAACAGATCCTTGCTGAAATATCCGTTATTTAAATTATTTCACAATATTGCCCAATAATTTGCCTAAATAATCAACAGCTTCTTTTTTTACAATCTTCCCTATACGATCTTTATATCCGAACAAACTTTCTTTATAATGATCTATAGGTGGCTTCTCTATATCTCCACAGAAATCTTCCCACTTATCATATGCTGGTTCTATTCCAGAAATTATTCCCAATGCCAATATTATTTTTGTTTTCATGTTGGCTGTTATTCAACATTTTGAAAATCTTACTACATATTTTTTCTGCAATAAAAAAACGCCACAATTCCTCCAATAACAAAACATATAAAAAATATTAAAAATGGAAGATTATCATTCTGTTTTTTAATTAACTTTGCGTTTTCAATTGTTGGGCCAATAGTAATATTATTATCTATATTAGTTTTTAAAATATGGGAATGTGCCGAATGATACAAAAATATTGGGACAACATTATAAAATTGTTTATACTGCGATATTCTGAAATTATAATACATAGGATTGTTTATAATTGGTTTTCTTACCATCCTATATGGTTTTACCATTTTAGAAGGGTTTGGTCTATTAACATGTATAGAACGATTAATATGGGTTGAATGATTAATATGTACGGAATGACTAATATGTACCGGCCTAGCAAAACAAATAGTTCCCCAAATAAACATAAATATAATTAATGTCTGTGTATTTATTGTTTTCATAAATATTTTTTATAAAAGTCTCCTCCTATTTTACCTATTGATCTAATAGCACTTGAAGAAATGTAATCGTATTCTCTACCACAAGGAATAAAAACAACAGAAACACTACCACCATATTTATCCTCAATAAATCTCAACTGATTAATCTCATAGTTGAAATCGTAACCATTTCTTAAGCCACGAATTAGTGTAACATTTGCATAGGCTTCTATTGATTTGATATAATCTGACAAAAAACCAGAAAATGAGTCAACTTCATGAAAAGGAATTACAGATCTAATTTTATCTATATTATCATCTATATTGCCTTCTTTAAGGTTGTCTTTTTCTGGATTGCGACCAACAGCAATAATTACCTTATCAAAAAGCTTTTCTGCTTTTTCTAAAATATTACTATGCCCAATATGAAAAGGATTAAATGATCCAGCATAAATCCCAATATTTGGCACATAATTTTCTACATGTTTTATCAATAAAGAAATATTATGACGGTTTTTAAAGCACTTATCATGATTTTTCATTGAGTTTAAAAATTTAATTCTGCCTTCTTTATACTTATTATAATTATAAAATTGATATTCTTTTAAAATAAGATTATCATCTCTCAATAGTTCGTTAACATTACCATAAATAAATGTCCATAAATCTGCCTCATTAAACCATTGAGATAATTTTGTTGTTCCTTCTTGATTTCCATACTGAGTTTCAAGAATCATTTTTTTAATAATATTGGTATTAGATTTGTTGGCTTTCCCTGAAACAGAGCTTACAGCAACAAACCAATCTGATGAAAGTTCTTCATTATTGCTCACCCTATCTGAAGTTGGTCTTTTAGGATCATAAACCACATCATGGAAAAGAGCTACAAGTTGTAAAATTTCTCTTTCTCTGGAAGTATGATGAAATGAATCAATAAGATTAAACAAAAAACTTATGTGTTTAATATCGTGATAATACCTGTGTTTTTGTTCATAAGCATTAAGAGCATCATTAACAACTTCATTAATTCTTCCGCCAAAAAGATTATTGGCAATTGAATTATGAAATAAAAGTTCTTCAATTGATTTTCTAATTGTTCTTTTGTCTAATAAACTTCCCATATAATCTCCTCAAAACCATAGTCATTTTAAATCCATTGTTCAATATAATTTCTGTCTTGTGTAAAAATTGGAATTGTGCGATCTTCAATAATATCTGTTCTGAAAACATCGTGATCGCTAATGTTTTTTTTAGCCTGTTTTTTATATAAGCAAATGCCGCGTTTCTTCCATATGTCTATATTATTCCAATTTATGCCTTTTTCTTTAAAAAGTTTTTCCTGAACTTGATCGTTATTTAATCCAGACATTTCCTTATGAGAAAAGTTTGCTTGTCCAAGTCCCTGAATACTATTTCTGGTACAATCATTTTGTCTCCAAATAAAATAGTTGCAAACTTCTTCTTTAGGCAATACAAAGGCTCTGGAATCAAATAGTCCACAATCACTAATTTCTGGTGATTTTAAATTTAGAAATATAAAACATTTATTAAAGCATATAGTAGCAATGGATGCAGATACACTAACAATTTTTTGAAGATTCTTTTCAAACCAAGCTTGCGTGTAAATATTTTCGTAATCTGTTGCCAAAATGCTGATTTCGTCAGATTGAATATAAGCTAACTTTGAACCTTGAATTTCTTCAAGCAAACCCCTGCCTGTATCAACCATAGCCATTGCAAAATCTTCATCGAAAGGCTTTTGAAATCCACTCCTTTGTGTAAAACTATGAAACGCCTTTCCATCAACTCTAATAATTAAAGGCATTCTACGAGTAAGATAATGAAGATTAACTTCCTCGTACTGCTTCATACGATTTCCTAAAGAATCTGTTTCTATTGTTTTCATTATTTTTCCTAATTATTTATAACAAAAATTTCTTCATTTTCATCAAATTTGCCATCATCCCACCAACGAACATCTGGAAAACACCAATTCAATTTCATTTCGTCATATATCATTTTGTTAGTTTCTGTGTTCTGAATATATAACCTTATAGGCTTTATTTTCATAATGTCAACATATCTCGTCCTCAAATGTATAAAAGTATTCCAACTATGAACACTAATTCCAATGCCATCAATGTAGCCGTCAACCATCTTGACAAAGTTTTTAGTTAGAAATATTCCATTCGTTTGAAGATAAATTGGAGTATCCTTTGCAGCTTTCCGTCTCAAACAGCAAAGTATAGCAACTAATTTAGGATAAAGCAAAGGCTCTCCACCAGAAACAATAATAGTTCTATATTTTTTTAAGTCAACTTCCTTCCCATCAAGATTAAAAATTTTTCCATTAAAATCTTGAAGTGGAATCCACTTTTTACTATATTCTTCCAACTTATTAATGCAATACTCGCACTTTAGATTGCAAGCCAAAGTAACCTTAATTCGGCATTTTGTTTTTTTAACAAAATTAAATTTGTTTTCTGTTTCCTTTTTCCGACCAGTATATAATTCCCAACAAATTGGACAACACTCATCTTTCGTATGAAACTTACCTTGACTCCCGCTCAAATGATAATCCTTGCCAATTTTACCGCATAATGTTTTGCTATGTACTAACAAAATTGGTTCTATTGGTGAAATAGGAATATGCACCCATTTATCGTCAGAATAACAAAGTTCCATATATGGCATTATTTTTCTCCCATCAATCATAACATAAATCATAATTATTTTATGCACCAATATTGTATCCCACATGATGTTTTTTGCCAGGTTTCACGCTTTTTAAAATTATCGGAGGCATACATTGCCTATCAACATAATATTTTTCTTTAGAACTTCTACCTAAAATAATAATCACAACTTACAAAGCTCTTTTTGTGTATCCATACTCCATACTCTAAACACTTTACTCTTACTAAAGTTCTCCACATTTCATCACTATGTTTTTCTTTCATTTGATTTTTCCCATTTATAAACTGGAATATTTTTCTTAAACCAGTTATGTTCTCTGCCTAGATTCAAATCTCTGATAGCTCTCTCCAAAAGATCTTCTCTTTCTCCTTCTGGTGGGCTATTTATGGAAATTCTATCATATATATAAGCTTCAAGTATATCATCAAAAGAAATCCGAATGGCAGCATGTCCATCTAAAATAGATAGACAATTTTCTTCTGGTTTCCAACCCCAAATAGTACCAATATATTCCCTATTTTTAGTTTTTACAACTGCTATCCCAGGACCATATTTATTTTCTGTTTTGTTTTTTATGTTGTTGATTTATTTCCTCCGCAATAACAGACTTAATTCTATGAACAGCATCCGATATTCCCTCATTTGGCAATAATTGAGAAACAGCAAAAATTTCGTGTGCCAATCCATCAAGATTAACAATCCTATTAAGATTAGCAATTGTTATTGTTGTGTTTTTTTTCTTCACAATTACCGTTCCTTTGATAAAAAACGTAACAAATAATAAAACAATGTCAAGAAAAAAATTACAAATTTACAACATGCCCATACTCTTTAAATACTTTACAGCATTTATATATTTTAATGGAGTTCCCCAATTCTGAATAGCATTAATATGTATTCCAGCCGTCATATTTTTAAATTATACAAGAAAAGGATAAATATTTTAAAAACAAGAATATAATAACATGAAAATTACACCTTGCGGCTCAAAAATACAAATAAATAGCGACAATCTCAATCGTTTTATAACAGCACAATCAGAAAATTATAACAATGCCATTTCCGAATTAAAAAATGGGCAAAAGAGAACACATTGGATATGGTTCATCTTTCCACAAATTGATGGTTTGGCCATAGTTCAACGACAAAATACTATTCTATAAAAAATTCAGAAGAAGCCAAACGATATTTGGAACATCCTATTCTTGGAGCAAGACTTCTGGAATGTGCCAAAACTCTTCTTGCTATTGAAGGACAACCAATCATTAAAATACTCGGAACGCCAGACGACTTGAAACTAAAATCTTCTATGACATTGTTTGCATCTATCTCAAATGGAGAAAATATATTTAATGAAGTCATTGATAAATACTTTAATGGCAAATATGATGATGCTACGATTAGGTTGCTGGACAAGGTTTAATAGTTGTCTAATTGAAAGAATATACCATTAAATACAATAATATTATAACGAATTATTATGCCTTACCCTATAATAAGAAACATATTTCTTTAACTTTTCAATACTTCTTTTAGAAAGATTAGAACGATCTATCCCATATTTTTCAACTAATGCTTCAATCAAATCATTTGCAATTTCTTCATTAGATTTATTCCAGTCTACCTTAGACCAATCATATTTTCTGTTTGGACTATACTGCAATGTTTCAGGAGCGTATAAAGTTCTATATCTAGAAACCAATGATCTACTAATATTATATTCTTCTGCAATTTCTCTATTAGACTTACTCCAATCAACTTGCGGTCCTAAAACAGACCAATCATATTGAGTGGGAATTGAATGAACTGTATTTGGGGCAAAAGTCTTCCTATTTCTTGGAACTGAACCAATAGAAACACCATTTTCTATGGCAATTTCTTCATTAGGCTTATTCCAGTCCACCTTAGACCAATCTATATTTTTTGGTCCAGAATTAAGTTTTGTATCAGGGGCTAATTTTGATCTCATTCCAGATATATGATCATAGCTCAAACCAATTTCTTGTGCAATTTCTTCATTAGATTTATTCCAGTCCACCTTAGACCAATCTGGTTTTACTATTGTATTTGGGGCTAGTTTTCTCCTCATAAAACTAACATATCCCATGGGGGCTCCTATTTCTTGAGATATTTCTTTGTTTGTTTTATTCCAATCAACCTTGGAA
>Ga0265297_10002776_pt1 | contig 34123 bp, 30 predicted proteins | sample Munlanlwell13791_FD_192502 | JGI IMG/M metagenome (GOLD analysis project Ga0265297, IMG submission 192502) | Leachate microbial communities from a municipal landfill in Southern Ontario, Canada - Leachate well 137-91 | ecosystem: Engineered > Solid waste > Landfill > Unclassified | place... | reverse complement strand
AGAATTCTGCGCGAAGCGGAGGAAAAAGACACGGTAAAATCAATCAAAACGGGAGGCATGGCAAAAAATATCCCGACGGAGCCACGACGAGAGATTTCAGGCTCATTATTCAATTAGAAAATGCTGTCCGCTTTCCTTGAGTCCGGATTGCAACTGGACAGCGGAATTCGCCGGCGGACGGCGGGACGTTCCTGTGCGGAGTTTTCTCCGCATACCGGACAGGTATGCTCGTCAAATTCCGGGATTATCCTAAGCCTGAATGCTTCAGTTGGTTGCGAGGACCGAGGAGAAAAAGCGCGAAATAATGCCGGACAAAATTATCCGCGCGCGCCTCACTGCGCGAAAGGATAATTTTGTGAAGGCAGTATGAAGCGATTTTTTCGCCGAATCCCGCAATCCAACTGAAACATTCAGGCTAGCATCCTCTGCCTCGGTTCTCGCCGCCAGTTGCAATTTCCGGGTTAGCTGGCGGGGAGAGCCGGGGCGGCAAATTGCGACGGCCTGCCCGTGATTGCCCTGCGGCTGGCCGGTTTCGGGGGAAAAAAGAGGGAGGCAGCCATGATATATCTCGCAAACACCGGCAGAACCAAGCCGGTCGAAATAATAAGCGGAAATATATCCCGCGCGGAAGTGGCTTACCGGTTTATGGGCAAATGCTACTGCGGCCGCTTGTGGGACCTGGAAGCCGACGGCGGGTTTTACGAGATAGCCGCCGCCATACGGGCCCGTCCTGCCAAAAGTAACAACGTCGGAAAGCGCAAAAACCCGCGCTGTGAAAATCCGCGTGCCGCGGCGGCATATCCGCAGTCGCCGCTGCATGTCATGCGAACATTGAAAGACTGGTGCAAGAGAACGTCCAGACAATAATCCGGGCTATAAATCGTCCCCGGCGGTTTTTGTGTCAGATGCGCTCTTGAACATGTAGTACGACGGTGTGTCCAGTATCTTTGAGATGTCGGACAGTGACTTCACGGGAAACGTCGCCAGCGCGGACCAGTAGTATTGCACCTTGTTTCCATTCAACTCTATAAACGCTATGTGCGTGTGCCGGACATTTCTGAAATGCTCGTATGCCAGCACCCATATGTTGGAGTAGTTGGCCACGAGAATCAGTCGGCGCGGGGACAGGGACGGGTTGGAAGCCGAATCCCCGTTCGCCCAATCGGCGTCGGCGTCCACGAGCCGGAACCTGTCTCCTGACACGGCGGAAAGCTGGGCAATCATTACCGGCGAAAGGGTATTGGCCCTGTCCGATGTCCTGAAATCGTGCTTTTTCAGCAGGGTGGCGGTGGATGCGAACCGTTCGCCGCCCCTGGCGATGCTGACAGGCTCCGCCGGAGCCTGCGTGTCCGGAGGAGGATTGAGCCACTGATTCAGCTTATCGCAGCCTGTCAGCGGGAAGGCGGACAGCGCCGCCAGCGCACCGGCAAACAACGCGCCCCGTGTTTTCCTCATCGCTGTTCTCCTCTATTTGGCGGATTTAGACTGCGTTTCAATGCCGGCAATCTCTTTTTTCAGCGCGGACGCGGCGGTTTCGTCGCCGGAAGCCGCGGCATAGATGTCGGCCTGCATGCGGGCGCGCACGATGTCGCCGGTTCTGGCGAGGGCTATGGCGTATTCGCGTATCACCTTCGCGTCCCACAGCGCAAGCATATGCGTGCGCCGCAGCAGCGGAAGGGCGGCCTTGTAATCGCCCGCCTTGATTTTCTCGTCCGCGGTGGCGTAAAGAGCCGCGGCTTTCCTGGAAAGCGGCGCGGCCTCCGGATGTTTGCGCGCGAAGTCAAACATCGCGTTGCGGGCGCGCAGCTCTTCCGACGACAGAGCCGGCATCCGCGAAAGCAGGGCCAGAGTCAGAAGCACGCCGCGGTAATTTTTCTTCTCCTCCAGCTTGACGGCATCGGAGGCGGCATCGGCGCGGTCCTTGTCTGTCATTTTCGCGATGCGGCTTTTTATTTCCTCCACCGGGGGGTATTCAAGCGAGCGTATGACTATATCCACCCCGGAATAGGCATCCACCGCGGGATATGTTTTGCCCGCGCAGGCCAGCGCGTAAGCGCGCGACATGGTGCCGAACTTGCCGTCATTGGGCAGAATGGCGAGCGCGGCTTCCGTCTCTCCCACGTCCGCTTTTGCCAGACCGAGCGTTATGAGAGCCTGTATGTTGGACGGTTCGTTTTTAAGCGCTTCCCGCGCGCTGGCTGCGGCGGAGCGCAGGTCCCCCTTGAAATACTCCGACAGCGCGCGCGCCCCAAGGGCCTTGCCGTCCTGCTCGGCCAGGCGCACGGCCTCCCTGTATTTGCCCAGCATGACCGCATAGCGCGCGGCGGAACCGTAGCGGAAATCCGGCGATGACGGATAGCCGCATTCAATGCCTTTCTTCATGAAATTATAGGCTGGGAAAAAGTCGTTTTCCGCGTCGGCGGCGGCCGCTTTGGCGGCCAGTTCCGCCACCGGCGGGCAGGCGGCCTCGGCGGCAGGCTGCGGAGGAACGGATGAAACGGCTACGGTATTGTCCGCGGCGGGGACTGCGGACGGCGCGCCGGCCTCCGGCTGCGCCGCGGGAGAGGAAATTTTCACATCAGCCGCAGGCGCATTTTCCGGCTGGCCGGACGGCGGGGCAGTTTCCGTCTTTGCCGTCTTTGTTCCGGCATCGGCGGACAGAGCGGCGGAATAAGCGGGCGCTCCGGCGGAAGCGGGGGATTGTTCCGGCGACACTGGATCTGCCGCGGGAGCGGCATGTTCCGGCTTTGCCGTTTCCGGAGGAGCGGCCTCCGCTATCGTGGCAAGCGCGCCGTTTTGAACGGCAGGCTCTGCGCAGGCGGACATGAACAATGCGTTGCTCAACAATACAATCACTGCAATCCCCGGTTTCATAGTCATCTCCATGTCATCCGAAAGGCTTTCCGGATGCTAGCTGTCAGGAATTCTACAAAAAATCCGGCTCTTTTGCGCCGCTTTCCGTTCTGGTAAAATGCGGATGATCTTGTCCGGCATCGTTTCGCGTTTTTTTGCCTTGGCTCTCCCAATCGTTCCAAGGGACCAGAGGGCCCTTGACAAAACGCAATTCATGCTGTATATTACGGCGGGACCGCATAATTGGCAGTGCGGCGGTACGGCTTTATTACGATGGGCGAAATCGCGCGGTTGCGGAGGCGGTTATGAGCGACACGGACAAAACAGGGGAACTTCCCCCGCTTACAATGGGCGGAACAACCGGCGGCAAGAAAAAGACCACGCGCAAGGCCGTGGCCATACTTTCCAGGCTGCCGAAAATGCGCACGACCAGCAGTTCGGCCAATCTGGGCCTTCTGGCGCGGCTTAAGAATTTCTCCAAGTCCAGAAAGGACATGGCCTATGTGGCAGCCGCGCTGCTGCTTGTGCTGGTTATCCCGATAGCCACAAACAACATGCTGGCGCCGGAGGAAAATCCTCTGGAGCGCAGCCGCGGTTTCGGCAACCGTCACAAGGCGCCGGATTTCTTTGAACCTGGTATCGGCGGCGGTTTCTCGCCGGGCGGGCCTTCCGGGGCGACGGATGTCATCACCCCGCTGAGCGCAAGGGACCCCTCCTCGCTGATTATCACCGACTCGGAGCGTGCCGCTCCCACGACGCCGCCTCCTCCGCTCAACAACGACGTCAAGGAAAGCCCGCGTCCAAGCCCGGTAAGCCACGGCGCGGACAACGCCTCTAACAATCTGCCCAACAGCGTCATTCCCAAGATACGCGCCGCCATACGGGGCATAGCGGCGGCCAGCGGGATGCGCTCGGCCAGCGCTGGCTCGATGTCGGGACTTGGCATATTGCAGGCGGCCGGCAAAGGCTCCGCCGCGCCCGCTGGCAGGCCTTTTGTCAATCCGGTGGCCATGAACGGCTACGGCGGCGTTGCGGGCAGCAGTCCGTCAGGTTTCACCGGAAACTACGAGAATATCAAGGCCAAGTCGGACAATATGGCCAAATACCTCAACGCGCAGGGCGCGGGCCGCTCGCTGGACAAGGCGGCTCTGGGCGCGTTCAGCCCCGCTCCGGCGGGGGCGGGCAGTTTCGGCGCCGGTTCTTCCGGCGCGGGCGGAGCTTACGGCCCCGCGCGCGGTGCGGGAGCAGGCGGCGCAGGCGGCGCGGCAGCCACGGGTTTTGCGGGAGGAGCGCGCGGCGCGGGCTCCTCTCTGCCCGGCGCAAGCCAGGCGGGATATAATTCCGGCGCGGGGGCGGCAAATGCGGGCGGAGGCGGCGGTTTCGGTCCCTCGCGCAGCGGCGGAGCGGCTCCGGCCACAACCAGTTCGGGCGAAGGCAACGCTCCCGGCTACGGCCCCTCACGCGGCGGAGCGCCGGGCTTCGGCCCGCCGCGCGCGGGCGCGGCTCCGGGCGGCGGCACTGCGGCAGGCGGAATAGCCGGCGGCGGCTACGGCACGGGTCCGTCAGTTGGATTTGCCCCGGGCGGCGGTACCGCCGCGGCAGGCGGAGGCGGTGGTTTCGGCCCATCCCGCAGCGCGGGCGCGCCCGCGGGCGGCAGCCCAGCCGTCACCGGCATGGGCGGCGGTTTCGGCCCGTCGCGCGGAGGCGCGGCCCCGGCAGTGGCGCAGGGCGCCGTGGCAACTACGGCGGGCGGCAGCCCAGGCGGCGGCTACGGAACGGGGCGTGCCATCGGCGCCTCACCCGGAGTGGGCACTGCGACTGCGGGCGGAGGCGGCGGTTTCGGTCCCTCCAGGGGAGGAAGCGCGGCTCCGGGCGGCGGACGCAGTTTCGGCAGCCGGCAGTCCGGCTCCGGTTTGTTCGCGGGCGGGGGATTTGGCTCCGGCGGCGGCTCAGGCGGGCGGGCCAGCAATCCGGCAGCCGGCAACGGCGCATGGCTTAACCCGTTCGGCGCGGGCAGCGCCAGCAATGCTCCGGCGCTGGAGGCGGCTTACAAGACATTCATGCAGCCCGGCGGCGGCAGCGATTTCCGCGGCAATCCCACCAGCCTGCCTCAGGGCGAGCAGAATAAAATGCCCGCCGGCAATACCACCAAGGGCACGCAGACTATTTCCCCCAAGCCGATGTCCTTTGAGGAGCAGATGAGGCGGCTCGCCTACCAGACGCGGCTGACCAACGCCTTGGCGGACGAGGATTTCTGGCAGCATAAAATGCCGGAGCAGGCCGCCCAGATGCGCATGCAGAACGCCATATCCAACGAGGACTTCTGGCAGCACAAGCTGCCGCAGCAGATAGCGACGCAGGTTACAAGCGGCCTTATAAGCAGCGCGCTGAAAGGCCTCTCCGGAGGCAGCGGAGGAGGAGGGGGAGGCGGCGACGATGGCGGCGGAGACGATGGCAGCAGTGGCGGCAAAAGCGCGGCTTCAATGGACGGCGGAGGCGGCGGGGGCGGCGGGGGCGGCGGAGGAGGCGACAGCGGCGGCAGCGGCAAAGCCACCAGCGGCGCATCGGCCCCGAAAAAATACCAGTGCAAGTGCGTCAGGGTAACCTCCGGCTGCCAGTCGGCGGACGGCTCGCTTCTCCTGAAACCCACCGAAGGCGACGAATGGAAAAAATACGTCAACAGCGCGCAGTGCAAGCTTGAAGTGGTAGGCAGCAGCGGCGGCGGAGGCGGAAGCGGCAGCAGCGATGAAAGCGGCAGCGGCTCCAAGGACCAGTACTCCGGCGCGGGGGACCCGTATTACGACGACGGCAGTTCCTCCGTCAGCAACGGCCCCGGCAGCGATACCAGCAGCGCGCTGCCGCGCTGGATGGGCCCGTATGCGCGGGAATACTATGTCGCCTCGCTGAATATAAAGCGCTGCGGCAATATGATAGACAGTTGCTCCTCCCTGCGGGATACCGACTGGAGGGCTGCGGCAGGCGGAGGAGAAGGAGGAGGCGGCGGTTCTCCGGCCACGGACCAGGTCTACAAGGAAGGCAAGATTGACGAGAAGATGGACACCTACAAACAGGACTATCAGTCCGCCAAGTCTGGTATGCCGGAGTGCAAACAGTGCATAGACAAGGGCGGCGGCGAAGGTGGTGGCGGAGGTGGCGGCGGTGGCGGTGGTGATAGTGGTGGTGGCGGTGGCGGAGAGGACGACAAGCTGTCCCAGGACGCCGCGGAAAAATGCAATAAAGTGCGCAAGTCCGTGGTGGGCGACAGCGGCAAGGGCGGCATGGCGGGAAAGCTTGCGTCTTCCTATGAGGCCGTAAAGAAAATGGCCAAGAACGCAAGCGGCATGGCCGACAAGTTCAAACCGGACGACTACAAGAAGTACTCCGACGAAGCCAAGAGCAAGGCCGAGGAGGCGGAATCCGCCAATTCCATGCAGAGCGGCTCTTACAACACTATGGATTCGCTCTGCTCAGAGCGGCCCAACGCCTATGGTTGCGGCCAGTACAACGTGATGAAAGGAATGGGAGACACGCCGGACGATACTTCCAAGGGCATAAAAGCCATCAATGAGGGCTCAAAGCAGTACTCCGACATCATCTCCCGCGAGAACAAGGCCAAGGAGCAGTTGAAATCCATCGGGGAAAACATCTCAGGCAAGGCGGACAAGGGCATAAGCAAGGCAAAGGAAACCGCCCAGGAATTGCAGACCAAATTCCAGGCCGGGATGAGCAAGAGCGAAGCCAAACAGCTTGCCGAGAAAATGGAAAAGGCCATCAAGACTTTCGGCGAGCCCGGCAGCAAGGATGGCGACAGCGGCGGCGGAGAGGGTGGCGGAGGCGGAGACTCCGCTTTCTACTATTCCGGCGCAACCGACCTCAGGGCCGCCGCGGGCGACGAGGGGCTGGCCAAGCAGCTTTACAAGCTGGCCGGAGGCAAAAAAAGCGAGGATGCGGAGGTCAAGTACTGGGGCAAGAACGGCCCGGCCCGCGTGGACGCCCAGGACAAGGGCGAGCTTAAAAAACCCAATAATCTGACAGGGCTGGTGCGTCGCGCCAAGTACAATCTCCCCTCGGAATCTCCGCTGTTAAAGAGCGTGGGCAGCAATCTAAAAAGCCATGCGGCGGGCGACTGTTCCGGCAACATGCCCAGCAATGTGGGCGAGCAGGCCACATGGCGCATGTCGGCGGGCGCGGAGTGCGTGTCCTGCAAGATAAAAAGGCAGGAGGCGTTCCTGGACCGCTCGCGCAAGGAATGGCCGGGGCTTATAGGGCTGCCGGACCCGAAATAGCACTTCCGGCTGCCAGATGTCGGGACGGGGCGTGAAAACGCCCCGTCTTTTTTTTGTTGTATCATTGAAACATGGAAATTGCGGCGCTGGCGGCGCTGGGCGCGGCGGTGGGCGCGCTGGGCGCAGCTTTCGGTATAGGCGGCGGCATATTCATAGTGCCGGCTCTTGTGATATATTTCGGGCAGCCCATCCATTGCGCGGTCGCCTCGTCTCTTATAACGATAATAGCCGTATCCAGCGCGGCGGCGGCGGTCAATGTGGAGCGCGGGCTGGCCAATATGCGGCTGGGGCTTTCGCTGGAAATTTCCACCGCGGCGGGCGCGCTGGGCGGGGCGTATGTGTCCGCCTTCATGCCGGAGCGCGCGCTGAAGCTGGTCTTTTCGTTTTTTCTGCTTGCTATGTCCGCCTCGATGCTTAAACGGGGCCTTGCCGCGCTGAAAAGCGGCGCGGAGCGGGTTCCGCCCCGCGATGCCGCCTCCGGCGCGCTGGGAGGCCAATACGAGGACGCCGCCTCCGGGCGGATGGTGAGCTACGGCGTAAAGCGGCTGCCCGCCGCTGCGGCGGTGTCGGTGCTGGCGGGGGCCGTGTCCGGGCTTTTGGGGATAGGCGGCGGAATTATACAGGTTCCGCTGATGAATATTGTCTGCGGCGTGCCGCTCAAAGCCGCGGCCGCCACCAGCAATTTCATGCTGGGCGTAACGGCGGCTTCAAGCGCGGCGGTGTTTTTACGACGAGGCCTGGTGCCGCCGGAAATCACCGCGCCGCTGGTGATAGGGGTGCTGGGAGGCTCCGCTCTGGGGATGCGGCTGCTGCACAGGGGCAAATCGGAAAAGCTGCAAATCGCTTTTTCAGCGCTGGTGCTGGCAGCCGCAATAAAAATGCTGGCGTATTTATGAACGAAAAGCAGGTGCAAACGCTGGTACACCGGGTATTGCTCTGGGGAGTATGGTCCAGCGCGGCCGTAATGACCGCCGGACTGCTCTCGGGCGGGAAAACCGGACGGCTTGTCATATTGTGCGGCATAGTAATGCTGACCGCCACGCCTGCGGTGCGGCTGGCGATGCTATGCTTCGGTTATGCCCGCGCCGGAGAGCGTCGTTTCGCAGTTGCCGCAGCGTTGGTTCTCGCTACCATGGCGCTTGGTTTTTTTCTGAAATAAAATTCCCGGGAAATTGCGGCTGGCCGGCGCAGTTCAGTTCGGGCTCCAGGCGGGGGTGTAGGAATTTCCGGGGATATCGGTTATACGATGCGGCGCGCTGCCGTCTGCGTCCATTACGTATATGCGGCGCGTTCCGCCGTCCCGCGTGGAGGTAAAAGACAGAAACCTGCCGTCGGGCGACCAGGAGGGGTCCTCGTTCGTGCCGGAGCCGCCTGTCAGGTTGCGCAGTTGCGCGCCGGTTATGTCTGTAAGGAAAATATCCATATTGTCCGCAGAGGCGGCGCGTCCGGCGAAAGCTATCCACTCGCCGGAAGGGGACCAGCGCGGCGTGTCGCACCAGTTCAGCCGCGTAAGCCGCTGGGTCTTGCCGGTGGCCAGCTCCATCATGTAAACCTGCGGATTGCCGGCGCGGTCCGAGATATAAGTTATGAATTTCCCGTCGGGCGAATAGGAGGCGGAACTGTCAACGGCGGATGCGCGCGTGGTGAGCCGTTTTAGCTCCCTGCTGGAGAGGTTCATCTCGTAGATGTGCGGGTTCACGCCGCGCGAAAGGGTTATGACCAGCTTTTCCCCGTCGGGGGAAACTGCCCCGGGGATGTTTAGGCCCTGCATCATGCAGACGGGGTTTATGCGCCGCTCTTTAAGGTCTATCACAAAAGCGTCCGGGTTGCCGTAGCGGTAGGTGGTGTAGTAGATTTTCATTCCGTCCGGCGACCAGCGCGGAAAAAGCGAAATGCTCTTGTCCTGGGTAAGTTTCAGTATATTCTCGCCGTCATAATCCACGATATAAATTTCCTTGTTCCGGGAGCTGTCGTTTGAAAACGCTATGCGCGTGGCGGCTATGCCCTTTTTGCCGGTAAGCCGCCAGACGGTCTCGTCCGAGAACATATGCGCGATGCGCCGCATGGCGGGCTGCTGGCCTTTGTAATATTTTTCCACCACGGCGTCGCCGGTGCCAAGGTCGTATACCTTGCCGGACAGCGTCCACAGGTCCGCGGCGTGCGCGGCGGAGGCCGTCATCAGATACTGCGCCCCGGTCTTTTTCCAGGCATCCAGCTCTTTTTTGAAAGATTTGGCCCTGCCGGCAGGTTCGGACTCCGGCAGCGCGAAATAGCGGGAGCGCAGAATATCGGAGCGGACTATTCCGTAAAAAGCCGCAGCCGCCTCCACATCAGCGGACGAGGAGGCCACTTCCGGCTGGAAAGCTGCCATGGCCAGTTTTAGTTTCCCCGCGTCCGCGCCGGCGGTTACGCCGATATAGACATCGGCGCAGAACCCGCTGGCTGCGGACAGGGCCGCAAACAGCGCCGCGATAAAACATGCCTTCGCCGCGAAAGCGGAATTTGAACAGCGGCGCGGGGATATTATGTCCATTTTCACTTGCGCGCGGGCTTGTGCGGCGCGGCGGCGGGTTTGCGTTTGGGTTTAAGTTCGTTCAGGGAATCCTGAGCCAGCCTGGCCTGCGGGCTGCCGGGAAAATCGCGTTTTACGGAGTTGAGATATTCCTCGGCTTCCTTTTTTGTTCCCATTTTAAGCAGGCACTGCGCGTACCGCAGCCGCGCCGAAGGCGTGAACTGGCTGGCCGGATATTTTTCCAGCACGGTGGCGTAAGCCACTGCGGATTCCTTCCATTTCTCAAGCGACCAGTAAGCGTCGCCCAGATAATAATACGCGCTTTCGGCCAGTTCGCCGGAGGGAAATTTGTCTATGTATACCGAAAACCCCTGCGCCGCGCCGTCGTAGTTTTTCTTGATGAGCAGCGAATACGCGTCGCCGTAGACCTTGCTGGGCAGCATGGCGGCGGCGATGGCGTCGGCCTTGCGGTTGGCCTCGCTTACCAGCTTGACGTTTTCCTCCTCGCGGGTTTTAAGCGTTCTGCCCAGATCCGACATGCGGCTGGCGAACATCGCGCTTATATCGTCCAGCTTGGAGGAGACCAGCGAAAGCTGCCTGTCAAAATCCTTGAGGTTTTCCGAATGCGCGGACAAATCTCCGGACAGCGTGTCCATGCGGGCGTTGAGGTCCGCCTGGTTTTTCTGCATGACGGACAGGCCGGAATTGAGCGAGTTCAGCTGGCGGCGCAAATCGTCCACATGCTCCTGCGTGGCCAGACAGCCGCAGCAAAGCGCGCACGCCGCGCACAAGGCCGCAAAACGCAGGCGCGGCATCAGCTGCTGGTCTTGCCGCCGCGCAGCTTGGTTTCGGCGCGGCGGTTCTTGGCCCAGCAGGTTTCGTTATGGTCCGGGCAGACGGGGCGCTCCTCGCCGTAGGAGATGGTGGCGACCTTCCCGCCGTCCACGCCCAGGCGGATGTAGTACTCCCGCACTTCCCTGGCGCGCTTCTGGCCCAGGGCGATGTTGTATTCCACGGTGCCGCGCTCGTCGCAATGGCCTTCCACCAGAATATCATTGCCTTTTTTAGATTTAAGCGCGTCGGCGTTTTTCTCAAGCGTGCCGCGTGTGGAGTCTGATATGGCGTAGCGGTCGTAGTCGAAATATACCGTGCCAAGCGACGGGTCGGAGGCGAAATCCCCGCCGCGCAGCGAGCCTTCGGGAACGGAGGCTTCCTGTATGTCCGCCTCGGATGCGCCGGGCACCGCAGGCACGGCGCCGGCTACGGGAAGGGAGGCCACCGTTTCGGCCTTGTCGGCTTGGGCCGGAAGCGATTTGACGGATTTGCCCGCGCAGGCGGACATCAGCGCGGCCGCAGCCATCACGGGGATTAGAATTCTGATTTTCATGTCGGCAACCTCCTGTTCAACGGACGCTTTGAAACGCCCGCCACTATACCAATTATATAAAATCGCCGGAACCGCGTCAGGCGGCTTTTTTGAAAACGGCCCGGCTGCCTTGCGGGGTATCCTTTAGTGTTACGCCCATTTGCTCCAGTTGCCTGCGGAGCGAATCGGCCTCGCTGAAGTTTCCGGCTTTTCTGGCGGCGTCGCGTTTTTCAATGAGGGACTGCGCCTCCGGCGGGATTTCCGCCTGCGGCGGTTTTGCGAACAGGTTCAGGCCCAGCGCTTTGTCGGCTTCCTTTAGAAAATGCTCCTTCTCGTAGTCCGGGACGCCGCCGCGCACCGCTTCCCAGACAACCGCCAGCGCGGCGGGCATATTCATGTCGTCCGATACGGCTTCCATGAAGGTTTTAAGAGACTCTCTGGCCTTCAACGGCTCGTGCTTGTATTGCTCCGGCAGCGCGGCGGCTTTTTCGCGCAGGGTGGAGAGGCTTTTTGCGGCGAAATCCAGCGCCTCCCACGAAAATTCCAGCGGCTTGCGGTAATGCGCGCTAAGGCACAGGTAGCGGTAGGCCAGCGGGTCGTAGCCGCGCTTTTCCAACTCGGCGGCGGTGAGAAATTCGCCGGAGGATTTGGCCATTTTTTCCGCGTTTTTGAGGCTTAAAAACGCGCCGTGCAGCCAGAAGCGCGAGAACGGCTTTCCCGTCGCCGCCTCCGCCTGCGCGATTTCATTGGTGTGGTGCACCGCCACATGGTCCGCCCCGCCGCAATGGATATCCAACGTTTCTCCCAGATATTTCATCGCCATGGCGGAGCATTCTATGTGCCAGCCCGGAAACCCCTTTCCCCAAGGCGAATCCCATTCCATCTGGCGGGTCTGCCCCTGCGGCGAGAATTTCCAGAGCGCGAAATCCGTGGGGCTGCGCTTTTCGCCCGCTTCCACCCGCGCGCCGCTTTTGATGCCGTCCATATGGCTTTTGCCGGCCAGCCTGTGATAGCCGGGGAATTTGGAGGTGTCGTAATAAATCCCGTCGGAGGTTTTGTAGGTGAAGCCTTTTTCCTCAAGGGTTTTGACCAGCGCGGTCATCTCTCCGATATGGGCGGTGGCCTTGCAGATTATGTCCGGCGCGCGGCAGCCGAATTTGGCGAAATCGTCAAAAAACGCTTTTTCATAGAACGCGGCGATGTCCCAGGCGGTCTTGCCCTCGCGCCGGGCGCCTTTTTCCATCTTGTCCTCGCCTTCGTCGGCGTCGGAGACCAGATGGCCCACGTCGGTTACATTCATCACATGCTTTGTCCTGGCGCCTTCCGCGTTCAGCGCGCGGACGAGGATATCCTCAAATATATAGGTCCTGTAATTGCCGATATGGGCGTAATTGTAGACGGTGGGGCCGCAGCAGTAAATGCGGGCCTCGCCGGAAGGGGCGGAAAATTCCTCTTTCATGCGGCTAAGCGTGTTGTAGAGCAACATGTTTCACCTCCGGGCCGGGGCGTATTTCCCGCCCACGCAGTCCAGGAAAACCTCGCAGTCCCGCGCGGAGCTTCTGGCCGCGCAGCCCACCACGGCGGAGGAAAACGGCACGGACGCGCCGTCGGGCGACATGGTGTAGGAAAATTTCGCGCCGGAATGCAGCAAAATCGCCCGCCTGTAGCAGCCGCCGAGCGCGGAGGCGAAAGCCTCTATCTGCCGGTCGGACGGGTTTTCGCCCAGCGCAAAGACGCGCTGCGCCTGCCGCTCAGTTTCCGCCGCCTGCGCCGGCGCGGGCCGCGGCCCTGCGCCTGCGCAGCCGCACAAAACGGCGCAGGCCGTCAGCGCGCAGTAACCAGCGCGACCGCGTGGCATTCCACCGCCTCGCCCCTGCCTACGGGGCCCAGTCCCTCGGCGCTTTTGGCTTTGAAGCTGACGCTTTCCAGCGGCAGCCTGAATATTTCGGAAAGGGATTTGCGCACCGCGCCGTAATGGGGCATCAGCTTCGGCTCCTCGGCGACGACGGTTACGTCTATCTGCGACAGCGAGGCGTTCATGGAGGCAAGCACCTCCAGCGTTTTTTCCGCTATGGCCTTGCTGGAAATGCCCATTATGGTCAGGTCGGTGGGGGGAAAATAAATGCCTATCTCGCCGGCGGCCATGGCGCCCAGCGCCGCGTCGCAGACGGCGTGCAGCACGGCGTCGCCGTCGGAATGGCCCAGCAGCCCCTTGCCGTGCGCTATGGCCAGCCCGCCCAGGATGAGCGGCCTGCCGGCCACCAGCCGGTGCATGTCGTAGCCCATTCCCACTCGCACGCGCGGCATTTCGGAGCAGCGCTCGTTTTTCATCAAAGCCTCCGCCACGGCGATATCGTCCGGGGTGGTGATTTTTATGTTTTCGTAGGCCGAGGGGACCAGCGCGACGTCAAAACCGGCGCGCTCGGCCAGCTGGGATTCGTCGGAGACGTCTCCGGCGTCGGGAAATCTGGAAAACATCTCGGCCAGCACGTCCCTGCGGTAGCACTGCGGCGTGTGCGCGGCCCACAGCTGCGCGCGGTCCGGGGTGGAGAGGACGGTTTTGCCGTCCTCGGAAATTTTTATGGTGTCTTTCACCGGCACGGCGGCCACCGCCGCGCCGCTTTGCAGCGCGCCCGCGCAGACCGCCCTTGCCAGCGCGGCAGATGCCAGCGGGCGCGCGCCGTCGTGCACGGCCACCACCTCCGCGCTCTGCGGCACCAGCGCGAAGCCGTTTTTGACCGATTGCAGCCGCGTGGCCCCCGCGGCGGCCAGCTTTACCGCGGGGCCGAACTCGCGTTCCACGGCGGGAAAGTTTTCCGGCGCGGTAACCGCTATTATCTCGCCGAATTCCTGCATTCCCGCAAACAGCGATATGCTATGGAACAAAAGCGGCTTGCCGCCCAGCGGCAGCATCTGCTTGGGCCGGCCCATGCGCGCGCCGGAGCCGCCCGCCGCGATTATGGCGGCCCAGCCGCCGCGTTTTGCGGCGGCGGGCTTTGCGGCGGCGGAGCGCGCCGTTTTGGACGGCGGCGCGCCGGAAGCGTCGTTAGCGGTGTTCATTCTGGGCGCGCACCTCGCTTGCGGCCTGATGAGCCTCGTTCTCCTGCTGGGCCTGCTGTTGCTGCTGCTTGGCATCCCACTTGGCGCGCGCGAATATCATCCGCCCTGAAGAGGTTTGCAGTATGGAATAGACGGTGGCGTCTATGCGGCGGCCTATCCAGCGGCGCCCCTCTTCCACGACAACCATGGTGCCGTCGTCCAGATAGCCGACGCCCTGCTCGCGCTCCTTGCCCTCTTTCATTATGAAAAGCGACATCACCTCGCCCGGCAGCACCACGGGTTTTAGCGCGGTGGACAGGTCGTTGACGTTAAGCACGGTAACGCCCTCCAGCGCGGCCAGCTTGTGCATGTTGAATTCGGTGGTGATTATCTGGGCGTTCATTTCCCGCGCCAGGCGGACGAGTTTGGAGTCTACCTCGGCGGCGTCGGGAATGTCCTTGTCCAGCACGCGCAGCGGGATGTCCTTTGATTCCTGGAGGCGGGAGAGTATGTCCAGCCCGCGCCGCCCGCGCGCGCGCTTCATCTGGTCCTGGGATTCGGCCATGGAATGCAGTTCGTTGACCACGAATCTGGGCGCCACCAGCGTGCCGGAGAGGAAATGCGTGTCGGCGATGTCTATAATCCTGCCGTCTATGATGGCTGTTATGTCCAGCAGCTTGAACGCGCTGCCGCGCCGCCTGCCCATGGCGGCCAGGTCCTTGTCCAGGTCGTCGAGCTCCGGCGTTTTGCGCAGCGCCAGTATCGCGCCCAGCACCATGAACAGGAACTGGATGAGCAGATGCACCTTGCCCCACATCGCGTCCAGCCCGGGATTGCTTATCTGCAGCACCAGCGCGTCCAGCAGCTTTGTCATCACCAGGCCTATGACCGCGCCGGCCACGCCGATGATGAAAGACATCAGGCTTATGCTTTCCAGCGCGACCTCCAGCATGATAAGCGTCGCGCCGCAGGCGGCGCCTACCATGGTGCCCTTCCAGTCCGGCGAAATGATGTAATAGGCCAGCACCGAAGAGCCCAGCAGCGCCACCGTCCTTAGAATCCATACCAGCATGAGTAACCTCCTACGCTTTTACGGCCGCCTTGGCGGCGACCGCGTTGAACAGCTCTCTCAAATCCTCCGTTACCGCGGCGGAAGGCTTCTGCGGCAGCTTTTCACTGCCGGAGACAGGCGGGACATGCGCCGTCTTAAATCCCAGCCTGCCCGCCTCCGCCAGCCGCGCGCCCAGCCACGGCACGCGGGAAACCTGGCCCAGTATCCCCACTTCGCCGACAAACACATTCTCCCAGCCTATCACCGTGTCTCTGGCGGAGCTGATTACCGCCGCGCACACCGCCAGGTCCAGCGCGGGGTCGTCCAGGCGGATGCCCCCGGCCACGGAGAGGAACACGTCCTTGTTCTCCAGGCTAAGGCCCACATGCCGCTCCAGCGCGGCAAGCAGCAGCTGGCAGCGGTTGAGGTCCAGCCCGCTGGCCAGCCGGCGCGGGAAGGGGTAGCGCGTCGGGGCCACCAGCGCCTGCACCTCCGCCGCGATGGGGCGGCTGCCCTCCATCGCCACGGAGAATGCGCGGCCCTTAAGCGGCTTGTCCCGTCCGGCGGAGGAGAAATGCAGGCTGGCGTCCTCCACCGCGCCGAGGCCGGATTCGGACATGGAAAATATGCCTATTTCCGACGTGGGCCCGAAGCGGTTTTTGTATGCCCGCAGTATGCGCAGCAGGTTGTGCCGCTCGGAGTCAAAATACAGCACGGTGTCCACTATATGCTCCAGCACGCGCGGTCCGGCGAGGGAGCCTTCTTTGGTAACATGGCCCAGCAGCACAAGCAGCGCATTGTCGCTTTTGCACAGGCGCAGCAGTTCCGCCGCGCTTTCGCGCACCTGGCTTACGGTGCCGGGGCTGCCCGCGAACTGCGGATGATAGACGGTCTGTATGGAATCTATCACCAGCGCGCCCGGCTTCACCTTGCGGTACGCCTCTATTATACGCGACAAATCGGTTTCCGACAAAAGCAGAATGTCTTTGGAGTTCACCTTCAGCCGCGCCGCGCGCGCGCCCACCTGATGCAGCGATTCCTCGCCGCTTACATATAGCACCTTCATCGCCGGGGCCAGCCCGCCGGCAAGCTGCAAAGTCAGCGTGGATTTGCCTATGCCGGGCGCGCCCGCCAACAGCGCGGCCTGCCCCCGGACCAGCCCTCCGCCCAGCAGCCTGTCAACCTCCGAGATGCCGGTTTTTATGCGCGGCTCGTCTGCGGCGCGGGCCTTGTCCAGCGGGGTCAGCTCGGATGAAAAATCGGTCAGCGCGCGCCGCTCTTTGGCTCCGGGTTTGCCGGTTTCGGTTACTTCCTCCACCAGGGTGTTCCAGCCCTTGCAGTCCGGGCACTGGCCCAGCCATTTGGGCGAGGCGAAACCGCAGCTCTGGCAGCGGTGCATGGTTTTGAGCTTCATCAGTTGCCCCCCGAAGTGCGCACCGTTCCCAGCGTAACAAGGCCCAGCAGGTAGGCGATGTCCTTGTCTTCAAATTTCAGGTTCAGCGAGTACGAAGTGTTGCCGGTTCCCTTGATGTCCACCACCCCCGCGCCCAGCGAGATGACGCGGCTTAGATGCAGCTCCGTGCCCAGGTCGTACTGCGGGGCGTTGAACTCGCGCCCGTTGATGGTGCGGTTGCGCAGGAAATCGTAGGCCGCCGCGTTGACGGAGAGCCGTTTAAGCGCCGGCGTCTGCCCGAACGGAGTGTAGCGGATGCCGAAACCGCCCGCGCCGCGTATAAGTCCGGCGTAGAAATCGTAATCCTGGCCCGTCCAGCCGAGCTGGGCCTCCACCTTGTTCTTTTCGGCGTAATCGGGGCGGGGGGACTGGTCGTCGCCGTTTCTGAGGTTGGCTATGCCCAGATAGTAGTACCGTCCCAGCCGCGGCGATATTTCCACGCCGAAATCGCTTCTGGAGGCGGCCGCCTGCGGCTCATAGCGGCTGGTGTATTTCCAGTGCACCTTGAAGTCCGTAACCTTGGTAAGGATGTCCTTGGCCCGGCCGCTGGCGTCTTTTACATTGGCCATGGTGGTTTTGAGGTCGTCGCGCATCTTCTCGTCGGTGACAAGCGCGCCGGCCACGCCCTGTCCGGTGTTTATCTTGTTGACCAGCGAGTCCACCTTGGCTATAAGCCCGTCCAGCTTGGCGGAAATGTCTTCCATGTTTTTCATGGAGCTTTCCACGCGCGGCTGCACGGTGGAAATAAGCTCGTTCATGTTGGCGGTGAGGTCGCGCAGATTCTCCATCGTTTTGGAGAGGTCGCGGCCCAGCCTGCCTTTCTGGCTCACCTCGTCCATCAGCCGCTGCATGGTGGAGAGTGTGGAGGCCAGCATCCTGTCCAGCGGCAGTATGTTGTCGCCCTTGACGCGCGCGCCCGGAGACAGAAATCCCGCCGAATCGTGCCCCTGGTCTATTTGCAGGTATTTGCTGCCTATTATGCTGGTGGAGCCTATCTGAAATCTCGCGTCGCGGCAGATTTTGACGCCCTCGCGCACCGCCAGATGGACCAGCACATGATCGCCTTCCATCTCTATTGATTTGACCTTGCCGATGTCCACGCCGGAGAGGCGCACCACCGATTTGTCCGGCAGGCCGGCGACGTCCCTGAATTCAACGGAAAGCGGATACTCCCGCCGCACGGAAAAATCCCCCAGCGAGAATATGCCCAGCCCCAGCAGCAGCAGGCCGGCAATGGCGAAAATCCCGACTTTAGCCTCTACGTTCACCATTCAATTATAGAAAATATTGCGCGCGTGCGACCGTGTCGTCCGGGACGCTATCTGCGCAGCTTGTGTATGGTTGAGAACAGGGCCAGGTAATGCGCGGCGGACGAGTCCCACGAGAAATCCCGCTTCATGCCGTTGCGGACCACCTCGCCCCAGACACGCCTGTTGGAAAAATCGCATATCGCCTTGGACAGCGCGGCGGTTACGTTTTCCTTCTGCGCGTCGGCGGCGAAATAGCCGGTAACCGGCGCGGCATCAGAAACGGTGTCGGCCAGCCCGCCGGTGCGGGTTACGACCGGCGGCGCGCCGTAGCGCATGGCTATCATCTGGCTGAGGCCGCACGGCTCAAAGCGCGAGGGCATCAGGAAAATATCGCTGGCGGCGTAGACGATGTGGGCCAGCTCCTCGTTATGCGCGAAACAGCAGGAAATGCGGCCGGGATGCTGGCGCTCCAGCGCGGCAAACGTGTCCTGGACATGCGGGTCGCCGCAGCCCAGCAGCGCGAACTGCGCCCGCGCGGCGAAATTGGGCATCACAGCCGCGATGATGTCGGAGCCTTTCTGCCCCTCCAGCCGCGACACTATGCCCACAAGCGGCGCCTTGTCCTCGGCAAGGCCGGTTCTGGCGCGCAGCGCGGTCCTGGCCGCCGCCTTGCCTTTTGAAAAAGAGCGGAAATCATAGCCGCGCGGGATGAAAGCGTCCATCTCCGGGTCCCAGATTTCGGTGTCTATGCCGTTTAGTATGCCGGAAAAATCCGCCCCGCGCGCGCGCAGCACCCCCTCCAGCCCGCGCCCGAACTCCGGCTTTAAGCGCACCTCGTCGGCGTATCCGGGACTTACGGTGTTGACCCTGTCGCCGAAAACTATGCCGGATTTAAGGAAATTTATCCCGCCGTAGAATTCCAGCTTGTCCGGCGTGAAGTCTATCCAGCCGAAACCCGCCCGGAAATGCGTGTCGCGCGGGAAGCAGCCCTGAAAAGCCATGTTGTGTATGGTAAACAGCGAGCCGGTCTTGGCGAAAAACGCGTCTATGCGGTACAACGTTTTCAGATAGGCGGGAATCAGGCCCGTCTGCCAGTCGTGGCAGTGTATTATGTCCGGCTTGAAGTCTATGAATTTCGCGCCTTCCAGCACCGCGCGCGAGAAGAATATGAAACGCTCGTCATTATCCTGATAATCGCCGTATTTGGTGCGGTAAAGCTCGGCCCGGTCAAAGTATTTGGGGCAGTCTACGAAATAAACGGTGGCTTTTCCCCAGTCCGCGCGCAGGAGGGAGGCGGTTTCCAGCCGCCCCGTCATCGGCACGGAAAAGCTGCCCGGAACCGCTTTCAGCGAAAACATCCCGCCGCCTATATTGCGGTATTTGGGAACGAAAACCACAAGCCTGTTGTCTTTTGTCCGGGAAAACACCTGCGCCAGCGCGCCGGCCACATCGGCCAGCCCGCCGGTTTTGCAGAAAGGGAATACCTCGCTGGCGGCAAGTATTATGTTCATAAATACAGTTTACCGTTTTTCCAGCAGAAATAGAAATTCCTCGTGCGGATTTCCGGGCGAGGCCGCCCAGTCGTTGGTCCATTTCATCGCGGACATCACATTGCGTTTGTATTCCAGCCGGACGGTCTCGGCCAGCCTGCCGCAGGAGCGCATAACTTCATCCAGTTCACGCGCGGTCGCCCGGCCGCCGGAGCTGTAGGATAAAATCACCCACTGCGCGTTCACCCCGCGTATGAGCCGCTCAATCGCCTCAACCGCGATGAAGCGGCCCGCCGCGCCGCGCCGGAACTCCTCAAAAACGGAGGGCGATTTCACGTCAGAACTGTCGCTCCGCCGTTTGGCCTTGCCGAACAATTCCGGTCTGTCGTTAAGGCAGACCGTCGTCCACAAGTGGTAATAAGCCGCATAGCGCACGCGCGAGGGCGGCATTTTCCCGTTATTGGAGCCGTAGGGCGGGTCAAAATACGCCAAATCGGCGGATACTTCCGGCAGCAGGTCAAAAATATCCCGCCTGAAAACCTGATGCCCCCGCCCGCCGCCGCAAAAATCCGGAATTTCCAGCTTCAGTTGCCCGTAAGAGCGCGCGGACCAGTTTTTGAGATACGCGGCGTGATGGCCCAGCGAATTATCCACCCGGTCCAGCGCGAGGATAAGCCCGGTCAAAACGACGGCCTTGTCAACCGGCGGCAGCTTCAACCGCTCTATTTCATCCCGTATGCCGTCCAGTTTCCGCGTGTTATGGATTTGCCAGGGTTTTTTCAGCCCGTCGGAACCGGCGGCGCGCCCGTCGCCGGCGGCCCCGCCGTAATGTTCGCTGAACCACCCGTCCGCAGGCGCGGCCGCGTTAAGATGCGCGAACAATTCCGCATATTCGTCGCGGGTTTTCCGGTTAAGCAAATAGCACCGCCCGAACGTTTCGGACCAGACGGCGATATCATTGCAAATCACCCCATACCCGTTTTTGGCGAAAGCCTGCGAAACCCGCGTGGTCCCCGAAAACCCGTCCAGCACGGTTCCCGCCCCGGTTTTTGCCGCCAATGCCAGAATATGCGGCAGCAATTTCAACTTGGAGCCCGCGTATTTGACGCCCTGAGTGGAAAGAGACTCTATCACGATTTCTGTAAACAGCAACGATATTGCTGCTACCCTATAAAACCGGCACGGTTTTTTAGCCGGGTAGCAGCATATTCAACCTTGCCAACTCCCGCAGGCTTCAAATTATAACCCGCAACAACTTCCATGCGCCAAATGCCAGCAACATGAAAGTTAAAGTAAACACTCCCACGGCTTTCAGCCAATTTGTTCGTTTAAGCAATGTGATGGGAGAATACCCCTCCTGCTCAAGCTGTTTGAATAATTCTTCGTCTTCCGGCCTTCGATACGTCAGCAGGCGCATGGGCAAGTACAAGCCCAAAACCAGACTTGCAAGAAAATACACTGCGATGACATGAATACTCTGATATTCGTTAAAACAGAATGCCATGTAGGAGAATACGATTATTGTCCCAGCCGCAAGGGCGATATTGGTGAAAATGCCAACGAGAAGCGAAACGACAGTGTGTTTCAACTTATCCGCCGCATTTGTTTTGCGCGCCGTAAATTCCAGAAAATACAAAAACACAAACGAGCCGCAGAAAAGTTTCAAAAACAGCATCGGCTGAATATCGAAACTGGTAATATAGGTATCGTTCATGAAGTTTTGCGCATTGAAAAGCGCTGCATCATAGTAAACCAAGGTCGCGGGAAAAATCGCCCCAAACAAAATTGCGGTAAGCGGACGATACCCACGGTATTTTATCCATGCCAGAGCGCTCCCACATATCGCGATACACGCAATAGACATCAACAGTCGCAGCCAACTCAATGGAAATCTAAAAGACATAAGCAGCAAAATAATGAAAGGCGCCAATGCAAGACCGGACAGTAAGGTCACTGGACTGGCGCAACTCAACAAAAGCCCCCATCGTCTCTTCCACTGATAACCGCGCGAAGCTAAAGCATTTTGCAGTTCCAATCCCTTTTCGGTATCTTCTTTGTATAAAAACAATGCCGTTGCCGCGACGGCAACTAGCGAAAAGCATCCGGCAACCCCCAAGGCAAGAGATTCAGCGAACCAATTTTTTCTTAAGCCATGATTGGGAACAATAAGCCGCGCCGAAATACCCGACACAAGCAGGAGGGCAATAAGCGCCAACCACGACGAAAACATTATGTGCTCAAATATAAACAGCGGAATACGGAGATTGCCTGGCATTTTATCTTCAATCCAAAGATCATCTGTCAACGATGTGCCCGGAGCGGAAAGGTTGATTTTGGTGTACATACCCTGCTTATGCGGGATGGGCTTGGCATATTCGAATCTATAATCGTCGGCAATAAAGTATTGCGTCTTGATATAGGGGCCAATGTCTTTAAAAACATCGGGAGTAACAAAACCCCGAATTTTGATAGTTGCCGGAACAACAGCACTGCCGTAAACACTGGTAAGCTTCAGTGGATAATAGAGCTTATCGGTGGGAAATGTCACAGACACTGCCAGTCTTGGCGATCGTGTCTGCCACATTTGCTTCCTGACATTGTCCACAAGCCCGGGAATTTTAGCAACTTCTGCTAACAGCGCGGCATTATCCTGGTCGGACAATTTACGCGACCGCCACAGGGTATCCGCATACCTTCGGCGTAATTTAACTAAATCTCCGGAACTTGCGCGTTGACGATTCAGATACATCAACACGTCCATCGCTGTTACTGGAAGATTTTCACCATTCTTATCCACCCAAGACACTACAAAGGAATAGTCCTTGCCTGTATACTCATCCAGCACAGGGATAAATCCCCGATTTATGGGTAAACCTTTGCCGGAAAAGTAGTTATATAATCCGTCGCCTTCGCGGGCAGTGACAAGTTCTGTCACTATACCGTTTTTTTCAACCTGCTGATGCACCATCACACCCGCTGGGGCGTTTTTGGATCCGAGACTCCCCAAACTTCCGGCGGCGCTGCCAAAAACCTTGTATGGTAATATGCTGTTAAGACGTGTTAATATCAGCGGATACAACTGTGAGCCTAAAACCAAATCTTTCGTTCTTTCAAGCCGATAATTCAACGCTTCATGTATTTCCTGTCCTAAAAAATCCGGGATATTTTCGACAATGTCCAATTTCACTTTTTCCGGAACGGCAGGAACAGGGAGAAGCCACACGCCCTTTGTGAAATCTTTCGCGGCTCCGATACTTACCATCAGTTGTTCATTGTTCTTCTCGTAGTTGATATAGGCGTATTGGTCGGTCTCAACCGGGAAATCCATGCCTTTGCTAGCAATCATACAACCATCGGCATGAACTTTAACAACGGCAAAAATTAACAGTAAATTCAGGACACTGACAATTTTCATACTTTTCATAACTGCCTCCAAAGTATTCTTACGAAATTTGTGTTTTTTACCCCTGATACCCACAAGTTGTCAACAATTATACAAGATATGCCAAAATCCGATGCGCTGCTTGGCAAAAGCTATTGCCCGGGGAACATCCCCTCATCAAGCCTCGTTGAGCAATTTTGCCGCCAGTTCCGGCGACAGCGAGTTGAGGTGGGCCAGCAACTGCCCGCGCTCCCGCGCCAGCCCGGCGTTTTGCAGATAGCACCGCCCGAACGTTTCGGACCAGACGGCAATATCATTGCAAATCACCCCATACCCGTTTTTGGCGAAAGCCTGCGAAACCCGCGTGGTCCCCGAAAACCCGTCCAGCACGGTTCCCGCGCCGGTCTTCCCGGCCAATGCCAGAATATGCGGCAGCAATTTCAACTTGGAGCCGGCATATTTGACGCCCTCTGTCGAAAGCGCTCTCACGACTTCCCCTGTCCCTGCTAAGGCAAACTCATTGTCAAGTTTTTTGCCAGATGGTATGAGATTCTTTCTCTTGTGGCAGTGTTTTTGTATGGGGATTCGTTATGCGATTGCTGTGAAATCTCATTGCAACTTGAGTTTTTAAACTTTCCTATCACAAAATCCAATGCTTCCTTTTCAGTTTCTGTGAATTCTCTGGCATTTGGAGTAACCAGCGCACTTATCGCTTCGCCGAATTTCCGCTCCTCTTTTCGCAACAATTTGTCTTCAACCATTTTGGAAAGTATCAAGTCATAATGATTCGGCACGGGGCCGAAATCCAGATGCACATAGCCATTGCCGCTGATGGAAATCATGTGGCGTTTGAAATGCAGAAAGTCGGCATACCACAACATCTTGTTGATCTTGGTTTTGAATGTTTCCTTAAGGTGGTTCACTATGTAGAGTATCATCTGGATTGTTTTTCTCAAATCAAAAGCTTTATTCCCCGTAAATTCGGGTTGCGCTGTTTTTGCATACGACAAGTAATATTCAAACGCCTTATTAAACCGCGAAACTGCTGCTCGTTCCATCAAGACGTTAACTTTTATATGTATTTCATCCCTTAAACGTTGGGGCAGCAATTCCTTATTTTCCTCATAAATAAACAACATGTTTTCGGGCATTTTTATAAGTTCCAGCAGTTCGTTGTGCGCCCTGTCCTGAATAGCGCCCGCTTCATAACGATGGATGGTTATCTCTCCCCATCCCAGCAAGCCGCCGAATGCGCGCTGGCTCAGCCCGTATTGTTCGCGGATGGCCCTTATTTCCCGCGGAGACAGAAGTTTATGTTTCCGGCGGTAGCCGGCAAATGCCTGTTCCAGATTTTTTGAATCCAGCTTTTCATTAAATATGCTTTCCGAACACTCCGGACACCGCAGAAATACGGATTTTATCTCTATTTCATCGCCTTTTACGGGCAATTTCTCCGCTTTTGTATGCTCAACAGCGGGAACCATTTTATCGCAATTTGGGCAGTAAGTTTTCATATTAATGCTCCGCATGATGGAATGAAATACATTTGCCGCCACATCTGAGATCGCTGCTTAACTTTATATATATTTTTTCCCCGCTGACAATGACCACAAATTCCCACACATCGCAATTCTGGTATTTATTATCCGGTTTCGGCCCCGCATAGTAATCAGCCGGAGTCAGCCCTGCAATGATACGCTTGGCTTCCTGTACCGGCATACCCAAGGCCGCAAGAGATTTCAAGTTTTTCTCCCTTGGAACAAGATAAAAACCCCTTGCCATGCTTTTCTTGAACTTGTCAAGAAACAACGTAACCTGCCAATCGGCTATCGGAGCCATCTCCCCTATATCCTATATGCTATCATAAGATAACACAAATTTCAATGCCATTTTGCAGTTACGTCTCGTTAAGGGTTTTTGCCGCCAGTTCGGGGGGGAGGGAGTTTATGTAACAGCCGCTGCCCCATTCAAAGCCGGCGATGGTGCCGGTTTTGGGCATAAGCTCTATGTGCCAGTGGTAATGCGCGTTCTCGTGATCGCGCAGCGGCATGGTGTGCAGCATCCAGTTGAACGGCGCGCCGCCGGTGGCCCGGCGCAGCTTGGCCATGACGGTCTTCATCAGCCGGGCGAGGTTTTTTATGCCTCCGGCGGAAATGCGCTCGTAATGGCCGGAATGCTCCTTTGGCAAAATCCAGGTTTCAAACTGGAAGCGGCTGGCGTAGGGCTCCATGGCTATGAAATCGCCGTCCTCGCAGACTATGCGCTCGGCGAAACGCCGCTCCTCGCGGATGATGTCGCAGAAAACGCAGCGCTCTTTATAATCGTGATAGGCCTTGCTGCCGTCCATCTCCTGCCGGACGCGGATGGGCACCATCGGCAGCGCGATAAGCTGCGAATGCGGATGCGAAAGCGTCGCCCCCGCCGCCCGGCCGTAATTTTTGAAAACCAGCGCGTACTGAAGCCGCTTGTCCTGCGCGGCGGCCAGCATCCTGTGGCGGTAGGCGCGGAAAATATCCTCCACCTCGCAGTCCTCCATGTCGGCTATATGGCGGACATGGTGCGGGGTTTCTATGATGACCTCGTGCGCGCCGGCGCCGTCCATCTCGTCATACATGCCGACGCCGTGGCGGTGAATACGGCCCGCCGGGTCAAGAGCGGGAAATTTGTTGCCCACCACGCGCAAAGTCCAGCCGGGCTGGCCCGGTTTGCGCCGCGCGGGGCCGCAGGCGAAGGTTTCGGCGGGGGTGTCGGCCTCGCGCCCGGGGCAGAAGGGGCATTTGGAAACGTCGTCCGAGGCTGCCGCCTCCGGCTTGAAATCCGACGGGCGCAGCCTCCGCCCGGAGGCGATTATCACCCAGCGTCCTATAATGGGGTCTCTGCGGAGTTCGGGGGTCATCCCGCCTCCGGCGCGCCCGGCTCCGGCGTGATGCGTTTTTCATCCTCCGCGCCCAGCGGAGTTTCGTCCGAAATCCCGGTTTCCGGCAGGGGGATTTCCTCCGGCGCGGCGGCGGTTTCCTCCGGCATGGCGGGCTGCTCCGTGTTTTCGGGTTGCGCGGTGGCCTCAGGCGCGGCAGGCTGCTCCGCATTCTCCGGCTGAATTTCTGCTGCCGGCGCGATGTTCGCGGCGGCGGGTTCAGCGGCGGCGGTGTCCGCAAATGACTGGGGCGCGGGAGGCTCCCCCCCGGCGCATTGTTCCGCCGGAACAGTTTCCGGCGCGGCCTCCGGCGCTGCCTCCGGCGCTGCGGCGGCTGCCATGTCCTGCGCGGCTGCTTCGTCAACCGCATCAGCCGGCGGAGATTCGGTGAAAAGCTCCTGCTGGCCCTCCGCGCCGCCCGGCAGCGGCTGGCCGGCGGCATTTTCGCCGGGCTTGGGGGCGAATGCTTCCAGCTTCGGCAGGCCCTCTATGCCGGAGAGGCCGAATATGCGCAGAAATTCCTCGGTGGTGCCGTAAAGCAGCGGGCGGCCCACGGTCTCCTTGCGGCCAACGGCTTTTACCAGCCCGCGCGTTATAAGGGTTTCCAGCGGGGCGATGACCTCCACGCCGCGGATGACTTCAATCTCGGCGCGGGTAAGCGGCTGGCGGTAGGCGATTATGGCCAAAGTCTCCAGCGCGGCGGAGGAGAGCCGCATCGTCATCTTCTCGTTGAAAAGCCGGCGCACCCAGCGGCCGTATTCGGGCTTGGTGGCAAGCTGCCAGCCGCCGCCGGATTCAAGCACCTGCACCGCGCTGCCGATGTCCAGATATTTGCGCTGGAGGGCGGCCACGGCCTCGCGCACGTCGCCCTCTCCGGACTCGGCGGCTTTGCAGAGCTTTTTGACGTCAAGCGGCTGGTCGGTTATGAAAAGCAGGGTTTCAACCACTTTTGAGAGTTCTTCTTTCTCCATAAATCACGCTCCGGCAAGCAGGGGGGCCTCTTGCGGCTTGGGCGGCTCGCCCGGCTCGTTTCTGAGATATACCCGTATTTCGCCAAGCGGCGCGTCCTGGCGGACTATAATTTTACGCAGCTTGATAAGCTCCAGCAGCGCCATAAAGCAGGTGATGACGCCGAGGCGCTTATTCTCCCCGGCGAAAATATCGTCAATAAGCGTCCATGGCCGCGCGGCCAGCAGCGACAGGATTTTGTCCATCCGGGTTTCAATGGGGAACTGCTCGGCGTTGACCGCGCCGGCGGGGCCTCTGTCCTCCACGCGCTCCATGGCGCGCCTGACGGCATCCAGCAGCTCAAAGAGCTCCAGACTGAGGACTTTTTCCGACTCCGCGAAAAACGGGCTGCCGCGGTAATAGACATCCTTGAACTGTTCAAACTGCCCGTCCAGGAATTTGGAGGCTTCCCTGTATTTCTGATACTCGGTGATTTTGCCGATAAGCTCGGCTGCGGGGTCGGGGCCTTCGTCGGCTGCGGGGTCGGCCTGCGAGGGCAGCAGCGTCTTGGCCTTGATCTGCATCAGGGTGGCCGCCATCACCAGAAAATCGCCGGCGATGTCCAGGTTCAAATCGCGCATCACATCCAGATAGGCCAGATACTCGTGAGTTATCTGGGCGATGGGAATATCGTAGATGTCCAGATTGTTCTTGCGAATCAGGTAAAGCAGAAGGTCCATCGGGCCTTCAAAAACATCAATCTCAACCTTTATCGGTTCTGTTTGAATCATGCCAGTTTCATCGCTTTGCGGACAAGTTTCATGGTTTCCGATGCGCTTGCGCGGGCCTTTTTCCCGCCTTCGGCCAGAATTTTATCGGCAAGCTGCGGGTCGGATTCGTAGGGCTTGCGCTTTTCGCGGAAGCCGGCGAGCTGCTGCTCCATGAATGTGAACAAATGCTTTTTGCAGTTGACGCAGCCGATTGCGCCCTCGCGGCATTCGCCTTCGCGGGTTTTGAAATCCGGGTTGCAGATTTTGTGGAAGGCGAACACCACGCAGCCGTCCGGGTTGCCCTTGTCGTTGGCGCGCTTTTTGCCGGGGTCGGTAAACATCGCCATAACTTTTTTCTGCGCCGAATCCGCGGCTTCGCACATCTCTATGGCATTGCCGTAGGATTTGGACATTTTGCGCCCGTCTGTCCCCGGCACCTTCGGAACCTGGCTTAGCAGCGGCTGCGGCTCCGGCAATACCGCGCCGTACAAGTCGTTGAATTTGCGCGCTATCTCGCGTGAGATTTCAATATGGGCCACCTGGTCCTGGCCCACGGGCACAACCTCGCCGCCATGCACCGAAATATCGGCGGCCTGCAGCACCGGGTAGCCCAGAAAACCGAAAGAGGCCAGCTCGGAGGCTGCCGCAAGCTCCGCGTCGCCGCCTATGCCGGCGGACTGGTTCAGCGCGCTCATCAGTTTGGACGCGTCTTCGGTCTTGTGATGCTCCATCTGTCCCGCGTATTTTTTCTGGAAAATTTCAATGAGTTGTTCTTTATATGTCGGGCAGCGCAGCAGCCAGCCCACCGGCGTTATCATGCCCAGCAGCAGCGCAAGCTCGGCGTGTTCGGGCACGTCGGACTGGCGGAAAATAACGGCTTTTTGCGGGTCCAGCCCGGCGCAGAGCCAGTCTATGACCATCTCGCGCGTGTCGGAGACGATATTTTCGGTGTTGTCGTGCTTTGTGGTAAGCACATGCCAGTCCGCGGTGAAAAAATAGCAGTCGTAGCCGTCCTGCAACTGCGCCCAGTTTTTTAGCGCGCCGAAATAATTGCCGAGATGCAATCTTCCCGTGGTTCTCATGCCGGAAACCAGTTTTTTCTTCATAGCATTGGAAGCCCCATTTTGGCCAGCACGAAAAGCGCCAGCACAAGCGGCGGCAGTATCAGATACTTTATCGCGCCGGTGAAAATAAGCGCGATAAGTATGAACGGCGCGTAGCGCGCGTGGCTTTCGTAGCGGGCCGCCATATTGTAAGGCAGCAGCCCCGCCACTATGCGCGAGCCGTCCAGCGGAGCAAGCGGTATAAGGTTGAATACCGCCAGCACTATATTTATGGTGATGCCGAAACCCATGGCCTTTACCATGGTAACCGTCATCTCCGGCCCCAGGGAAGCGCGCGCCAGCAGCGCCAGTTTCATAAATACCGCGCAGGCGGCGGCAAGCAGCAGGTTTGACAGCGGGCCGCACGCCGCCACCTTGACCACATCCGTCCTGGGAGTATAAAGCCGCAGCGGGTTTATCGGCACCGGCTTGGCCCAGCCGAACATCGGCAGTCCGGCGAAATGGCAAAGCACGGGCAGCGCTATGGTGCCCATGAAGTCTATATGCGGCAGCGGGTTAAGCGTGAGCCTGCCGGAATGATAAGCGGTGTCGTCGCCCCGGCGGAAGGCCATATAGCCGTGGGCGAATTCATGGAATATTATTGAAAAAAACAATACGGGGGCCTGATAAATCCATTCCATCAGTTCATTGTATCAATTTCCCCGCGCCGGACAAAAAGCCGCGCTCCGGTTTAAGGATGCCCGGCTGTTGCGGCCTGCCACTCATCCAGCGCGAGGTTTAGAAGCAGCACGTTCACCCTCGGTTCGCCGGAAAAGCCGGAACGGCTGCCTTCGGCGCGGGATAGCGCCAGCGCGGCCAGCCGCGATTCGTCAATGCCGCGCGCTTTGGCCACGCGCGCGCACTGCGCCAGCGCGGCCTGCGGGCTTATATGCGGGTCCAGCCCGCTGCCGGAGGCGAAAATCAAATCCGCCGGGGCGTCCGCTCCGAATTTTTCCCTGCGGGCTTTGGCGGCGTCCCGCAATGCCGCGCTGCCCGGCGCGCGGTTGCTGCCGCCGGACGGCATGGGGTTGTAATCAACCGCCGAGGGGCGCGGCCAGAAATATCCCGGCCCGGTGAAATTCTGGGCCACAAGCTTCGAGCCGATTATCCGCCCGCCGCGCCATATAAGCCCGCCGGAGGCGGCGCCGCCGGAAAAAGTTCGCGCGAACATCCATACGGCAAGCGGGTAGGCAAGCCCGGTTAGCACGGTCATTAAAATCAGGAATTTAAGCGCGGCAAGAGTTGTTTTCATATGACAAGCCCTATCACCATATCCAGCAGCTTTATGCCGATAAACGGCGCGATAACCCCGCCCGCGCCGTAGACCAGCACATTGCGCCGCAGCAGGGTTTGCGCGTCCACCGCCTCGTATTTGACGCCGCGCAGCGCCAGCGGAATCAGCGCGATTATTATCAGCGCGTTGAATATGACCGCGCTGAGCACCGCGCTTTGCGGCGAATGCAGCCGCATTATGTTAAGCGACGCCAGCGGCCCGGCGTGGCCGTCCGCCGCATACAGCGCGCCAAACAGCGCCGGGATTATGGCAAAATACTTGGCAACGTCGTTTGCGATGCTGAATGTGGTCAGCGCGCCGCGCGTCATGAGAAGCTGCTTGCCGGTTTCCACTATCTCTATAAGTTTGGTGGGGTTGCTGTCCAGATCCACCATATTGCCGGCTTCGCGCGCGGCCTGTGTGCCGGTGTTCATGGTTACGGCCACGTCGGCCTGCGCCAGAGCGGGAGCGTCGTTGGTGCCGTCGCCGGTCATGGCCACCAGCCTGCCGGAGGATTGCTCCTGCCGTATGCGCGCCAGCTTGGATTCGGGCGTGGCCTGCGCCATAAAATCGTCTACCCCGGCCTCGGCTGCGATGGCGGCGGCGGTAAGCGGATTGTCGCCCGTTATCATGATGGTTTTGATTCCCATCTTGCGCAATTGCGTGAAACGCTCCTTTATGCCGCCCTTGACCACGTCTTTGAGGTGTATAAGCCCCAGCGCCCTGCCGTTGTCAACCACCGCCAGCGGCGTGCCGCCGGAATTGGCTATGGCGGCCTGCCGCTCCTCCAGCTCCGGCGGGAACGCGCACAGTCCCCTGATGGCGGCGATGGAGCCTTTCAGTATTTTCCGCGGCGGGTTATGCAACTCCACTCCGCTGCATTGCGTCATGGCGGAAAAGGGGATGAATTTCGCCTCGTGGGGCTGCAGCCCCTCCGCGCGCAGCTGGAATTTTGACTTGGCCAGCGCGGTTATGGAGCGGCCCTCCGGCGTCTCGTCGGAGAGGGAGGCCAGCTGCGCGGCCTGCGCCAGCTCCTGCTCCGTTACCCCCGGCGCGGGGATAAAAGCGCTTGCCATCCTGTTGCCGAAGGTGATGGTGCCGGTTTTGTCCAGCAGCAGCACGTCTATGTCGCCGGCGGCCTCAACCGCGCGGCCGCTTTTGGCTATCACGTTTTTCTGGAGCATCCGGTCCATTCCGGCTATGCCGATGGCGCTTAAAAGCCCGCCTATGGTGGTGGGTATCAGGCAGACCAGCAGCGACACAAGCACCGGAACCGTTACCACGGCGGACAAATCCTGCCCGGCGGAGGCCGCCGCGTAATCCGCGAAAAACTTCAGCGAAACCACCGCCAGCAGGAAAATAACCGTCAGCGCGGCCAGCACCATGTTAAGCGCGGTCTCGTTGGGCGTTTTCTGGCGGGCGGAGTTTTCTATAAGGGCTATCATCCGGTCCACGAAGCTCTGCCCGGGGTCGGCGGAGATGCGGACAACAATTCTGTCGCTCAGCACTCTTGTGCCGCCGGTAACCGCGCTTCTGTCGCCGCCGCTTTCGCGGATGACGGGCGCGGATTCTCCGGTTATGGCGGATTCGTCCACGGTGGCGATGCCTTCGGCCACTTCGCCGTCGCCGGGAATCATGTCCCCGGCCTCGCAGACCACGGTGTCGCCCCTGCGTAGCGCGGAGGCGGAGACTTTTTCCTCCCTGCCGTTTTCAATCCGGCGGGCGATTATTTCCACCCGGGATTTGCGCAGCGATTCGGCGCGGGCCTTGCCGTGCCCCTCGGCCAGCGCCTCGGCGAAATTGGCAAACAGCACCGTAAACCACAGCCACAGCGCGATTTGCAGCTCAAAACCGGGGATATGCGGCAGCCGCAGGATTACACAGCACGTCACCACAGCGGCGCCGAGGAGTGTTACAAACATCACCGGATTGCCAAGCTGAACCGCCGGATTGAGCTTGGCAAAAGCGTCCGCCGCCGCGCGCAGGACCAGCTTCCTATCCCAGAAGGTTTTGCTCATAAAAGATGTTCCGCCAGCGGACCTAAGGCCAGCGCCGGGAAAAAAGTCAGCCCGCCCACAATCAGTATCACCGCGCCCAGCAGCGCGCCGAAGGTGAGAGTGTCCGTCGGCAGCGTCCCGGCGGAGGGGGGGCATTGCTTTTTAAGCCCCATGCCGCCGGCTATGGCAAGGCACGGTATTATAACCGCGAACCTGCCTATAAGCATGGCGGCGGCCAGCCCGATGTTGAAAAACGGTGTGTTGGCGTTTAGCCCGGCAAACGCGCTGCCGTTGTTGCCGGCGGCGGAGGTCCAGGCATAGAGCAGTTCGCTAAAGCCGTGCGGCGCGCCGCAGGACAGGCTGGCCAGCGCCGCCGGAACCGCGCAGGACAGCGCCGCGCCCGCCAGTATGGCCGCGCCCGGAGCCAGCACCCCGATTATGGTCAGCAGAATCTCGTTTTTCTCTATTTTCCTGCCCAGGTATTCCGGCGTCCGGCCCACCATAAGCCCGCATAAAAATACCGTCAGCAGCACAAACAGCAGCATTCCGTACATGCCGGAGCCGGCGCCGCCGAAGACGACCTCGCCCAGCATTATGTTAAACAGCGCGGTTCCGCCCGCCAGCGGCGAGAGGCTGGAGTGCATCGCATTCACCGAGCCGTTGGACGCGGCGGTGGTGGACACGGCCCATATAACGCTGTTGGTTATGCCGAAGCGGACCTCTTTTCCCTCCAATGCCGCCGGATTTCCGCTTTCCGCCCATAGCGAAACCGCCAGCCCCGCCGCCCAGAAGGCCAGCATCACCGCAAACAGCAGCGCGCCGTGCCGCCGGTTCCCGGCCATTTCGCCGTAGGCGAAAACGCAGGCCGCCGGCAGCAGCAGAAGGGCCAGCATTTCAATGAAATTGCTTAGCGGCGTCGGATTTTCAAGCGGATGGGCGGAATTGGCATTGTAATAGCCGCCGCCGTTGGTGCCTATCTGCTTTATGGCGATTTGCGAGGCGGCAGGCCCCAGCGGTATGGTTTGCGCGGCCCCTTCCACCGTAACCGCCCGCGCGTTGGGCGCGAAAGTCTGCGGCACGCCCTGCCAGACCAGCAGCCCCGCCGCAAGCAGCGACAGCGGCAGTAGCAGCCGCACCGTAATCCGCGTCATATCGCCCCAGAAATTGCCCAGCGTTTCCGTGCGCTTTGCAAGGCCGCGCACCATCGCCGCCATCACCGCAATTCCCGCCGCCGCGCTGAGGAAATTCTGCACGGCAAGCCCCGCCATCTGGGTGAAATGGCTCATCGTCGTCTCGCCCGCGTATCCCTGCCAGTTGGTGTTTGTCATGAAGCTGACTGCGGTGTTGAGCGCGGACATCCACTCAACCGCCCCCAGCCCGTTGGGGTTAAGCGGCAGCTTTCCCTGCAAAAGCTGCATCACAAACACCGCCGCGAAGCAGAAAAAGCTGAAAACCAGCAGGGCGCGCAGATATTCCTTCCAGTTCATCGCTTCGTCTGCGTCAATGCCGCAAAGCCTGTATATCAGCCTCTCGGCAGGGCCGAATATCCGGGACTGAAGCCGGCTGGAATTTTCCAGCGCGGCGGCCATGTAAATCCCCAGCGGCGGCGAAAGCAAACCCAGCGCGACGGCATAAACGGCTATCTGCGTGTAATTCATGAAATCTCCATGTCAGCGCAACGGGACGGGAGCGGACGAAACCGCCCGCGCTCTTTTGCATTGCGGGTATCTATGAAGGCACGGCGCAACTTCGTCATATTGGGGGAAGCGAGAACAAGGTTATTCTATCATAAAACCCGGCCCGCGCGGCTGACAGGGCGGTCAGCGCGGTTCACCCGCCGTGCCGGAATAGGCGCCGACCTGGTACAGCGATTCGTCGCATTCTATGAAAATGAAGGAGCCGTCGTCCGTCCATGTTATTGAACCATACTCCCTGCAGCCGGTAACGGCAAATCCCTTTTTCCGGGTAAAATCACTGTTCAGGAACAGCAGGCTTTTGTCGTCAAGCAGCGTCGTAACAATGTTGTTTCGGGCAAACAAAGTCAGCCGGGGGAGGCAGTTTATATTCCTGTGTATAACCGTGGTTTCATTGCGGGAGCAGTCTATTTTGACCAGGTCGCAATCGCCGCTTACTTCTTCGTCGCCGGAACCGGGGATGTAATTGACCGAAACGGCAAGCACCCGGTTCTCATCCAGCGGAAGTATCTGTGGTTCCCACAGCCATTCGCTGTAGGTTATTATTTCCGGCATGACATGCACAGTAGTGGTTCCGCAGGAAATATCATAATGCCTGTCCTTTGGGCGATACCCAGAATTATCCAATGCAAGATGAGCCTGAAGGAATGCTCGTTTCCAACACAAGATGAGCCTGAACCGCGCTGAAATCGTCCGTTTGCGCTCCGTCGTTCGTAAACTAAGCCATGACGCTGGAAATGGA
>Ga0265297_10002775_pt1 | contig 34125 bp, 28 predicted proteins | sample Munlanlwell13791_FD_192502 | JGI IMG/M metagenome (GOLD analysis project Ga0265297, IMG submission 192502) | Leachate microbial communities from a municipal landfill in Southern Ontario, Canada - Leachate well 137-91 | ecosystem: Engineered > Solid waste > Landfill > Unclassified | place... | reverse complement strand
AAGCTCTGATGTCGTTTTAACAAACGCATCAACTTGCTCCACTGGAATCCTCAAATGCCGCAAAGCCCGTGAAGGTTGGAAGAACCCACGACGGATCAGGTCACGCACAGAACTCACACTGCAGTTAAGCGCGATCGCCATTTGCTGCACTGAGTAGAAGCGGAGTTGAACTTGGGCCTGCATAGATGTTTCCCTTTCCGCGCACAGGGATGAGAAGTTCGCCATCAGCGCAAATGGCAAAGTTCGTAGTTGGCTTCGGATCAACGAGAACAAGACGGTTGATTCCAATCCCGCGCGCTGACACAACACAGCCGCGAGATGTTGGGGACACTCTGACGTGCCGCCGAAGTATGAATTGTAGTGGCCGATCATTGGCATACATCCATACATCGCGGAGTGGCGGAGATTTCTTACAACGAATTTTCAACCACGGCAGAGGGAGTGAACGCGACCGGGCGATGCGGCTCCGTGCGTTCAGCCGCCAATAAACGGTCGCTCACATTTACCGCAGGACGCGTTCGGAAAACGAGGCGACCATTTGCAGTGGGTGTTTTGCAGGCTCGCGGCGGTCATTTTCGCATCGCCCGCCCTGTATTGTTTGACGCAGACTCCACGGAGTTGTTTCGCAAGTCACATCTCACGAGAGCGTTAACCCGGCCCAGCCCGCCTCCAGGTCTGTGGTGTTCCCTTCCAAAACCGCCAAAAATCCTAGGGAAACGTGCAAAACGGCAACCGGATTTTGCTCAACAGCCGGTGTCGCTCATCGCGATTTCGGCAAATGGCGCGGTCGGCTGCTTCGGGGATCGGCATCGTCGGGCGGCGTCTTCTACGTGGCCGGCGCCTTCTCCTGGCTCGCGTCAAACGTCATCCGCTTGGCCATCAACGTCGAGTGTTCATCCCGCAAGTGGCCGTAGGTCTTGGCCACGAGCACGCCGCCATCTTTGTGGCCCAACCAACCCGCAATCGCCTTGAAGTCAATTCCGGCCTCGATGGCGTTGGAACAAAAGAAATGGCGCATGTGATGGTGTGTGAAGTGAGGTAATTTGGCGTTGCGGCAGGCAGTATTCATGGCCTGCTCCGCTTTTGTGATCGAGAATAGCTTGTCCGTTATTTCCGGAAGAACAAGCCGTGCATCACGCATCTTTAACAGCAAGCGTTCCAACGAAGGAAACAAAGGCACTGTTCTCGCCTCGTGGTTCTTCGTGCCAGTTTCTCCGCCGGTGACCATGAACGTCTTGTTGTCAAACTTCACATCTCCCCATCGTATTTGAACAGCTTCACCCAATCGACATCCACTGTAAGCCAAGAACTCGCATAAATCGGCAGCTTCTTGTGCCTGCGGTTCTGTCCGTAGTTTGTCGATCAACGTTGTGAACTGGATCTTCGACGGAATAACCAAAAGTGGCCGACTTTCCTTTCTGCGATGAATGAACCGGGCTGGATTATCCAAAATCAAACCATGGCCAACGGCATAGTCCAAGATTTGCATTAACGTTTCCCGATCAATGTTGAATGTGCGCGCTGATGCATCCTTGGAACGTCTTGTTGCCCACGCTTCCACTTGAAGTCTGTCAATGGACCTAACCGTAGCCCTGAAGTGAGGCACCAGAGATGCGATTGAAGTTTTCCGCCGGTCGTATGAAGAAAATTTCAACGTCCCGGCTTTGGTCTCCAGCCACCTCTTGGCAAGATCTGCAAAAAGCAAATCACCGGCTTCTTTTGTATTGAGCCTAACGACTTTTTGTCGTAATGGTTCCAATCGCCTTTTGGCATGTTCTTTGTCGGTGGTTTTGAGCGACTGTTTGATTTGCCTGCCGCCACGCTTGAAGAGAGCGTAGTAGATGCCGGAGGTAGTGGATCGATACAAGCACTCGCTGATGTTTTCGAGCTGCTGTCCCTTGCCCGATTCGGGAGGTTTGGTCTTCTTCATGGCGAGGAAGAATATAGGGTGACAAATCAGGGTTACAAGCAGATTTTTAATGAAAACATAACGCCGACAAAAGTAAGCTATTTACAAGTATTTGCGGTTTTACGGAGAGGTGCCTGAGTGGCCGAAAGGGGCGGTTTGCTAAACCGTTGTAGCTGTAAAAAGCTACCTAGGGTTCGAATCCCTACCTCTCCGCCATCTTCTTTTCCAAAGGAATACGCTGTTTTCAGCAACTCAACGGAGGTTCTTCCTCATGGCACACGTGAAATTCACATGCACTCTGGCGGTGGTGGGTCTGTTGATGGTCATCGCCGGAGATTCCCTGGCCGCTGACAGGGGGAAAGACTCGCCGACCTCGTTCCGCGCCGGCGCTTGCGTGGTTGACACTACGCCACCGCAGTTCCCGGTGTCGTTGGTGGGCAGTTTCACCGATCGGAAAGCCACATCGGCGCACGATCCGTTGGCGGTCCGCTGCCTGGTGCTCGACGATGGAAAACAGCGTGTTGCCATTGCGGTGGTGGATGTGTGCATCCTGCCGCGCGAGCTGTGTGACGAGGCCAAGCGGCTGGCATCCAAAGCCACGGGGATTCGTCCGGACCACATCCTGATTGCCTCCACGCATACGCATTCTGCCCCGCCGACGATGGTGTTGAACGACATCCCTCTGGACCCGGCGTATCCGGAAATGCTCACCCGCAAGATCAGCGAAGGGATTGAGAAAGCGGCAGGGCGTCTTGTGCCGGTGAAACCCGGTTGGGGTGTGACGCAGGTGCCGGATGAAGTCTTCAACCGGCGCTGGTTCATGAAGGAGGGGACCATTCCACCCAATCCGTTCGGCAAACCAAGTCAGGTGCAGATGAACCCCGGCGCTGGCAATCCGAATCTTGACCGGCCTGCGGGGCCGACGGATCCCGATGTCTCCGTTCTTTCGCTGCAATCGCCCGCAGGCCAGCCGGTGGCTTTGCTTGCGAATTACTCCCTGCACTATGTGGGCGATGTGCCGGCCGGGATGCTTTCGGCTGACTATTTCGGTGAGTTCTGCCGGCAGGTTGAATCGCGGCTGGCAGGAAGCAGGTCGCCACAGCCGCCGATGGCGATTCTTTCCAACGGCACCAGCGGCGACGTGAACAACATCAACTTCCGTTCACCGCGCAAACGAGGCGAAGTGTTCTCACAAATCCGCCATGTGGCTGGGAAGATCGCGGATGCCGCGTTGAAGGTGTATGGACAGGCCGAGCATCGAGACGGCCTGTCACTGGTGATGAAGGAAAAGGAAATCGAGTTGGCAGTGCGCAAGCCCGGTGCGGCGGAACTTGAACAGGCAAAGCGGGTGATCGCCACCCCGGATGACAAGGGACTGCCGCGTCTTGCACAATACTACGCCCAGCAGGCAGTCCGCTTGTCGCAGTTTCCTGACCACGTGAAGATCAAGATCCAGGCCCTGCGGATAGGCGAGCTGGGGATTGTGGCAATTCCTTGTGAGGTGTTTGCCGAGATCGGACTGGAAATCAAGCGTCGCAGCCCGTTGAAGCCGACCTTCATCATTGATCTGGCCAATGGCTATCACGGTTATCTGCCATCACCGGAACAGCACGCCCTGGGTGGTTACGAGACCTGGCCAGCCACCAGCAGTTATCTCGAAACAAATGCGTCGCGCAAAATCGTCAGCACGGCGATCGAACTGCTCAATCAAGTGAAGCGCGGCTCGAACTAGGGTTCCATCGGCTCACGAACGGGGGCGCGTTGTTCGCTCAACGATCCAGGAAGCCGAACAACTGTTTTCTGGTCACTGCATTGAGCGGCGATCCATATTCGCTACCCTCATACACCTCGACGAGCTCGATGCGTTTGCCGCGACTTGATCCGCAGGCAGCGACCAACTCCGGGCGGTAGCGATCTGCCCGGATGCGAATCTTGTCGATGTACCAACGGCGCAACCACGCGAAGCGTTGGCCCTTGTCCTCGGGCACCTGATCCAACACGCCTTCGAGCCAGGGCAGCCACTCGAACATCTGGGAACAATGGCATGCCAGCATGGAGACGACCGTGTCGATGTGAGATGAGATGTCCACCACGACATCCGCAGTCAGCGGGTTCGGTTTCGTGAACAGGTCCGGCATGAAAGCGACGACGGGATCGCGCTGCAACACGGGCACCTCGGGCACGACCCGCGGCACTCTCACCAGGAACGAGGCGTCCTGGACCGCCTGACCCACAGCGCGATGGTCGGGGTGATAGTCGTTGGTACGGTGCGTCAACACCAGGTCCGGCCGAAAGCTGCGGATTTCGCGGATGATCCGGTGCCGCACTTCGAGTGTGGCCAGCAAATGTCCATCGGGATACTCCCAAACGTCTGACTCAGCCCCGATGACAGCGGCGGATGCCCTGGCTTCCTGTCGGCGGATTTTGACCAGCTTTTTGGGTTTGCAGTCGTGGTGGCCTGCCGAACCGTCGGTCACGGAAACCATTTTGACCACGTGTCCGAGTTGCCGATAAATGGAAGACAATCCACCGGCATGATATTCGGCATCGTCCGGATGCGCTCCGAGAATCAGCAATCGCAACGGGTTCTTGCGGACCATATATGTTCTTGTCCTTTCTGCAGGTTGAGCAACCGAATCGGCCAGCGGGAAACGGGAACTTCTCCAACCGGATGGATCGGGTCTCTACGAATTCGCAGATTACGGCTGAGGCCAGCCGGGTATCAATCAGATAGTGGAGCCGGTCATTGCCCGTGCGAGTGAATCCATGCAGATGGGGTGATTGGCAACGTCTCAACAGCCACTGTCCACAAAGAGGGCAGCCTGACCACAAAACATCACCTTCGGCGTCTTTCTGATTCGAGAACCTCTTGGCATCCCTCTTGCGCAATCAGGGACCGTCGGAAGGCAGAACAACAACGAACAGGAGATTGCGATGATGAGAATGACCCTGTCAGAGAACGATACCCGGAGTCGTTGGCCCCCAAACCGGTCCGCCGAATGTCACCGCAATGTCACAAGGCGATCATCAAACTGCCACAAGAGTGACCGAGGATATTGAGCATCTACAGCCCATCAACAATTCACGGGAGATGGTCATGAATAAGACGAACGAGCCGGCCAACAGCGTCGACAACAAGTGGACCGTGGCTGAATTGGTGTCCCAGGCATTCGAACTCAGCCCGGATATTGAAACCGCAATCCAGTTGCTTGAAGTGATGCTGGGAGGACGGAGCATCCAGATCAGCGACGACTTGAATTCAGGGGAATGAGATTGGAGAGGGTTTGGCATAGCGCAGTTCCGGCAAAGAAGACGAGAGAGAAGGAAGAATTTATGAGGATGACAGCGTTTCCAGTGAAACCAGCATTCGACCAGGTCGCACGTCTGGCTTTCGATATCTGGGAAAAAGAAGGAAAACCCCACGGGCGTCACATGGAGCACTGGCTTGAAGCCGAGTCGTTGTTGATCGGGGCCAGGAGCGAACAGTTGAAAACCATCCCGGCTCCCACAATGCGCGAGCATCTTCAAAGCCCGAAAAGTCCCAAGAGGAGATTTCAGAATCGAATCAGTCGCGCAAAGGGTGTGATTGTTGCCTGAGGCCGGATACGGAGGAGGCGATGAATGCCAAACCTCCGGGCGGGATCTGCTTGTGGGGTTCCTCTTTGCCCGGCGTCTGGATATTGTGAGAGAAGATGGACCCTAAGACTTGGGACTGTCGGGCAGGCGGATCGCCGGAGTGGACAACACCGTACCCATTCCGGTAATGGGGATGTGGAGACCATCCGACGCAGTGAAATAGCCAACGCGTTCAAGATAGCCACGCGAGTTCATGGACGATGTGCGAACGTAGGCATGCTCGAACAACCGTTCGCCTGTGGCACAGTAGTGTCCAATGATCGCATAGACCATCACTTGGGCCGTGTGCTTCTCGCTGTCCACTGGAGTCTTGGGAACCAATTGCCAGCCCGCCTCGCCACGCTCTTTGGCGAAAGACTCCTCGTTGTACCAAGCGTCCTCGTGTTTGAAGAAGAGCTTGCGCTCCACCTTTCCACGAATATCGAGAATCGACAGCGGAACAACCGCCACGAGGACGTGGGTGTCTTTCACCTCGCGGAGCCTGGCCTCGGAGAACGGAATTTCCGAAAGCGCGGCAAGTTGCTCGGCGGAGGGATTGACCCCAAAGTGTTTGATGGCTTCCTCGACGCCGAAGAAGTTCCTGCCCATGATCCCACGGATTCGCAGCCAGTGTGAGCTAAGATTCGCTTTCGATTTATGCGGCATTTCTGCGGAAGCCATGATGTGTTCCTTGGTGACTGTCACGCTCGGAATGAAACGAATGTTTGACCTCGTGTTGAGTGGGGCAAGATGCTCGCGTCAGCAAGTTTTGAGCCTCACACTTGGTCATGCTTGGCTTTATACCGTCGGCGTGGCGGCGGGGCAAGGAGCTTCGACTGCGCCAGCGGCGCCCGCCATCCGTGTCCCGCGATCTGCGCGCCGCTGCCGCAACAAGGACGTTGAGACTGCTCCCAAACGCAGTCGTCGTGGAAAACTAAGTCGTGCCATCGGCTGTGAATCAGGTAAGATGAAGGTCACCCAGCATGAACATGAAAACCTCCCCTTCCTTCGTCGTTGTGCGTGCCACCGTTGCGTTCACCCTGCTTTGGATTCTCGTTTCCGGCTCCACTGCGGCTGAGCCAAAAGCTCCGCCGCTTCGCGCCGGGGCATTTGCGATGGATATCACGCCGAAGGTGTTTCCGCTCAGCATGCCGGGCCTGTTCACGGCTCGAATGGCGGAAAGCGCGCACGATCCGTTCTACGCCCGTGCCATTGTGCTCGACAACGGCGTCACAACCGTCGCCCTCGTGGTGGTTGACAATATTGGGATGCCGCAGGAAGTCACTGATGAAGCCAAAGCCATTGCGTCGAAGCGGTGTGGCATCCCCGTGGAGAAGATGCTGGTTTCGGCCACCCATACCCACACCGGCCCGCTCACCAATGTCAAAACCGGTCCCGCGCCTGCCGTAGCCTATCGAAAAGTGCTCGTGAACGGGATCGCGGAGTCCATCGTTCGCGCGCACGCCGCGCTGCGTCCCGCAGGCGTGGGCGCCGCCGCGTGTCCCCTGCCGGAGGAAGTGTTCTGTCGCCGCTGGTTTCTCAAGCCGGGCAAGATGCAGCCGAATCCGTTTGGCCAGATGGACCAGGTAAGGACGAACCCCGGCACGAATCCCGACGTCATTGACCGCCCGGCAGGCCCCACTGATCCCGATGTGACCATTCTCTCGGTGCAGGACGCGAAGTCCGGCAAGCCGCTGGCCGTGTTGGCCAACTACTCGTTGCACTATGTCGGCGCCGTGCCCGATGGGATACTCTCTGCCGATTACTTCGGTGAGTTTGCGCGAGTGATGCAGGCGCGCATGGGCGGCGGCGACTTCGTCGCCATGATGTCCAACGGCACCTCCGGCGACATCAACAACACTCCCTTCCTCGTGAAGCGCCCGCCGCGCAAGCCTTTCGAGCAGATTCAGATCATCGCCGGGAAAACCGCCGAGGCCGCGTCACGCGCGCGTGACACAATTGCGACCCATCGTCAGGACGCGCGCCTCGCCATGATCCAGCGCCAGGTGACGCTCAAGCTGCGCCACCCGACGGCCGAACAGATCGCGGCGGCCAAAGCCGTGCTTGCTGTGAAAGACAAGGCCCAACTCGACAAGCTCCCCCGTCTGGCTGAAGCCTACGCGAATCGCACGCTGTCGCAGGCCAAAGCTCCTGAGACTGTGACCGTGCTGGTGCAGGCTCTGCAAATTGGCGATCTGGCCATCTGTTCCCTTCCGTTCGAAGCGTTCGCGCAGATTGGTCTCGATCTGAAGAAACGCAGCCCGCTGCCGCACACCATGGTCATCGACCTCGCCAACGGGACCAACGGCTACCTGCCCACCCCCGAGCAGCACAAACTCGGGGGCTACGAAACCTGGCTGGGCAGCAATCGCGTGCAGGAAGACGCCTCCGTCATCCTCACCGACAACCTCCTCGAAATGCTCAACGATTTGAAGAAGGCCACTGCGGAGAGCAGCGCCGCCGAAGTCACGGAGAGCAAAAGCGCGATGGAAACGGATCCGCAAGGCTGGGCGGACATTCTGCCGCCGGCCGATCTCAAAGGTTGGTATCGCGTGCCGGTGCCGCCTGCTGGCAAGTTGGGGCGCGAGCAATGGCACCTCGATGCCGGCAAGAAAGTGCTCATCTGCGATGGTGACGGCGGACACGATATGCTGCTCACGGAAAAGGAATACGGGGACGCGATTTTCCACTTCGAGTTCTGCTATACGAAGGTCGAGGGCAAGACCGGTTACAACAGCGGCGCCTATGTTCGCAATTCCAAGGATGGCGCGATCTGGCACCAGGCCCAGTTTGGCGATGCGAAAGATGGTTTTCTGTTTGGCCAAACCCCCGCGCTGGACGGCAAGAAGAAGTTCTTTAGTCTCGCGAAGCAGGTCACCGACAAGCGCGTGAAACCGGTAGGGGAGTGGAACATGATGGAAATCACCGCGCGCGGCAAGACGCTCACGCTTTGGGTAAACGGCGCGGTGACCTGCCAATTCAGCGAGTGTGCGGCGGAGAAAGGACACCTGGGTCTGGAAGGCGAAGGCTACCGCATCGAGTTCCGCAATGTGAAGGTGAAGCCGTTGAAGTAAATAAGATGCGAGGAGACTGGGCGAAGCCACAGGAACCGGGATGGACAAACCCAGGACACAAAAGTAGACTCAACAACAATGGCCCCCCGATTGACACGAGCCCTGGCCCGAAAACCGGACCCGGTGAGGGGCAGAAATAGATTCCAATGATCCGTGGTTCAACTATGAAGACAAACATCATCACCGAAGAACTGACAACAAGGCGCGCGTTTATCGGCCGTGCGGCAGCCCTCGCGGCTTGTGCCCTCGTGCCCGGACGTGTGCTGCAAGCTGCCTCCGCAGGCAAGCCCAACTCTGTTTTCAACGGGGTGCGCATTGGATGCATTACCTACAGCTACCGCAGTGGCATCAGTTCGGCAGAGGATACGCTCAAGGCCCTTCTTGAGGATGGGCTCAGCGAAGTGGAATTGATGGGCGGGCCGATACAAGCGTATGCCAAGATTGCCGGTGGAGGTGGTCGCAAGGCCAAAGGCGCTCCCGCAGCGCCGCCGCCGCCGAAGCCGACCGACGAACAGCGCGAAGCGCAACTGGCGAAGTGCCAAGAACTGCGCAAAATGTATAACGACGCGGGCGTCAACATCCACATCCACAAGACCGGCTTTGGCTCGTCGGACGAGGAGATCGACTTCAATTTTCGGATTGCGAAGGCGCTGGGCTGCGTGGGCATCACCACGGAGCGTTCGGAGCCGCTGGCCAAGAAGCTTGCGCCGTTCGCCGACAAGCACAAGATCTGGGTCGCTTTCCACAATCACACGAACAACTACCCGGTGATGGACAAGCCCGATCCGATCCTGGAGTTCGGCCAATACATCGGCTTCAACTTCGACATCGGCCACTATTTTGCCGGCTCCAAGGGACTGTCCCCGATTCCAGTGATTGAAAAATACCACGACCGCATCGTCAGCCTGCACTTGAAGGACCGGACTGCCGACGGCGGCAACTTGCCTTGGGGCCAGGGCAAAACGCCGATCAAGGAAGTCCTCCAGTTGGTCAGGAAGGAGAAGTGGACGTTCCCGGCCGACATCGAGCTTGAGTACAAGATTCCTGCGGACTCGAATGCGGTGCTGGAAGTGGGCAAGTGTGTTCAGTACTGCAAAGAAGCGCTCGCTTGAGCGGCGGCAGGTTCTGAAGCGGCTTGGATTCCAGTGGTCAGGACGTTCAGGGGAACGCTCCTGACCACCGGATCCTCCATCGGTTCTCGCGCTTTGTCCGCGCGGACGGTCTGCGTCGTGGACCCCAACGGATCAGATCAAGCCGCGGCGAGCCAGCCTTTGAGGACGCGCAGGTTCTGCTGAAGCATCTTCAACATCGCCTCGCGGGTCGTCGCCTGGCCTTTGGGGTGCCACTCATACTCGATGTGCATCGAGAGCGGCGCCGTGAGGTTCATCTGCTTGAGCCGCTTGAAATAATCAGTCTTGCTGAACTCGCCCTCACCGAACGGCGTGAGCTGCCGTGGGCGCTTGACGTCCTTCACGTAGGCGACCTTGATGTGCGGCTTGAGCTGGTCGAACCGGGCCGTCCAGTCGTCGCCGTGGACGATCAGCGCGTGGCAGAGGTCGAACGCAACGCCGATCTCGCCGGGGTTGAAATCCTTTACGATCTCATACATCTCGTTGAGGTCGCCGCCGACGTACGTGCTGCGACCGGACGGCGAGTGATTCTGGATCACGCCCGTGAGGCCAAGCTGCTTGTTCAATGCCGCCAGCTCGCGCAACTGGGCTTTGATTTCGGGGAGAGAGACCCCGGCAAGCTTTTGTTTGGTGTTGGTGCTGAACCCGAGCCGGTAGTAGCGGATGCCGAGTTTCTTTGCGGTGCGCAGGACGGTCTCCGCGTGCGGCGAGGCGACGCTGCTGATGCCGGTGGTGATCAACAACATATCCAGCTTGCGCTTGCGCAGCGCTTCGGCGTAACGCGGCATCTCGTCGGCCGCGCGCTCCGGCTCGATCTCGCCCTTGGGCCGCACGGGGCAATCCACGCCGTCGAGGCCCGCCTCGGCCGTCAGTTCGGCGGCCTGATCGAAGTTGAGTTTCAGTTCCTGATAGAGTTTGCTGAACACGGGGATCGGCGGCGAGAACTTCCCGCCGGATGACGCGGCGGAGGCGTCGCGGTGCCAGAGAGCGGCAGCAACCCCGGAGAGCGCGGCGCGGGTGAGGAAATCACGGCGGGAGAGGAGATGACGATTATTCATGGCGGACGAAGTCTTCAGCAAAAGCGCGTGCGGTTCAAGAATTCCTTGGCGTGTCCTTAAGTATACCTTTCAGAATGAGTGCTTGTTCCGCGTCACCCGTGGGTTGTGTGCAGACTGTTTGCCCGAAGGCTTAACTCCCTGATTTTCCGCCATTTGCTCCAAGGCCTGCACGGATGGTATGCTGTGTTGAATAGGGCCGGCCACCAAGCGTCCAATGAAGTGTTATGAAGACATGGAAAACCTCAGCAATCGTCGGATCGTTGTTGGCCGGTGCTCTGGCGACGGCGCTGGGTGCGGTAGTCACGCTGACCAGTGGCGACATCGTCAGGATGTCGAAGGCCGGCATCAACGATGACGTCATCGTCCAGACCATTCAGTCCACTGGCTCAAGTTTTCAACTGGCCGCGCAAGATATCGAATCTCTCAAACGCGACGGTGTCAGTGATCGAGTTGTCGCGGCCATGCAAGCCCCCGCTCCAACGGCCCCGCCAGCCGTCAAGCCCGCCGAACCTGCGCCTCTCGTGACTAACACCACGAGCGGCCGAGAATACGTCGGCGGACTTGCCGACGAGCAAATCGTGCGCGCCCTGCCGGCGACGCCTCCGGTTTACTACGCAGCCCCGCCGCCAACGGTCTATTACTATCCCTATCCATATTATTATTATCCCCCGCCGCGCTACTACTATGGGCCGCCGGTGCGTTTCTATTTCGGGTATGGCGGCTGGCATTATCGCCATCGGTGAGACACGATGTCCTCGTGCGGCAGCGCGACCTGCCCTCCTTCAACGAGACCAGCAACAATGCGAAGAAAACAGCATTGTTGCTGGTTTCATTTAAGGAGAACAAGCCAGTCGCGACCACACCCCCTTCGTGAGCACACTTGATGCTTGAGTAGCGGATGGCCCGCTCGTACGCTCCGCCGGAGTCTGAACCAATCACGCAGGGCATACATGATGGTGGTAAAGACGATGCAAGAGCCGTGCGGGGCGCGCGAGTCTTCTTTCGCGCCATGGTGCGGCTTGCGAGCGGGCTGCGCCCGCAAGGATCGAAATGACGGAAGCGAACCGCGAGCCATTCCCTCTGTTCCGGTGGCCTGAAATCAACATTGCCATTCCCCCCATGAACAATTACAGCGTAAGTTTCGACGCGGATCTGAATTTGCTGACGTTTTCTTTCGAGGGGCGCTTCAATAGCGAGATTTGCACGAAGCTCGACCCCGGGATCGAGAATGAAATCAAGCAGGCACTGTCCAGGAATCCCTCCAAAGAATTGGCCATCGTTTTTGAGATTGGGAAGGTCGAGTATTTTTCCTCCCTCTTTCTACGGACCGTGATGAAGTCGGCCAAGAAGGTTAAAAAAGGCAAATTCAAGATCGTCGGCGCGAATCCGTTCCTGAAAGCCATCATACAATCATCCGGCTTGGACATGCTGATGTCGGATGCTTCCAGCCAGCTGGACAGCAAAGAAATGCACTCACGGACATTCCAGCCGCCCGCGCCGTTTACTGCTGCGGCGAATCTCGCGTCGCACTCAGTCTATGAAAGGTCTTATGAGAGGTCCATAGAGGATCCTGAAGGATTCTTTGGCGAAGAGGCTGCCAAGACCCTTCACTGGAGGAAGAAATGGGACAAGGTTCTCGAATGGAATCCCCCGGACGCGAAATGGTTTGTCGGCGGCAAACTCAATGCCTCGGAGAACTGTCTCGACCGGCACCTCGGGACGGCAAGGGCCGACAAAACCGCCATCTTGTGGGAGGGCGAACCTGTCGGCGCTGGCGGTGAACCGGAAATCCGCAGGCTCTCTTACAGGCAATTGCATGCCGGGGTGTGTCGCTTTGCCAACGGACTCAAATCCCTGGGATTCAAGAAGGCCGACCGGGCGATCATCTACATGCCGATGGTGCCCGAAGCCGTCATCGCGATGCTTGCCTGCGCAAGGATTGGCATCGTCCATTCGGTCGTGTTCGGCGGATTCAGCTCCCAGGCCATTGCCGAGAGAGCCGCTGACTGCGAAGCCTCCTTGATCTTGACCGCCGACGGCGGATACCGCAGGGGCGAGGTCATCCAACTCAAGAAATGCGTGGATGAGGCGCTGAATCTCCAATCCGAATCGGATCATCAAATCCTGTGCGCAGGCGTTAAAAAAGTCGTCGTCTTGAAAAGAACCGGGCATGACACGAACATGGTTCCGGGACGCGATGTGTGGTGGCACGAATTGACTGATTCGGCGCCTGCGGAGTGTCCCGCCGAGGAGATGGACTCGGAGGATCCGCTTTTTATTCTCTACACGAGCGGATCGACGGGCAAGCCCAAGGGGATCTTCCATACGACGGCGGGTTACATGCTCGGCGTCTCAATGACTCACCGTTACTACTTCGACATAAAGGACCACGACATCTTCTGGTGCACGGCGGACATTGGTTGGATCACCGGCCACAGTTACGTCGTTTACGGGCCTCTTGCGAACGGCGCCACCGTTCTGATTTACGAAGGCGCTCCGAACTTCCCCGACAAAGATCGTTTCTGGTCCATCATCGAGCGCCACAAAGTGACGACTTTTTACACCGCCCCGACGGCGATTCGCAGTTTCATGCAGTGGGGAGATCAGTTTCCGAAAAGGCATGACCTTTCCTCATTGCGACTCCTCGGAACCGTCGGCGAGCCCATCAATCCGCAGGCTTGGATGTGGTTCAATGAGACAATCGGTGGCGGCAGGTGCCCCATCGTGGACACTTGGTGGCAGACCGAAACGGGCTGCATCCTCATCTCGACCTTTCCCGGAGCGATGGCGACAAAACCTGGTTCCGCCGGCAAGCCCTTCTTTGGCATCAAAACGGTCGTCGTGGACGACCAGATGCAGAAGGCCGAGACCAATGCCGGTGGACGCCTCTTCATTCAAAAACCCTGGCCGAGCATGTGCCGGGGTGTATGGGGCGATAGAAGCCGGTTCGTTGGAACCTATTGGTCGGAATCTCCCGGGCATTATTTCACCGGCGACGGCGCCAGAAATGATGCCGACGGATATTTCTGGATCGTTGGACGCATTGACGATGTCCTGAAAGTCTCCGGACATCGCATTGGAACGGCTGAAATTGAAAGCGCCCTGGTCGCGCATCCCGCAGTCGCCGAGGCCGCTGTCGTGGGACGCCCCGACGACATCAAGGAATTTGTGATCGTCGCTTTCGTGACCTTGAAACAGGGCGTCGAGCCGGGCAAGGGTCTCAGAGAGGAGCTTCGCAAACGTGTTGCAGCGGACTTGGGGGCTTTCGCAAGACCGGAGGAGATTCGTTTTACGCAGGCGTTGCCAAAGACAAGGTCCGGCAAGATCATGAGACGCCTGCTCAAACAGGTCGCCGCCGGCGCAGAGGAACTCACGGGCGATGTCACCACCCTCGAGGACTTCAACGTCATCGAGAAACTAATGTCTGACGAGAAGTGATGTCAGGCCGTTTCCTTGACACGCGCGGCACGATCAGCCCGGTTTGATCGCCTGATACGAGTGTGGATATCACGCGGGGGAATTCACGGCAGGTTTGAACACGTCGAAGTCACTGCCGTATTGCTGGAGGTAGTAAAGCGAGTAGGAACGCGTAAAAACCAGGATGGGCAGGAACATCACCGTGCCGATGTAAGGAATGATCAGCAGGCAACAGCCAACCACGCAAAGGCCGCAGGTGATGATCAGGAGGAGCAGGACGGTCATGCCAATCGCAAGGTGAAGAAGAATCTGAAACAGAAGATACAGAACGAAGCGACCCAGGTTCTCGAAAACCAGCGAGAGAAACTCCCGCCAGGCCGCCACGCATTTGCTGCCCCGCAGGAACATGATTGGCACGACGAAGTCCGCGGTGAGTTTTGTGATTATCAGAGCAATGCAACCCAGGACCATCAGCACGATCAGTTCCATGAGGTCTCCAGCAATGAATTTCCTGGCGGAGATCATTCTGTAGATGGGAAAGAAGCACATGACGAGCAACGGCAATGTCAGAACGGTTCCGATCATGCTCACCACGAATCGAAACCAGAACAGGCTGTTGCCCTGGAGTTTGAATTTGTTCCAAGGTGCGCTGACCTCGGCCACATCGAGGGCCACACAATGCAGGAACATGAATTGTCCGCGGCTGTTGAGCCAGAGGAACACCAGTCCCAACGCGAAGCCAAGGATGATCAGCACGGCCGCCAGGGGGATGATCCAACTGAGGTTGCCCATCACAAACGTTTTGACCTGTTCGAACTGACGATGGATGTCCCCACCGTGCCCATGCGAAGGCGAATGGAAATTACCGCCGTTAAACCCGTTCTCACCAAGGGTGGCCAACCACGCACAGAAACCGATGGTCATCCACTTGGCCAGGTCGAACGGCCGAAACAACATGTTCTTTACCCGCTCGATTGCCGGATTGATGGGGTCGACGACACTAACGTTTGCTGGGCGAGGCATCATGTAAACCTCCGTGGATGGAATTGATCTTGGCACGAATGATAACCCACCTGCCCCCGTGAGGGCAACGCCTTAACACTTCACGGCACCGTCTCAAGACCCGTTGAGGGACTAATTTCTCAAACACGCTGAGAAGACAATGGAAGTCTCCTTGTCGCCATCCTGGGCGCGGCAAGAAAGGCTTGATGGCGTCGTCAAAGGTGATAAAGAGTTGGCCGGTGATCCTGGGCGGCACCGCGATGGTCTGTAGGAGGGGGCATGTGAGAAAGGTCTGCTTGCAGCCATGAAATCAAACCGAAGAACCTTTTTGAAAGCCACCTTGTTGAGCACGAGCGCCATCGTGAACGGCATTGCCGGTGCAGCCACTGTCTGTGAACCGAACACGAAAACCGGTTCCTCACGGGGGAAACTCTCCAAACAGCAATTCAACATGTGCGGTTATGCGGCGCCCAGGTTGGACAAAGTCAGGATCGGTCTGATTGGGTTGGGGGCGCGTGGCGCCGCGGCTCTCCGGCGTTTGACCTTGATTGAGAACGTCGAAGTTGTCGCGCTTTGCGATCAGTACGAAGATCGCGTGGAGAAATGCCAGCAGTCGCTTGAGCAGCAGAAGTTGCCCCGCGCAAAAGGTTATTCCGGCAACAAGGAAATCTGGAAGTCTGTTTGCGAACACCCGGATGTTGATCTTGTCTACATCGTCACGCCGTGGGCCTGTCACGCATCCATGGCCATTCATGCGATGGAGTGCGGCAAACATGCGGCCACTGAAGTCCCGGCAGCCAAGACCATTGATGAATGCTGGCAGTTGGTCGAAACCTCGGAGCGCACCCGGAAACACTGCATGATGCTCGAGAATTGCTGTTACGATTTCTTCGAGCTGCAGGTTCTGAACATGGCGCAGCAGGGATTCTTCGGCGAAATCATTCATGGGGAGGGCTCCTATGTTCATCACAACAGCCCGGGATATTTGAAGAAGGACGGCTATGCGGAAATGTGGAGGTTGAAGGAAGAAACCCGCAACGGGAACATCTATCCAACGCACGGCATGGGACCCATCTGCCAGGTCATGAACATCAATCGTGGCGACAAGATGGAGTACATGGTGTCCATGCAATCCGCCGATTTCTTGATGGCCGCCCAGGTCAATCAACTGGCTTCGCAGGACCCTTTTTACAGACCCTTTGCCGGGAAATCCTATCGCGGGACCGTCAACACCACTGTGGTGCGCACGTTCAAAGGCCGGACCATCGTGTCTCAACACGACGTGGCCAGTCCGCGTCCTTATTCGCGCGCTTATCTGGTGAACGGCACGAAAGCCACGGCACAGAAGTGGCCGTTGCCTGCGCGCATCTCCACCGGACACGATTGGTTGCAGGAAAAGAAAATGAAACAGCTTGAGGAGAAGTACACTCCTGAAATCGTCAAACGCGTCGGGGAGATGGCCAAAAAGGTTGGCGGCCACGGAGGGATGGATTTCATCATGGACTGGAGGCTGATCTATTGCCTGCGGCACGGCCTGCCGCTTGACCAGGATGTGTATGACGCCGCTTCGTGGAGTTCGATAGCCCCCTTGAGCGAACAATCCGTGGCAAACCGTTCTGCTTCAGTGGACATTCCTGATTTCACGCGTGGTGCATGGAAAACCAATGCTCCTGTCGACTTGGCTCTCAAAGGATAGTGCTTTCAACCTCAGGCTGGCAGGACTATGGCAACTGAATCTTGGCACGAAGATCAACTTATGAACCATTCCATCAAGCTATTGCTGATCGCATTGATTGTTCTCACATCCAACGTTCAGGCAGGGAGCCCGGTCCCGCCGAAAATCGCCGTCGCGAAAGCCTGCGCTTCGGAAATCGGCGACAAGAACATCTACTACTGTTACCGCTCTTTTTGGCCCGAACTGGATATGACCCGCACGTTTGCGAGGATGGGCATCAATACGCGGGCTTTTTTTGCGGCCAACTCCATCAATTCCATCGGCTTCGAGTATTGCAAGTACCCTTTGATCTGGAAGGGAATCAAGAAATACGATTTTGCCGCCTACGACAAACAGGTGGATGACCTGTTGGGAGCCGATCCAAATGCGACGTTCCTCTGCATGATTGACCTCAACACTCCCTATTGGTTGACGCGCCGTTTCGCTTTGGATTCCTTTGCGGATATCAGTCATGCGGCCGCCGATCCCGACTGGGTCAAGGTTACGACGCAGTGGATGGTGGACTTCATCGCTTACTCCGAAAAGAAATACGGAGACAAGATCAAGGCCTACATTCTTTCCGGCGGGGGGACGTCTGAGTGGTATGAATACGATCGGGGACGTTCCAGCCGGGTCAAGAACGCTGCGTGGAAGGCATGGTGTTCAGACAAGGGTTTCCGTTTCGATGCCGACGTGCCGGGTGAAACCAAGCTGGCCAAGGCTGCTCACGAAAACGTCATCTATGATCCCGCGACCGAGATGAACAAGATTCAATACTGGCGTTTTCACAACGAGGTCATTGCGTCGGCGATTCTGCAGTTTGCAAAAACAGCCCGGGAGAAAATTCCGGCTCAAAAGGAGATAGGAGTCTTCTTTGGATACTATCTGGTGAGCGATTCGAAGCTTACCTCGTTTGGTCATCAGGATTATGAGCGGGTCATGGCCAGCCGGGACATCGATTTCTTCATTAGTCCCGGCACGTACAATGACCGGCAGATTGGGGGCGGGTCTGGCCCGCAACTGGTTCACGGGACCCTGCTTCGTTACGGGAAACGTTATCTGCACGAAATTGATCATCGAACACACGTGGTTACCAAGGAATCCTGGAAGACACAGGAGGATGACAACGCGGGACTGAAACGCGAGGCAGCCTTTGCCTTGATCAACCATTGTTCCCTTTGGTGGTTCGATATGTGGGGAGGTTGGTATAGGACGCAAGAGACCCGGAACGTCATTCGGCGATTGAAGGAAATTTCCGACAAGTATATCAGCGACAAATCCCCGTCTACTGCCGAGGCGTTGTTGATTGCCGATCCGCAAAGCGTATTCGGCGTCAACGAGAAGATGCCCGAGGCTTCCTCAATGGCCCGGCGATTCAGGGACACCCTGAACAAGACGGGGACGACGTTTGACGTCTATTCGTTCAACGATATCCCGTTCATCGATCTCTCCCGCTACAAGGTCGTCTTCCTGCCGGCCACCATTCTGATTACGCCCGAAAGAGCGGACATATTGAAGAAGCATGTCTGCAAGAACGGCCGGACGCTTGTCTGGGTCTATGCTCCCGGTATTTCGGACGGCAAGACACTGGACATCGCTCGAATCAAGCAATGGACGGGATCGGAATACAAAACGCCAGGGCCGGCGACCGTGGACATGGGCGGCTGGAAATCCGTCTACGCTTACGAATACAAAACGATGACTTCCGCCGTCATGAAAAAGATCATGAAGGATGCGGGGGTTCATCAATATACCGACGAGGAGAATCCCGTTTACTGCAACGGCAAATTGCTGGCCATTCACTTCAAAGAAGGCGGGCCGAAAAAGGTTTATCTGCCGAAAACGTGCCGAAGGGTCATTGACGTGTTCAACGACAAGGTCGTGGCCGAAAACGCCAGGGAATTCACGCATGAATTCCAGACGCCGGATACAGCGGTCTTTGAACTGAAATAGCTTTCGTTGCGGGAGATGTGGCCTGCCAGTTCCCCGGCGCAAAAAAATGTTCAGCGCCTTGTGGCTGTGTTTGACACATCGGCGGCGTGAAGATAGCCTCTGCCCCCGAAAACAGGTTGGTTCACTTCAGCTGAATCAAGGCAGGTTCAGGCAAAGGAGAGCGTTCGACGCGAAAATCCGGCGTGACCGCAAAGGAACTGAAGTGTTTGCAACCATAAGCCAAGAACGACTGCGAAAGACTGTTCGCAATTATACAAGAGGAGATCCAGCGCCATGAAACTGACGTGTTCCAAATCGGGTGCCGCGTCTGTCATCAAAGTTGAAGACCGGATGGATGCTCAATCCTGCCCTGATTTTGAAAAGGAGTGCCAGCGTCTCATCCAGGAGGGTGAGAAACAACTGGTGGTCGATCTGGGGGCTCTCCGCTATATTTCGAGCGCCGGGCTTCGGGCTTTTCTCGTGGTGGGCAACCGCCTCAAGGAGACGGGTGGTTCACTGCGCATCTGCTGTTTGGACGGCCTCGTGAAGCAGGTGTTCCTCGCTGCCGGCTTCACATCCATCTTCCCCATCTTCGATTCGGTCGAAGCAGCCACCAAGTAGCCTGATCCACACACAAGAACCATCTGGAGGAATGCTAGTGAACACGAATGAAACGGTTGAATTGACCCTGCCCAACCAACTTTCTTATCTGCCGGTTGCGCAAGCGGTGGTGCGAGAGGCGGCGCGGAACTGCGGGTTCGCTGACGCGACCTTGAGCGAGATTGAGTTGGGCGTCGAAGAGGCGGTGACCAACATCATGAAGCACGCCTACGACATCGAAGAGAATCCAACCTTTGACATCGTCTGCAAGCGCCTCCCGGAGGGCCTTCAAATCATCCTGCGGGAGAAGGGAATTCCCTTCGATCCCAAACTCATACCCCACTACAAGCCTGAAGAGATGGACCTCGAAAGCTCGTCAGCCGGCATGGGCTTCCATTTGATGAAATCGATGATGGACGACGTCCAGCTCGTCAACCTTGGCCCCGGAGGCAAGGAGACCCGCCTGCTGAAGTTGTTCAAGGACACATCCCGCGCCGGCAAGGCCGGCGGTCCGGCCACCCCTGTCGTCGCCGAGCCAAAAGTGATTGAGGAGAAGATCGCGTACGACGTTCGTTTGATGGCCGAGAATGAAGCCATTGAGGTTTCCAAGTGTGCCTTCAAGTCGCACGGATACAGTTTCTTCGATGACCACATTTACTTCCCGGAACGGCTTGTCGAGCTGAACCAGAACGGCACGATGATCTCGGCGGTGGCCGTCACCAAGAACAACGTCTTCATGGGGCACGCGGCCCTGCTGTACCAGCATCCTGAGGACCGCATCCCGGAGCTGACCTTCGTGTTCGTCAACGTCGAGTACCGCGGCCAGGGTGCCTTCAACCGGCTCAACGAGTTCCTCATGAAGACGCCCAAGAAGCGTGAGTGCACGGGCATTTACGCTTATGCGGTCGCGAACCACACCTTCACGCAGAAGACCATGGCGCGCTACGGCATCAATGACTGCGGCATACTGCTCGCCACGAGCCCGCGAACCTGGAAGTTCAAGGGTATCCCCGGTGATCCGACGCAGCGCATCAGCGTCATCCTGGCGTTCAGGTATATGGACACGCCCAAGCCGATCACGATTTATGCCCCGGCGCACCATCAAGAGATGATTGCCAAGCTCTACAAAAACCTGGGAGCGACTCCTGTTTGGGGCACGGCAGCCAGCACGCCCGCGCCGCTTCCAGAGTCAGCCCCGGAAATCCTGACTGAAATCAACGAGTCCGAAAGCTGCGCCGAAATCTACGTCAAACGGTATGGCAAGGACGTCGTCCGCGAAGTTCACAAGCAGTTGCGCCGTTTCTGCATCCAGCAGATCGCCTGCACCAACCTGTTCCTGAACCTCGAAGACCCCGCCACCCAGGCCATGACCGCGGAGTTCGAGAAGCTGGGTTTCTTCTTCGCCGGCATTCTGCCCTGCGGACGGATCGGTGACACGTTGATCCTCCAGTACCTGAACAACGTCGATCTTTCCTACGAGAAAATTTCAGCCTACTCCGAGATGGCCAAGGAGTTGCTTGAGTACATCCGCGTACACGACCCGAACGCTTCGCTATGAGAAGGGGCGGGGCAGCCTGCTCTTTCCGGGCCTGGCGGGCACGAAAGTGACGCGGGTCAATCTGGACACCGAGCAATTCGCCTTCGCGCGGCGTCACCCGGAACTCTTCACGAACCCGGCGGTCAATCCGTTGCTTGACCCGCGCGTCTGCCAGCAGATGGTGCATGAGGTCCACACGACCCATGGCGTGGACTGGTCGTATGGCGGTTATCTCGAGGACCGGCGGCACCTTTGGCGGGGGTCGTACCTTGATGCCAAAGGCGCATACCTGCACCTGGGCGTCGATCTAAACGTGCCGCAGGGCACCCAAGTAGCCGTGGTGGAGGATTCTGTCGTGATACTGGTCGATGTGGACACCGACTACGACGGCGGCTGGGGCCCGCGAGTCTTCCTCAAGGCATCAACTGCCCACCGGGTGAAACTGGTACAGATATTTGCCCACCTCCAGGCGGTGCGTGTTCAACCAGGGGACCGGCTGCCAGCGGGCACCGTTTTCGCCGAAGTCGGAGGTCCCCCGCACAACGGAAACTGGCATCCGCATCTCCACATTCAGGCCATCCGGGAACCGTACTTTCAGGAAGTGCTGATCGAGCGTTTTAGCGAGTTGGACGGCTACGGGCACCGTGATGAGATGTCCATACTGCGCCGCGAGTTCCCGGATCCTCTGCGCCGCATTCCCGGGCTTGCGTGACACCAGCGCCGGCGTTCCCTAATCACGAGACTTTTTGAAAAGCGCGGGACGCGGCAAAGCCGGGCAAGGATGCGGTTTTCCACACGCCACGGCACACTTTCATCTCGCGTTTGATGATGAGTGGGGTAGATTTGCGAACGGTGCAAGAGTTGGCGGTCGTAGAGACGTCGAAATGACGATGCGTTGTGCCCATCTTGCACGTGAGCAGAAACGACGGGTCGTTGGCCTTTTTGGAAGGGCATGTCTCCACAAAAGCCCCCACAGTGTTCGCCAGCGCTGTCGTAAGAACCTGTGCGCCTGTAGCTCAGTGGATTAGAGCAGGAGTTTCCTAAACTCTTGGTCGGGAGTTCGACTCTCCCCAGGCGCACCATTCTTCTTACCTGCGACGCTGTTCCGTCAGGATTTCTCGTATAAAGGGATTGGTCGCGCGCTCGCGGCCGACGGTCGTCACCGGGCCGTGACCGCATAGCAACTGCGTGTCGTCAGGCAGCGAGAGGATGTTCTCACGGATGGCTTTCGCCAACGCTTCCCATGAGCCACCCGGAAGATCGGTCCTGCCAACTGAGCCGGCGAAAACCAGGTCGCCACAGAAGCAAACCTTCTCCCGCGGCTCGTACAGCACGACCAGGCCGGCGGAGTGGCCGGGACAGTGCGCCACGCGAAACGTCAGCGCGCCCACTGCCAGTGTGTCGCCATGCTTGAGATAACGGTCGGCTGTCATCGGCTCGACAGACTCCATCAAACCAAACGCCCGCATCCGGTCCGGTTCGCGCAACAAGATCTCATCGTCCGCGTGGCAAAGCACCGCCGCGCCGGTAAGCCGTTTCAGGATCGCGTTGTCGGCCATGTGGTCCCAGTGACCGTGCGTGTTGACGATGTGGTGGACGGTCAGCCGGTTCTTTCGCGCCGTCTCGGCGATCTGTGCCGCGCTGCCGGGCGGCGCGTCCACAACCATTGCTTCGCCGCTCGGTTCGTCGCCGACGAGGTAGGCATGCGTTTCATACGGCCCACTGGTGAAGGTAAAGAGTGTCATTGCTGTCATCGCTTGTAGTGGCAACGCCTCCGTTTAGCAAGATCGCTCCGTTCCGGTGGTTGAATGCCAGTCACGATGTCATGAGGCGTAAAGGGTTGATTTGGGGGCGTTCAGAGACTAGTCTCCAAGCCGTGAAGTGGATTGTACTTGTCGCACTGCTGGTCGCGCCGGTGGCGTTTGCCCAAACGCCGTCCAAGCAGTTCGATCCTTACAAGAAATCCAGTCTTGGGAGCAAGGTGTTCGACACAAAGACATTCACGAGCAAAAACTTTCAGACCAAGGAAGTTGAGTCCAAGCAGTTTGAAACGAAGGAGTTTCCCGCCCAGACCAGTTCAATGATGGGAGAACGTTTTGCCTCCAAGAACTTCGCGCCGCCGGAGAAGAAGGTCAGTTGGTGGCAGAAGCTGTTCGGAACGCGCGATGCAGGCATGAGCGGGAAGACTGCGGCCAGCAAGAACTACGCCACCACGAATTTTGCGTCCAAGGCCATGCCGACGACCGTGGATGAAAAGTTGCAGGAAAAAGTGGACCACATGCGAAGCCCCAAGTCGCTTGCGATGCCAAACATCAGGCCGACGCCGGAGGAAATCAACAAGCCGGTGGGCGCCCAGCCCAAGAGCTTTCCGACAGCGACTCCAGCGCCTCGGTAAGCCCGCGCAGCTGGGTTTTCAGCGCCGACCGGGCTTTCCCGCTATCGAGCACGAGGTTCGTAGGACGCGGCGGATTCATCGGCACTTCGCGTATGCTTGCCGCCTCAAGGGTGGCTGTGGGCCAGCCGAAACGTCGCGCGATCCGCATCCCAATCTCATAGCGGCTCAATCGCTCCGAGCCGGCCAGATGGAACACGCCGGTGTGCGGCGAGTCCGCCAGTTCCAGGATGGCTGCGGCCAGATCACACGCCACAACCGGACAGCGGAACTCGTCCACGAACAGTTTCACCACGCGTCCCTGCTGCAACGCCGCGGCAAGCTTTTCGTTCAGCCCGCGGTTGCCGCGTGGACTTGGCCCAACGATCAGTGACGTGCGCGCGATCAGCCACTTGTCGCTCGCGGCGCGCACGATTCGTTCCGCGTCGAGCTTCATCTGTCCATAGAAACTGAGCGGGCAAGGCGGGTCGTCCTCGATGTAGGGCGCACCCTTGCGACCGTCGAAGATCAGGTCGGTGGAGACAAACAGCATCTTCGCGCCGAGTTGGCGGGCGCAGTGCGCGAGGGTGGCGGTGGCATCCACATTCACCCGGCGCGCGAGGTCTGGCTCGCGCTGGGCGCGGTCGGCGTCGGCCAGCGCGGCGCAGTGGACGATGAGCTCGGGCCGGAAAACGTCGAGTCTCGACCGCACGGCTGTGGCGTCGGTAAGGTCGAGCGATTCGAGACGGCCGGGGATATTCGCCGGTCGAAAACTCTGAAAGAGGCCGAGCGTGTCGAATCGCCCGATTGCCAGGCGGGCAACGTGCGAGCCGAGCAACCCGCTGGCCCCCGTCACCAGGAGTCTCTTCAAGCGGCAGGCTTGGCGGCGTCCGCGGCAGCCGCCGGCTTCGCGCCGGGTTTCTTTGCGGCGCGTTGTTTGAGCGCCTCTTTTTGGCGCTTGAGATAAGCCTTGCGGCGACGACGTTTGATATTCTTATTGTATTGCTGACTCATAGGGCGCGCGGACTGTAGGTGAAGCAGCGCGCCTTGCCAAGCGAATTGAGAGGGCATCTATGGGGAAGGAACTGCGCCATTGCAGCGGGCCTTGCGGGCGCATAAACTGGTTGCAGCGTGACGCATAGAGGAGCTTCCCGATGAAAACATGGTTTGGTCTCTGGCTGGCAGTGGTGGCGATGGCGACGCCGGTGTGGGCGCAGTCCACACAGGCGGCGCCGTTCAAGACTGCGCACTGGCGCTGCCAGATCACCGCCAGCGGCATGACGATCCCTTCCGAGACATGGTTTCGCGCGCCGGGCCGGTTTCGCACCGTGATCAACGTCGGGGGCCACGAGATGGTCAGTCTCATCAACGGCAACGATGTTTACTTCTTCCCATCGGGCTCTTTCATTGGCATGAAGCTCGACCGCGCCGCCGCCCGCCAGATGACCGGGGGTGTCGAAAGCGACGAGCTTATCCAGCAGATGCAACGATGGAAAAACACCGGCCGGAAGCTGGGCTCCGAGACACTCGCCGGCCGCGAGTGCGATATTTTTGAAATCAACGAAACCGTCAACGGCGAGGCCACCAAGGGCAAAGTCTGGCTCTGGAAGAAGAACAGTTTCCCGCTGCGCGCGACGCTGCAAATCGGCAGCCTTGCCGCCGAGATGAAGATGGGCGATGTGGAATTGGATGTTCCGGTGGCCGATGAATTGTTTCAGGTGCCACCCAACATGCAATTTCAGGACATGGGCGGGTTGATGAAGCTCCTGCCGGAACTGCAACAGCTCCAGCAAATACCCGGTCTGTCGGGAAAAAAACCATGAGGACCGCCAGCGCGTGAACCCGAGGCGAATATCGCGGATGGCATTCTGTCTTGCCCTGCTGATAGGGGCGCTGCCCGCCACTCGCGCCGCCGCGCCTTGGACGCAGGCGGAACTGCGCCGGTTCGCGCGCGACCTCGGCGACTACGTGACCGCCCACCACATCCAGCGCAACCCGAAGTCGCCGCAGAATGGCATGGTCTGCAAGTGGTATCGCCCGCGTGACGGTTGCTGGGTGGTGGATACCGGGCGCAACATGCTCAGCGACGGCGCGTGGTTTGCCGACGCGCTCTGCCTTTACTATCGCGCCACGCGCGAGCCGTGGGCGCTCGGCGTCCTGCGGAAATATCCGCTGCCGTTCTACGAACGAGTCATTACCGGCAGCGACCAGCTTTTCGGCGTCGGCAAGGGCATCTGCCCGTTGTGGTGGAGTGATGGCGATGCCGTGACGCGCGACGGTAGCGCGGTCAAGGGGTTCTCGAAACCGCCGCGCATGACCAGTAATGCGCTGGCGCTGGACCTCGGCGCGATGCTGATGAGCGCGGGCATGCTGGGCGGCGACGTCGAGACTGCGGTCGCCGCCACCTGTCTGCTTCGCGGCGACCGGGCGTGCTACGATGATCCCGCCGTGCCGTTGCCGCTGGGCGTGGCCGTCGCGATGCTCGCCAACGACGAGACGCTCCAGGCGCGTTGCCTGTCGCTGATGCCGTGGCAGAGCTACGACGGCCCGGCCGGCGCGCTTTCCTCCAGCCGAACCAACAGCGTATCGGCCGCGCTGGAGGAGACGATGATCAACTACCGGATGCACGTGCTCACACAACCGTCGCAGCCGCTCAGCGCGGACTTCGCCAAGAATTTCATCGCGACGGTTTTCACGACACTGCGGCTCGCCGACCTCTGGCACGACACCGGCGTGCGTCAGGCCGGTTTGACGCCGTTTGACGATGCATCGCTGACGATCGGCGAGAAGCTCGCGTATTACCGTTCCGACAAACCTGCGCTGCCGTTCGGGCCGCGTCACGGTCCGATGCTGCTCTGCGGCGCGGCCATTGCGCTGCAACTGATGGATGCATTCCCCTCCGCGTGGGAGGGCTGGTATCGTCAGAACCACGCCGCCGACGCGCGGGTGAGTGAGAGGTTTGCCGAGTTGCCGGTGCTGGCCAAGAGCGGCGCGGTTGAAATGGCGTGGAACGCGTCGAGCCTGCTGGTTCGCGCACACAGGCCTTTGAAGCTGATGTTCGCCTCCATCACATCCGGCGACGATGCGTGCGCAACGGTGTCCCTCACCGCCACCGGCCGTGCGACGGCCATCAATGGAGACCGCGTTCCGCTGCGCGTCATCACAACGCCGCGGCCCGATGGCCGCGTGGAACTGGAAGTTCCTTTCACGATGGCGAAATCGCAGAAGCGATGGCTGAACGCCGTCGAAGACAGCCGCTGGGTGGCGCGGTTCAACGACGGGACACCATGCGGCCTGATGTTCTTAAGCCGGCCGGAAACGGTGCGCGCCCGGCTGGCGCTGGAGATTGACGAGGGTTTGCGCTACTGGCAGAAGGTCTTCAGCGACAAGGGCTGCGTGCCGGCCGGCATCGCCACTGGCAAATCCCCCGCGCGCGCCGACGACGAGCTCAGCGACGCGGCTGGTTATGCGTTCCTCATCGCGGCGATTGGCGAATACTCCATCTGGCTCAACGGCCAGCGCGATTGGGAACTGGCGCTGAAGGTCCGGGCGAAGCCGTAGGCCGGACCGGGTGCGGGTGTTGCTACGGCTCCGGGGAAACGCCGGCCTGCTCATCACCACTCGTGGCTGGCGCATGTTCGTCGAGGAACTTTCTCAGTTCCGCCGCCGTCTTGCCGCCGAAACCAGGCACCGACGCAAGCTCCTCGACCGTCGCGGCGCGCAGGCGTTTCACGGAACCGAAGGTTTGCAGCAACAACTGCTTTCGTTTTCCGCCGATGCCGGGGAAATCGTCGAGGATGCTTTCGGCGATGCGCTGTTTGCGGAGCTGGAAGTGATACTTCTGGGCGAACCTGTGCGCCTCGTCGCGGATGCGCCGGACCAGCCGCAGCGCGGGCGAGTTGTCCGGCAGCCGGACCGGCTCGGTTCGGTCGGGCAGAAAAATCTCCTCGTGCTCCTTCGCCAAACCGAACACCGGCAGCGATGGCAGACCGAGCTGGATGAGCGCGGCGCGGGCGTAGTCGAGCTGCCCCTTGCCGCCATCGATCAACACCGCGTCCGGCAGTGCGCCGCCTTCGTCGAGGATGCGCCGGTAGCGGCGGCCGACGATCTCGCGGATGCTGGCGAAGTCGTCCGTGCCCTCGACGGTCTTGATGCGGAAATGGCGGTAGTTATCCTTGTCGGGACGGGCGTCCTTGAAACGCACCATCGAGCCGACGCTGTATGTGCCGCTGATGTGGCTGATATCGAAGCCCTCGATGACGCGCGGCGGCGACGGGAGACCGAGCACACCGCGCAATTCCACCAGCTCGGCTTCAGGTTCAATCCCTCCCGGCAACTCGCGCGCAAACTTCCGCGTTTTCACCGCGACGGTGTCCTGCAGGCCTTCCAGCATGTCGCGCAGTTCGGCGGCCTTCTCGAACTCCAGCGCTGCGGCGGCGGCCTGCATCTCCTGTTCGATCTCCGCCAGATGCTCCTTGTGCTGGCCTTCCAGGAATCCGCATGCCTGTTCGACGCGCTGGCGGTATTGCTCCTGCGTGCAATCGCTCAGCCGCGCCGGGACCTGATAGCTGGAGTATTTCAGCTCGCGCTCCGTCGGTGCGCCGCGGCCGAACGTCAGCACACCGTATTTCTTCCGCATGAAGCTGACGGTCTTGCGCAGCGCCGTCGCGTGGACGTACGGGCCGAAATAGCGCGCGCCGTCGTCCTTCTTCAGCCGCGCGAACCGGAACCGCGGCCATTCCTCGCGTGGGTCCACCTTCACCAGCAGGAACCGTTTGTCGTCACGGAAGCTGACGTTGTAGCGCGGCTTGAACTCCTTGATGAGCTTGCCTTCGAGCAGCAGGGCTTCCGGCTCGTTGTGGACGACGTGAAACTCGAACGCCTCGATGGAATCCACCAGCGCCTTGAACTTCCGGTCCCACGTCTGGTTGCGCGACGGCTGGAAGTACTGCCGCAGCCGTCGGCGCAGGTTGGCTGCCTTGCCGACGTAGATCACCTTGCCAAGGCGGTCGCGGAAAATATAGACGCCCGGTTTGCCCGGGACGTCGGCCAGTCGGGCCTTGAGTTGGTCGGAAGCTGCCATGGCGCCTCAACCGTGCCGGTAGCCGTGAAGGATGGCGCGCATCTCCTCGCGGGCCAGCACTAATGCCGCCACGAAATACACCGCGGCGCCCACCGTGATCGGGCCGAACACCAGCGCGAGATTGTGCGCCAGCGTCGTGGGCGGCAGCCAGTCGGCCAGCCAATGGTGCGTGGCCCAACACGCCGCCGCCATGATCAGCGCCGCGACGGTGACGCGCGCGGCGCCGGATGCCAGCAAGCGGCCGTGCAGCGTGCCGAGGCGACGGCGCAACAAGACAAAGAGGATGATCGAGTTCAGTATGGCCGAGAGCGAGTTGGCCAGCGCCAGCCCGCCTTCCTTCATCGGCCACATCAGGCAGAGTGAGAAAGCGAGGTTGGCCGCCATCGAACAGAGCGAGACATACATCGGCGTCCGGGTGTCCTTCAACGCGTAGAACCCGCGCGCGAGGATGCTCGTGCCGGAGTAGAACGAAAGCCCGATCGCCGTGAATTGCAGCGCGAACGCACAGTGCCCCGTGCTTTCGGCGTCGAACCGGCCGCGCTCGAACAGCAGCCGCACAATCGGCTCGCTCAGCACGATCAGGCCGACCGTTGCCGGCACGGTAATGACCATCAGAAACCGCAACGCGCGTCCGATTTCCCGGCGAAATTCCTCCATCGCGTCGCGGGCGGCGATGGCCGACAACGTCGGCAACATGTAGGTGGCCAGCGACACGCTGAACACGCCCAGCGGCAGTTCCATCAACCGGTCGGCATTGTTGAGTGCTGCGGGCACGTAGTCGCCGACGAGGAAACCAAGCGTGCGCGCGACGATGACATTGATCTGGTAGGCGACGACGCCAATGACGCTTGGCGTGATCAACCTTCCCACCTGCAACAAGGTTTCGTCGCGCCAGTTCAGCGACCAGCGCGGACGCCAGCCTTCGCGCCAGAGCTGCGGCACCTGGTAGGCAAGCTGCACGACGCCGCCGAACAACACGCCGACGGCCAGACCCATCACCTGCGAGTCAAGCGTCCGGCCAAACAGCGGGCAGAGGATGTAGACCGACCCGATGAGCACGATGTTCATCAGCACCGGCGAAAATGCCGGCACAAAAAAGTGCCGCATTGAGTTGAGCACCCCCATGGCCAGCCCCGCCAGGCAGATGAAGATCATGTAAGGGAACATCGTCGCCGTCAGCCGCACGATGAGCTGCTGGCTTCCGCTCATGTCCGCGACGGCCAGCACGAGCAACAGACCGCCGATGAACAGCACGGCGATGGCCACCAGGATGACAGAGACGGCCGAAGCCACGGTATTCGCCGCGCGCCACGCAGCGTCCCGGCCTTCCTTGTGCAGGCGTTCTGTGAACACCGGCACGAACGCCGCGCTCAGCGCGCCCTCGCCGAGCAGACGGCGGAACAGGTTCGGAATCGTGAACGCGTAGAAGAACGCCGACGCTTCCAGTCCCTGCCCCATGAAACTGGCGAAGATCATCTCGCGAACCAACCCCAGCACGCGGCTGGTCATCGTTGCCACGCCCACCGCGCCGGTGGATCGGACCATGGAAGAAGGCGGAGTAATGGAGTGTTGGGGCGATGGAGTGTTGGGATTGGCGGATTTTTCCATCATCTCGTCACTCCATGACACCATGACTCCAACACTCCACTACTCCAGTCCTCCATTCCCGCCTACCGCCGCCGCCGGCCTGTCATCCGCATCCGCTTTTCCGCTTCCGGGTCGAGCAGCGTCGTGTATTTGTAGGGGAAGTTGTCGAGCTTCACGCGCGGGACGCTCTGGCTGATGAAAAACTCGATCGCGTGGACCTGTTTCTTGTCATCAGCGCTCATGATCGTGAACGCGTCGCCGGTGGCCAGCGCGCGGCCTGTACGGCCAATGCGGTGGACGTAATCCTCGGCGTGTTGCGGCATGTCGTAGTTGATGACGTGGCTGACATTCGTGATATCCAGCCCGCGCGCGGCGATGTCGGTGGCGACCATGACCTCGTAACGGCCGTCGCGGAACCCGCGGAGCGCCTGTTCGCGCTCACTCTGCGTGCGGTTGGAGTGCAGCACCGTCACCGAATGGCCCGCGCGATGGAGCATGGCCGCGACGTGGTCGGCACGGTCCTTGGTGCGGCAGAAGACGAGCACAGAGTCAAACTCGGTGCGCTTCATCAATTCCAGCACCAGTTCGTCCCGCTGGTCGTCCGCCACGGGATAGAGCGCGTGTCGGATGGTCTCGGCGGGCGAGCGGCGGCGGCCGATCTCGATCGTTTCGGGATTCTTCAACGCCCACTGCGCCAGTGTCGCGATTTCCGGCGGAACGGTGGCCGAAAACAGCATGGTCTGCCGGCGGGTCGAGCAGCGGTCAATGATACGCTTCACGTCCGGCAAAAAGCCCATGTCCAACATCCGGTCGGCTTCGTCCAGGATCAGGAACTCGATATGATCCAGTTTGCAGCGACCCTGCTCCATGTGATCGAGCAACCGGCCCGGCGTGGCCACGATGATGTCTAAGCCTTCGCGCAGCGCCTTCTCTTGTGCGCCGTAGCCGACGCCGCCGTAGATGACTGCTACGCGCAGGTCGGTGAAGCGGCCGTAATCGCGGAACGCCGTTTCCACCTGCGCCGCCAGTTCGCGCGTTGGCTCCAAAATCAGCGCGCGCAGTTTGCCGTGCTGGCCAAGCTTGGTCAGGATGGGCAGCGCGAACGCCGCCGTTTTGCCCGTGCCGGTTTGCGCGCAGCCGATAATATCGCGGCCCGCGAGGACCAGCGGGATTGCGCGCAACTGGATTGGCGTCGGGTCAGTATAGCCCGCCGCCTTGACGCCTTGAAGGGCGCCATGTGATAGACCGAGTTTTGAAAAAGGCATACCGGGAAGATAGAGTAACGGCGACGGCAGGGACAGGCCAAAAAACGTAAAGAACAGGCCCCTTTCACGTTTGACGCCTCCTGCCCCACCTTTCCCGTTGCTTTCAAAAGCGGCGGCTTCCATATTCCGGGTGATGGCATTGGAACCGAAACCGTGGGGTTTGCGCGCGCTGGCATGGGTCAGCGGGACGATTCTTCTGTCCTGGTCGCTTGGCAATTTGGTGGCTCTGGCGGCGTACCAGATGCACTGGATCGCGAAAAGCGACCTCTTGCTGGCCGAGGCGGTCGTGATGGGGCTCACCTTCGACGTGGCCGGCCTGATTTTCATCGGCGTTTATCTGCGGAAGCAGGGTGTGACGTTGGCCGACGCGTTCGGGCTGAAGCGCGGTCCGCTCGGCCCCGCCATGGGACGCGCCGTCCTGCTGTGCCTGCTGGTGGTTCCCGTTGTTTATGGAAGCATGTTCATCTGGCAGGCTGTGTTGTTGGCCTTTGGCATCGTGCCGCAGGAACAGGATATTTTGAAAATGATTCGCGGCGCCAAGAACCCGCTGGTGCGCGGCTACCTCATGACACTCGCGATCGCGGTGGCGCCGGTGTTTGAGGAGACATTCTTCCGCGGCTTCATGTATCCGGCGTTCAAACACCGGCTCGGCACGGTCGGAGGGCTGGTGGTGGTTTCACTCCTGTTCGCATCGGTCCACCTCAACCTCAACGCTTTCGTGCCCGTGTTTGTGCTCGGCGCGATGTTGGGCCTGGCCTATGAAATCACCGGCACGATCCTCGTGCCCATCACCATTCACGTGCTGTTCAATTCGGCCAACCTCATCCTCCTGCTGCTCCTGCCCAAACCGTGAAGACGACGCTCCGCCAACTCGGTGAGCGCGGCCTGATCGCGCTGTTGAAGCGCCAGCTCCCGCGCGGACGCGACGTGCGCATCGGCATCGGCGACGACTGCGCCGCCGTGCAAATCGGCCGGGGCGCCGCCGGGCGGTTGTTGCTGCTCAAGACCGACGCGGTCGTCGAAGGCGTTCACTTCGACCGGCGCGCCACGCCGTTCCAGATCGGCTGGAAAGCGATGGCGCGTCCGCTGAGCGACTTCGCAGCGATGGCCGGCCGGCCGCGCTGGGCGCTTGTCACCGCCGCGTTGCGCGAGGAGATGCCGGTGCGGTTTGTCCGGGAGATCTATCGTGGGCTGGCGGCGGCGGCGGACAAGTTTGGCGTCACCATTGTTGGTGGCGAGACCGTGCGGACACCGGACCGGTTCTGGTTGAGCGTCGCGCTGGCTGGCGAGGTGGAACTGCGCGCGATGAAACTGCGGTCGGGCGCGCACGTCAACGATGCGATCTTCGTCACGGGTGCGCTGGGCGGTTCCATCGCCGGCAAACATCTGAAATTCACGCCGCGCATCGCCGAGGCCCAATGGCTGGCGAAGCAGGGTTGCGTGGGCGCGATGATCGATATCAGCGATGGCCTCGCGCGCGACCTCGGCCACATTTGTCGCGAAAGCGGCGTCCGCGCGTGTTTGGCGAAAGCAGCGATTCCCATTGCGCCGGCGGCCGGCGGCTCGCTGCGGCGCGCACTCCGTGACGGCGAGGATTTCGAACTCCTGTTCACCGTGCCAACGGCACAATCAGCAAAACTGAAGCGCGCCTGGCGCAGGAAGTTCCCGCGTCTGCGACTCAGCTTGATTGGGTTCATTCTCTGCGGCAAAGGCATTCGACTGGTGGATGACGCAGGCCAATGGCAGCAACTCGATGAAGACGGCTACGACCACTTCCAAACACACCACGCGTAGCGTCGAGGAGACCCTCGCGCTGGGCGAACGGCTTGCGGCTTCGCTGCCAGCCGGCACGGTCGTGGCGCTCAGTGGCGATCTCGGCGCGGGCAAGACGGCGCTCACCAAAGGCGTTGCGCGCGGCCTCGGCGTGAGCGATACGATCACCAGCCCGACGTTCGCGCTCGTCAATGAACACGCCGCCCGCGACGGACGGCGGTTGTATCACGTGGACCTCTATCGCCTGGACCGTCCGCAACAAGCTGTTGACATTGGCATCGAGGAGGAACTCGCGCCCGATGGCTGGACGATCATCGAGTGGGCGGAAAAACTCGGCGACGTGCTGCCAGCCAACGCCGTGCGCATCGATATCGAGATCGTCGGTGAAAACGAGCGACGGATCACCGTGCGGGGAATGGGGAACCCAAAACCATGATCACGCTGGCTTTCGACACTTCCGGTCCCGTCGGCTCGGTCGCGCTGCGGCGCGACGGGCGTTTGATGGGCGAGCGCACGCTCGACACGCAGCAGCATCACTCGTCGCTGCTGCTGCCGACGATCGATGAGTTGCTGCGGGCAGACGGATTGGCGCCGCGCGACGTGGAGTTGTGGGCGATCGGGTTGGGGCCGGGCAGTTACACGGGCATCCGCGTCGGCATTGCCGCTGCGAAAGGCTTCGCGCTGGCGCATGGCCGGCCGCTGGTCGGCGCGGGCAGCGTGGAAGCGATGCTGCTCGAACACGGACGGAACGGAGTGGTGGCCGCCGTCGTGGATGCGCGGCGCGAAGAAATTTATTTCGCGCTGGAGTCGGCCGGCGAACACGCTGTGCCGCTGCGAATTGTTTCGCTCGACGCACTGGCCGGCCTTGTGACGGCGCCGGCGCTCTTTGTCGGTCCTGAGATCAAGCGTTACGAGCCGGAGATCGCCCGCCGGATCGGCCCCTTGGCACGGTTTCCGAAGGACAACATTCATCCACGCGCAACCTTCGTCGGCGAACTGGCGGAGAGACGGCTGGCTGCGCAGCACGGCGGCGATGAAAAAGTGGAGCCGATTTACTT
>Ga0265297_10002774_pt1 | contig 34128 bp, 34 predicted proteins | sample Munlanlwell13791_FD_192502 | JGI IMG/M metagenome (GOLD analysis project Ga0265297, IMG submission 192502) | Leachate microbial communities from a municipal landfill in Southern Ontario, Canada - Leachate well 137-91 | ecosystem: Engineered > Solid waste > Landfill > Unclassified | place... | reverse complement strand
ATCTATCGCTATTTTTGGTTCGCTGATGGTCGTCCTAACCCCTCCGCAAATTTCCATCTATTTTGTATCGTTGATGGCCCTGGGTTGCTCATTGATGTGGCCTTCCATCTGGCCCCTTGCCATGGCCGACCTTGGTAAGTTTACAAAAGAGGGTTCTTCCCTGATGGTGATTGCCATTGTTGGCGGCGCTGTTATTCCAACAATTTATGGCTTTATGAAGGATGCTTTCGGAGGTCAAAATGCCTATTGGATAGCCATACCCTGTTTCTTGTTTATCTTTTATTACTCATTGAGCGGTCACAAAATCAGAAATTAATTCTATACTATTTTTGTTATGAAACCCACCCTTATCATTCTGGCTGCCGGCATGGGCAGCCGCTACGGGGGATTAAAACAGCTTGACGAAGTTGGTCCCAGCGGAGAAGCGATCATCGATTATTCACTTTACGATGCCATACGTGCCGGCTTTGGGAAAGTTATCTTTGTCATTCGCCGCGATTTTGAAGTTGCTTTCAAGGAACAGTTCGATCCAAAACTAAAAGGCCGAATCGAAGTGGAATATGTCTACCAATCGCTTGATAAACTGCCTGAAGGCTTTTCCCTATTCCCGGAAAGGGAAAAACCATGGGGGACCGGACATGCTTTGCTAATGGCCGATGGTGTGGCCAATGAACCGATGGCAGTCATCAACGCGGATGATTTTTATGGGACCAAAGCCTACAAGGCCATGGCCGATTTTCTCATCTCATCAACCGATCCAAATGAATATTCCATGATTGGGTACAATGTCGGAAATACACTTTCTGATCATGGCACCGTATCACGAGGAGTATGTGCTACCGATAAAAACGGATATCTGACAACCGTTGTTGAACGCACCAAGATCGACGGGGAAGCCGATGGCATTTTCTATTATGAAGAGGATGGCCGTCACCTTCTTAGCCCCAGAACTCCGGTATCGATGAATTTTTGGGGACTAAAACCCAACGTATTTGGCTATTTGAAAGAGGGTTTTGCCCAATTTCTCAGGGACCATGGTAATGAAATGAAATCAGAATACTTCATACCTCTGTTAATCAACGATAACATTGTCAACGGTAACCTTAAAACCAAGGTTATCGAATGTGATTCTCCATGGTTTGGGGTTACCTACAGGGAAGATAAACCGATTGTGAAGGGTAAAATCGCGCAACTGATTGCCGATGGGGTATATCCAAAACAATTGTGGTAAGAGGTAAGTGGAGAGTGGAAAGTGGAAAGTTGAGAGTGGAAAGTGGAAAGTGGAAAGTGGAAAGTTGAAAGTTATATAGTATAGATTGCTGAGTTTGGATATGATCTGCGCATTTATTGATTCATGCAATACTTTAGATTGCTTCTCCGCCAGCCGGCGGATCGCAATGACGGATCATTTTTTTGAGAGGTGAGGGTGAAGAGAAGGAGGCGGGTCATCATTTTTCGGTAAAAGCTGAATCGCCGCCCGCCTCCTTCTCTTCACCCTCACAAAGTCAACAGCGTACCGTCATTACGAGGAGGCACGACGAAGTAATCTGCTGATAATAAAACAAATATACAATTAATAGGCTATTCTAATATGCATGATTTTATTCTTCTCACCATCAATTTATGAAAGTTTAAAAGATCAGTCTTTGGTAGGAGGAACGATCATGCAATCTCTGTTCGGTGGTAAAGTTATGATAAGTAAAAAACCAAATAATCAATACATTAAAATATGAACGACCAGCAAATTAAACAGTTAATGTCATCGTTTGGCCGCACCGAACAGGTTTCGGAATGGAAACCATTTGGACATGGCCATATCAACGACACCTTTCTCATTCGCACCATTGGCGATGAGGCCCCAGATTTTGTTTTGCAGCGTAAAAATCACCAGATTTTCAAGGATGTACCCGGAATGGTGAACAACATCCTGCTGGCTACCGGCCACATCCGTAAACAATTGGAAAAGGCCGGCGAACCCGAAATCGACCGGAAAGTAATGACCTACCTCCAGGCTTCCGACGGCAAATACTATGTTCAGGATAGTTCTGGAAATTTTTGGACACTCTTCCTTTTTATTCGTGATTCTTTTGGAATTGAAGCGGTCACAAATCCTGAGCAGGCATACAGCGCCGGACAGGCATTTGGCAAGTTTCAACTTCAACTGGCCGACCTGGATGGAAAACAGATGATTGAGACTGTTCCAAATTTTCACAATGGGAAATTCCGCTTTTGGCAATTTGAACAGGCCCTGGCCAACGATGCTGCCGGTAGAAAAGGGGAAATGAAAGCCGAAATCGAAAAATTAATGGTACGGTCTGCAGAAATGACGCAGTTGCAACAATGGCTCGACGAAGGTAAACTGCCAGTGCGTATCACTCACAACGACACCAAAATCAACAATATCCTTTATGATGCAGATGGCAATATCCTATGTGTCATAGATTTAGACACAGTTATGCCGGGTAGTATCCTTTTTGATTTTGGGGATGCCATACGGACTCTAGGGGATACCGCGGTAGAAGATGAACCAGATACCAGTAAAATCGGTTTCAATGCCGGATATTATGAAGCGTACGCCCGGGGATATCTTTCTGAAAGCAAAATGTTCTTAACAGATCTGGAGAAGAAGAACCTTGCTTACTCCTGCCGGTACATGGTTTGGGAACAAGCTATGCGTTTCCTCACCGATTACCTGAATGGGGACACTTATTACAAAATTGATTATCCTGAGCACAACAAGGTCAGGAGTTTGTCTCAGATACGATATTTAGAGGTACTGGAGGAAAATTCGGCAGCTATGGAAAAATGTGTTGCGGATTGTCTGTAACTCATCCCAATTTGATGTGCTGTGACTTGACCTCACTGCCCAGAAACAGATTGGCCAACTGATCAAAATTGGCGGTTGACTCGGTGGTGAAAAACTCCCTTCGACCGGCTTTGGAGCAATTCAGCTCTATTTCGGGATGGCGGTAGAGATAATCCTTCAGCCGGTCCGCGACGATCAGTCCCTGGGTGAGCAATTGAACCCCTTTGGGCAGATATTTCCGGATCACATCCGTTAAAAGCGGATAATGGGTACATCCAAGAATGACAGTATCGATCGAAGGATCTTTGCCAAAAAGTTCGTCCAAATTCTGTTTCACAAAAAAGGCGGCCCCGGGGCTGTCAATGAGGTTATTTTCTACGATGGGCACCCACATCGGACATGCTACCTGCGTGACCAATATCGGGCTGTTTGGGGATATCTTGGCTATCTCCATTGGATAGGATTCTGAAAGCACTGTTCCATTCGTGCCCAAAACACCCACATGACCTGTTTTCGTCAGTTCGGGGATCATCTCCACGCTTGGCCTGATCACCCCCAATACCCGTCTGTCGGGATAAGATACAGGCAGGTCTAACTGTTGAATGTTGCGCAGCGCCTTTGCAGAGGCGGTATTGCATGCAAGAACGACCAGTCTGCACCCCTGTTCAAAAAGCTGAAAAACTGCTTGTCGGGTATAGTCATAAACTACTTCAAAAGAGCGGGTCCCATATGGATTTCTGGCATTGTCACCCAAATAGATGTAGTCGTATTGGGGTAATTCGCGGAGCAGCTCTTTGAAAATTGTGAGTCCGCCATAACCTGAATCAAAGACGCCAATGGGCTGGTAAGGATCTGACATGAATATTAATTTATCTTCCGAAACTACAAATTATTCGCTTGTGCACCAATATTTGAGGAACAAAAAAGGGCACCTTTCAGCGCCCTCCAATTTTGTATTGTTTCACGAATTAAATACGTATCCCTATTTAGTTTTAGGTAGCGGCTTTGCTTCCGTAGATTTTGCTTCTCCCACTTTTGATTTTACAGCAGACAATATGTCAATTGACATGGATGCATCAAAATAGAGGACAGAGGGGGTATCAAAAACATATATTAACCCTTGCTCTTTTGCAACGTCGGCCACAGCCTTACGTGCCTTCTCTACAACCGGCTGCATTTGTTTAGTCTGTTCCTTTTGAAGATTCTCCTGAGCTTGTTGCTGGAAAGTAGAGATTCTCTCCTGAAGACTTTGAATATCAGCCTCTTTTGCCTGACGAATGGCATCCGTAACATTGGCTTGTTTTACCAATGCAACATACTCCTGACCTTTAGTCTGGTACTCTTTCTGCATGACGCCCAATTGTGATTCAAGATCTGTCGTTAATTTAGCCATGGCCTTTTGAGCTAAATCAAATTCATTCATGCCCTGAATCAACTGTTGAAAGTCAATGTGACCGAATTTCAATGTTTGGGCCGAGGTAGAAGCTCCAACAAATAGAAGGAGGGAAAAAGTTATTACACTAAAGAAATGTCTCATGATCAATCTGATTTAATTTTTATGGCGCAAATTTATAATATTAATTCTTATATCCAAGTTTTTGTAACACCTGATCGCTCAGATCAAATTTCGGATTGGTGTAGATCATGGTCACGCTACCTGCCTTGTCAAAAATCATCGCATAGGCACCCTGCTCGGCGATGGTCTGAATGGCGCTGAAAACTTCGTCCTGAATAGGCTTAACCAGAGCTTCACGCTTTTTGGCCAGATCGCCTTCAGGACCAAAATACTGCCGTTGCAGTTTTTTGTACTCCTTTTCCTTGTTGACAATCTGCTCCTCCCGTTTGCGTTTCATGTCCTGCGAAAGCAATACCACCTCTCCCTGGTAGTCTTTGTAGATCTGGTCAAGTTCGGCATGAAGCGTTTCTAGCTCTTTCTGGTATTTCTGAGACATTTTATCCAGTTGTTCCTGGGCAGCGACATAAGCCGGCAACTTTCCCAAAATAAAATCGGTATCGACATAGCCATATTTCTGTGCAAAACTGCTTGTCATACAGGCGAGAATGAAAATTCCCAAAAAAATAATCTTCTTCATCTCAATAAATTTATATCATGAAGTAATAACAAAATTCAGGCCAAACTGCTAAAACTGTTGTCCCATGATGAAGTGGAACTGGCTGCCGCCTGTTCCCTTGGTGTAACCGTCGTCGAACCCATAGCCCCAGTCAAATCCCATCAATCCAAACATTGGTAGGAAGATTCTGATACCCAACCCTGCAGATCTCTTGATACTGAATGGATTATAATCAGAGAGGTCGTACCACGAATTACCCGCCTCAAGGAAGCCCAATCCGTAAATAGTAGCCGATTGGGACAATGTGATTGGATATCTTAGCTCAACGGTGATCTTCTCATAGATGTTACCACCCTTTGGAGGGGTTAACGAGTTGTTTTCATAACCCCTTAAACCGATGTATTCACTTCCGTAAGAGCTATATCCCGACATGCCATCCCCTCCCAATTTGTACGATTCGAAAGGTGAACGGAGGTTTTTGTTGTAATACCCCAAAAGACCGGTTTCAAATTTTGTTCTAAGGATAAGTTTCGCATCCGGACGGGGCTGCAGTGGCGTAAAGATATCCGCCTTAAATGACCATTTGTGGTATTCAATCAGTCGATACCTTTCTGCGGCAGTCATTGTAGTGCTGTTGTAATTTTTCCCCGAAAACAGTGAGAAAGGTGGAGTCAGCGCCACAGAGATGGAGAAGTTGGATCCCCTTCTGGTATACAACGGACTATCCGTCGAATTCCTTCCGAATACAGTCCTGAATGCCAGGGTATTGGAAGTACCATTCTGGAAAATAAAATATTTCCAGTTGTCCAAAATGTATCTTTGATAAGAAAGCTCGTGGTACATGGTAAAGTAGTTATCCGGCCTTTTCAAACGATATCCCAACCCAACCGAGGCGCCCAAAACACCCATCTTTTCGGTGATATCATAATTGTACTGGTTGTAACCGTAGTCTCCATATCCGCTACCATAGCCACTGCCATAACCGCTGCCGTAACCTCCATAGCCGCCAAGGCCACCATAACCACCTCCGTACATGCCATTCCCATAACCTCCATAATTGTAAGCGCTGTTACCACTGGTCTGTTTGGAATAGTACACAGAGAAGCTAAATGAGTTGGGTTTCTTACCACCCAGCCATGGTTCGGTGAAAGAGAAACTGTACGATTGATAGTAAGAACCGTTGGTTTGGGCACGGAGTGTCAATGTTTGACCATCCCCGGTAGGTAGTGGTCTCCATGCTTTTTTGTTGCCAATGTTCCTGACCGAGAAGTTGGAGAATTTCAATCCGACCGTTCCGACAAACATTCCGGCGCCCCAACCTCCTGAAAGTTCTACCTGGTCGTTGGCGCGCTCCTCTAGTTCGTAGTTGATGTCAACAGTTCCGTCCTCTGGATGGGGAATCACATCCGGTTTGATGGCTTCCGGATTAAAGTGTCCCATTTGGGAGAGCTCACGCACGGAACGAATGATATTCTCCTTGCTGAAAAGCTGACCCGGACGGGTGTACAACTCCCGGCGTGCAACGTGTTCGTTGGTCTTGGTATTTCCTTTGATGCCTATCGAATTGATGGTGGCCTGCGAACCTTCTACGATCCTCATCTCAAAATCAATCGAATCGTTTTCAACTTTTACCTCAACCGGATTAAGGTTGAAGAAAAGGTAACCGGTATTCAGGTACTCATTTGAAACGGCATCATCATCTTCGGTAAGCCGTTTGTCAAGAAGCTTCTGGTCAAAGACATCACCCTTCTTAATACCCAGTACCCGGGAAAGTTGAACATCTGTCAGAACAGTATTTCCGATCCACCGGATATTTCTGAAATAATATCTTCTTCCTTCATCAATCCGGTACATCAGTCTTACCGTATTGTTGATCGTGTCTCTAATAATCGTATCAGAAAGGATAATGGCATCGCGGTATCCATTTTCATTGTACTTCTTGATGAGGTTAATTTTATCTTCATCAAATTTGTCCTGCAGGAATTTTTTTGAAGAGAAGAAATTTCTCAATTTTTTTGCTTTGGTCTTTTTCATGGATTTCTCCAGGGTGTACTTACTCAACTGTTTTGCACCTATGAATTCAATGTCGCTGATCTTCACCTTGGTCTTCTTGTTCACCATGATGTCGAGCACAAGCTGATTCTGCTTGGCAGTATCATCCCGTTGAACAATGCTCACTTCGGTGTTGTAGAACCCTTTCCCCTGATAAAAGCTGAGTATTTGCCTTTGGGCAGTATTGACAAGGTTATCTGTAACCTGTCCGCCAATCAGCATCATCACCTGCTTTTCAATATCTTCCTTTTCACTTTTGCTGACGCCGTGGTAATTTTTGGCCGCTAACCTGGGCCGTTCCTGAAGATAGACATTCAGCCAGATTTTATCGCCTACAATTTTTGTTGCGGAAATTTTCACATCCGAAAACAGCCCTTGTTTCCAATATTTTCTCAACGCAGAGGTGACCTGATCGCCAGGGATAACAATTTCCTCACCAATATTTAATCCCGAAAGACCTTTCAGAACCTCAGTATCCAGAAACCTGATACCGCTAATTTCGATACCAGCCAATGTATAATGTTTTGGACTGTCGTAAAAAACGGAGAAATTTGTACTGTCTGCTACTGTTTGCGCAAATAACTGGTTACCAGCAAATAAAGCAAGAAATATAAATAAAACTCTTTTGACCATGTCAAATTCTAATTTGTTCACTAGTTTTTCCAAAACGTCTTTCACGCTTCTGGAAATCATTAACTGCCTCAAATAGATCATCTTTGCGATAGTCTGGCCACAACTTTTGCGAAAAATACAGCTCAGTATAGGCGATCTGCCAAAGAAGAAAATTACTAACCCTGAATTCACCGCCGGTACGAATCAACAGTTCAGGATCAGGCAGGCCAAATGTAGGAAGATATTTTCCAATCAACTCTTCATTGATGCTACTTTTGTCAATTTTGTCATTTTTTAACTCATCGGCCATTCTTTTTGCCGCTTCAACCAGCTCCCAACGTCCCGAATAGGACAATGCAAGCACCAATCTAAGGCCGCTGTTCCCTTCAGTTTTGGCTATGGCGCCGGCCAATTTTTGCTGGACTTGCTCCGGAAGAGAGGCAATATCTCCAATTGTACGAAGGGATACGTTGTTTTTGTGCAGATTATCTGTCTCGGCAACAATGGCATGAACCAGCAAACCCATCAATGCATCAACCTCCTCTTTGGGCCGGTTCCAGTTCTCTGTCGAAAAGGCATAGAGGGTGAGGTATTGAATACCCATTTCACCAGCCCCTTCGACAACAGACCGGACAGCCTCCACTCCTTCGCGGTGACCAAAAATCCGTTCTAAGCCATGTTGTTCAGCCCATCGCCCATTGCCATCCATGATGATGGCAACATGTTGTGGTATTTTGTCTGTAATCAATTCTTTCAGGGTAAGTTTTATTAATTTTATATTTACACTCTCCTAAACCATGCAAAGTTAACAATAAACTTAATTGACAATTTTCAATTGTCAATTGTCCATTGTCCATTCATCAAAATGCACTTTTCCTGACATTTCTTTCATTCACTTTACAAATTCCCCTGTCCTGCCAAAACTGCCAGTGCAAGGATAGGTGCAGCGAGGCATACCAATCGTTGTTCAGCAAGACACTGGGGGCAAATTCCGAAGGATAGGTTCCGACCAATGGATCCGCATTTTGGTATCTTTTGGGGTCTTTAAGGTTATCGATGTTGTCAGTAAAGGTCTTCCTCACGCACAATTCCACACAGACTCCAAGCCTTTTGGTAAGATTGTATTTGATTCCAAACCCCATCGGGATGAGCGGTGAAAGTGCATCCGCATCATTGGTTTTGTTGTTGTTCTTATCCAAAACCGGTTGGTACAAATTTTTGTATGGAACAAACGGATAATTGTACAGTTGCGGCCTAAGTATCAGGGTTCCCCGCCTTGGCGACCTCGAAAAAAATCCGCCCACCCCAAGGGATAAAAATGGGGTAAAACGGTCTTTGGTGGTACTTCCCATCTTATAATCCATGAAATTAAATTCAAATATTGCTTCAAACGATTGGATTGACCTGTTAAAGTTAAAGGAATCGCCAGTCTTCTTCATGAACAGTTCAATTGGCATACCGGATGGATCATTGATGGTGATCCGTGAGGTAGGTTCGGCCAGGTTTACGCCGGGAAAGGTGCCTGCCGACTTCAGGGTACCTGATATCAATTGGCCCCGTATTGACATTCTCTTGTTAAAATTCCATCGACCCAGAAGCCCGTATAGCGCAGTAATCTCCTTGTCGTAGGAAACATTCTCCAGGTCGCCCCAATAGACTGCCGCACCAATCCGGATACCAACATCGGCCGATTTTTGCGGAAAAGCCTGCAAAAAGCAGAAAAGCATGGAAACAATGATCAACCCTCTCTTCATTATACCTGACACTTTACTTGGATACAAAGTTAACAGAAACCACCGCTAATTTATTTGAAAGCCTGGAAAACATCATTAAAATTAGCAATACATTGAACGTTAATTTCTCTTGTCCGCTCCCCAAAGCAATTTTTTACGCAAGGTTTCGTAAAACGATTGGTTTTCAAATTTCAAAACATTGATAATGAAGTCTGACTTACTTATTTTCCAGATCATATCTGTTTCAAAAGGGGCCGACCGCGAATCCAGGGAGGCCATGTATCTGCCACCGCGTCCTTCTACCCATAAAATAACCTCTTCATGATCCGGTATGACTACAGGCCTGATAGCCAGATTGTGGGGGGCAATAGGCGCTATAACGAAATTTGCGGATCCGGGCGTAATGATCGGCCCGCCAACACTCAGTGAATAGGCCGTCGTCCCCGTTGGCGTTGAAACAATCAAACCATCTGCCCAGTACGTATTTAACAAATCCCCTCCAACTTCGACATGTACCGTTATCATTTGCGAAGAATCCTGTTTGTGAACGGTAAACTCATTCAGGGCATAGGGAAAATTCGCAAAGAGTCCAAACTTATTTTCCAATTTTAACAACGAACGAGGTTGAAGAATGAACCTTCCTGCAAAAAGTTGCTCAATGGAAAATTCGAGCTCTGCCTGGGCAATATCCGCCAGAAAACCCAATCTGCCGCTGTTAATCCCAACCATCGGAATACCCGAGTCCCTCACAAAAGTGATGGCCTCCAGAAATGTCCCATCGCCACCGATACTCATAAAAAAATCGACACCGGCCAACTCCCGATCGGTAGAAAATCCCTCAATCTTACCGGGATCAATCCCTGTTTCCTTCTTTAAAAAGTCGAGAAAGGGTGTATAAATGATTACCTCGGCCTCATGATGATGCAATAATTCCAGCAATCGCCTCATGCTGTCGTAAAAAATTGGTCCGATGGTCCATCCAAAAAGGGCAATTCTCATCTAATGTAGGTTAAATATTTGGGGTTACTAAACAATTGACAATTGAAAATTGACAATTGAAAATGATGCATATTACTGAATATATGTATGTTATAAAATTATAAAACGGACAATTAAAACTTATCATTTCTTAAAATAAAATCACGAATTCGACAACACACCTAATTTTAAATTGTCAATTTTCAATTATCAATTAATCAAGTGTTTATGTAGCGCATAAATTGATCAAAACGGTCGTCAATCAGGCTTTTGAGCGGGGTCTGGTCCATGAAAGTTGCCTTTATTTCATAATTGTAGCGCGTTAGGGTTTGAATGATACCGGAAAGATCTACCTGGTTAACCTTGATCGTTACATTAAGCTCGGTGGTAGATACATTTGGTTTCCAGGTATATAGACTTAAAATCCGCGCATCATTCCCTTCGATGATTTGGGTAATTTGTGCCAGTGAATAATTGTTCTCACACATGGTCAACTCAATGATCCCTCCCGGTTCATTCGGGGAAAAGAGAATCGTTAACTGGTTGCTAAGATCATACCTGGAAATTGATCCCAGATAGATGTGATCTTCCGTCAACACAGGAACAATTGATACGCCACAACTGGAAGCAACAGCCGCCACCTCAAATATATGCTGTTGCGGATGCACATGAGGCTTAAGCAACTGATCAGAAATGAAGGCCTCGAGGGGAGCGTCAAAATCATGCGCATCGAAAATTTCCTTGTCCGAAATGACACCCAGATACTCCTCATCGGTTACAATAGGCAGATGCGACACCCTGAAAACATCCATCAGGGTCAGTACTTTAGAAGCAGTGTCACCTGGGCTTACAGAAGGAATCGAGTCAGAAATCAAAGATTCAGCGATCATGACCGTAAGGATTATTGTTTTTGAATACGAATCATTTTGTAAATTGCAAACCTAATTAATTGCATGCAAAAATGACACGATTAAGCGTAAATATAAATAAAATAGCAACACTGCGTAACAGCAGGGGCGGAACCATGCCCAGCGTCACAGAGGCAGCCATCAGATGTCAACAATTTGGGGCTGAAGGGATCACCATCCATCCACGGCCCGATGAGCGTCACATCCGTTACAACGATGCACGTGAACTTAAATCTCTGGTTACAACAGAATTCAACATCGAAGGATACCCTGATCCCCGCTTAATCGGGCTGGTACTGGAAGTTCTTCCCCAGCAGGTAACACTGGTACCGGATTCCCCTTCGGCCATCACCTCCAATGCCGGATGGAACACGATTAAACACCGGGATTTTTTGAAAGAGGTCGTCGCAAAATTTCAAAAGGCCGGAATCAGGGTCTCACTTTTCGTCGGGACAGAACCCGAAATGATCGAAGGAGCCGCTCTTGTTGGCGCCGACCGGGTTGAACTATACACCGAACCGTATGCGACAGAGTTTCCGTCAAATCCAGAGAAAGCGATTCTGCCCTTTATTAAAGCCGCTCAATCAGCCGAAAAATATGGTTTGGGACTCAACGCCGGTCACGACCTGAGCCTCGAGAACCTTCGCTATTTCGACCAGCATATCCCAAACTTGCTGGAGGTCTCCATTGGGCATGCCCTGATCGCGGATGCGCTGTATTTGGGACTGGAAGAGACGATCAGGAGGTACAGGGAGTGCCTCAAATAAGGATAAAGGATAAAGGATAAAGGATAAAGTAAAAAGGATAAAGTAAGAACGCACTATCTATGAATCCACTCCGAAAAGCTAAAAAATAAGAAGGCCACTAAGTCACTAAATCACTAAGATTTCACAAAGATTTAAATATCAGCAATATGATTCTTTGTGAACCTTTGAGTCTTGGTGTCTTTGTGGCAGAAAAGGACTTTTCGGAGTGGACTCAACTATAATTATTGAACTTTTAGAATGATCCAGTAAACAGCTAATCAAGCACAAAACCCAGGGCTCCCTTTATCCTTTTGACTTTATCCTTTATCCTTTTCCTATTTAATACTCGGCTATGAAATTACACTATAGGCATTACGGTACCGGTCCTGCATTGATCATCCTCCACGGGTTATACGGTTCGTCAGACAACTGGATTACCATTGCCAAACAGTTGCAGGGGAGCTATACCGTTTTGCTTCCTGATTTAAGAAACCATGGGGCGTCACCCCATGCTTCGACCCATACTTATGAGGATATGGCCAATGATTTGGTGGCATTTTATGCGGAGACAAAAACCGATAATGCCTTTTTAATCGGACACAGCATGGGCGGCAAAGTGGCCATGCGGTTTGCTGCCGAACATCCCGAAAAGGTGAACAGACTGATGATTATTGATATCGCCCCGAAAAATTACCTGACGGGGGATCGCTCCTTCAAACATATTCGCCAACATGAACTGATCCTGCAATTGCTGGAAGATCCTGATCTGTCGCGGTTTCATTCACGCCTGGAGCTGGATCAGTTTTTCGGATCGAAAATCAGGGATGAATCACTACGGCTCTTTCTTTTGAAGAATATTCACCGGACACATGCGGGGTTTTTTGAGTGGAAGATCAATGCCAAAGTCTTGAGAGAAACTTTTCACGCCATTGTCAGCGAAATGGACCAATCGTGGTTTGAGGATAAAATGCCCGTTACGGCCTATCCTGTTACATTTGTCAGGGGTTTAAATTCTGAGTATGTCAGCGACGACGATTGGAAAACGATCCGAAAAATCTATCCTGACGCCAAACTGGTCGACTTTGAGGGGGCAGGCCACTGGCTGCATGCGGAACAACCCTCCAAGTTGGTTGCGACGATATTGGAAAAAGTTTAAAGGGTTTGAAAAGTTTGGAGGGTTTGAAATGTTTGAATAGTTTGAAATGTTACCGGTCGCCGAACAAGATAATAGGTGAAATAAACTATGTAAGCCAATTGTTTTTCAGAAAAATACCTAAAATAATCATAATATAAACCTTATTTTCAGTTCATTATCTTAGTAGAAAAAACGAAATGGATTGAACCTAATCTTATTATCTTATTTCAAGAAGATCATAAAATAAGGTAATAAGATAATAAGATAGGAACCTCCTTACATCCACCTTTCCACTAAGATTAACTATAAAAATAAGGTTTATATTATCCTGATTGCAAGAGAATAAAGTGATTCGTAACCCATTAAACCTTTCAACCTATTCAAACAATTTATTCCTTTCAATCTTTCACCCTGCTCAGGCTCAGCGCTTTCAACATCCAGTTGGGCAAGTGTTTGTTTGGATTGCGTTTACGAAGGTTGATAAACAATCCCAACTTCTTAATAATCGGCAATTTATGCGTTTCTACGAATTCAATCAAGGTTCCGTCCGGATCTTCGATGTAAGAGAAATGACCTGCCGCTTCACCCATATCAAAACTATTGCCATCATGATGGGCAAAGCTATCGACAGTAAACGGGAAACCGCGTTTGGCACAGGCAGAGTTAAGTTCTTCCATGCCATTGATATCGTAACACAAATGAATGAACCCAAGGTCTCCCCAGAAGCGTCCCTCAAAAATCTTTCTGGGCACACGATCCTTAACCTCAACGAGCTCAATCTCGCTGTTGCCCAAAAGTCTTCCGAAGGCCCCGGCGCGGGGCTCACTATTTTTCAGCAGAACGCGCCTAAAGGATGAATTGCCACCATTCAGATGTGCCAAATCGGTAAATATTCCTTTTTTGTCAAAAACGACCTGATCATAACCAAGAATATCGGAATAGACCTTTCGTGAATTTTCAATGTTGGTAACCCCGATAATCACGCCATAAACCGAACCGGTATGCCTCTTCCGGTTCCCAAACCAGTTTTTCGATTCAATGACCTGAAATATATTGTTGTACGGATCGGTAACGAAGAAAAAATCACGTCCGTCCGGATCAACCTGAATATCGCTAACATTCAACTCCTCTACCAAAAACCACGCATGGGTCTGACGTACATTGCGAGTCTTAATTTTGGCTGCGAAAATGCCCAGATCACCCAAAATCGGATCAAAAACCGGTGGCTGAGGTATCCTGTCGGTATATTGCCAAATCTCAAAACCTCCGCCTCCATTCATGTTGAGTGCCAGCACAGCATGGCGGTTTCGGGGCAGGCCTCCGGTATATGGCAACATCAGGGAAGCCGTGGCAGACTCTTCAAACACTTTGATGTCCATGCCCAGGTATTTCCGGTACCATTTCCACGATTCCGCCACATTTTTTACTCCGATACCAAGTTGCTGGATACCGCTAACTACAATTCCTTCCATAAGTTTTTAATTAACATTCACCCAAGCGGATTAACTCTTCGGGCAATTTGGTAAAAGAGCCATGGAACGTACCGTTTTAGATAAGGCATAATTACATCTTTTTTTCCAATAATTATCTCTTTCCTATTGTTACTGACTGCTTTTACAATCTTTTTGGCGACACAGGAGGCTGAAACCCCCTCCTGCTGCCCCTTGTCCATAAGTCCATGCTCACCCCCTGAAGAGGTTAGGGAATGGATCGATATATTTGTTTTGACCATGCCGGGACAGACCATGGTAACCCGGATGTTGTCCCTGAAATGTTCGAGCCTGAGCGTCTCAAAGTAACCGTGCAGCGCATGTTTGGCGGCCGCATAGGCTGACCTTTGCGGAAATCCGAAGAGTCCGGTCATGCTGCTTACCACCACGATATGGCCTCCGCCGCTTTTTATCATGAAGGGTAGGATTTGCCTGGTTAGGCCGGCATGACCCCAAAAATCCACTTCCATGATCCTTCTGGCCACCTCCATCGGTGTATCAATTAACAGGGACCGCTGACTGATACCGCCATTGTTGACCAATATATCCAACCGTGGAAATGACGACCGAACCGATTCGACTGCCGCTGTAACTTCCACCGGTAGGGATAGATCAAAGACAAGGAGAGTGACTTCGGCCCCTCGGTTCCTGCACCCTTCGGCCACCTTTTCAAGTTGGTCGTGGTTTCGTCCTGACAGGATCAACTGTATTCCGTCCTTAGCCCATTGCAAGGCCAACGCCTCCCCTATGCCCGAGGAGGCTCCGGTAATCCAGAAGATTTTCGATTTTGTCATTCAGCTGTTTGATTATTAAAAACGGTCAGTCGCATGACCATATCAGGGACACGACAAGATTACAAACTTAACTTATTTCATCAAAATAACAAATCCCACTGATAATCAATGGGATTCGAATAGCATAACTATATACAGACACATAAAAATGTATCCGGCTAATTTCTAAGGGATTTTAAAAGATTAAGTATTTATTCCGGTACGCAGGAATCAACAGTCACGGTCCCGCCAGTGCAGGGAGCTGATTTGCACGAACCATCGCAATAATAGGCGTATCCTGCCGGACAGCATACTTTTGCCTGCGAACACCACAACGGATATCCTGCTTTGCAGTGATCCGTCTTAAATAAATCACTACTACAACTACTAACGAAAATTGTAGATGATAAAACCATTAGCGTTATAACAAGAAGTGACAAACCCATGCTCACCGGTAACAAAAATTTGATGATTTTCTTTCTCATAACATCGAATTATTTAATTCTATTTCAACATCTTATATTCTCTTTGAAAAGTTATTGGCGAGGGTAAAACCGATTGAATAATCACCTTAATCGTGTCATTCTTTACAAAAAATGACGTGGGCACATGGGTTGCTAAATTCAGGAGTTCATTTTCCGGTAGATCTTTAACATTAAAGTCAGGATGGAAATTTTGTTCAAATATTAGTTTGTCTGCTTTTGACCCTGTCACCAGGGCAACGATCCGATCAACCTTGTGGAGTTCTTTGTACTGCCGCAAATTTTCAATCGAATTCCAACAGTGTGGACAGGTATAGGAAAAACAAAAAATGAGATAAGTGCTATCTTTTGATGTACTGATATATTTTGACAGGTCTGTATCCCTGATGTCTTTATTTTGAAATTTGTGCTCAGCCGATGGAGCCGTAAATATAAAAGGTGTTCTAAAAGTAAAGCCTGCCACAAATGTCGAAAGGACCAGTGTAACCAATACAACATTCACTTTCCACCGAACTTTCCTGGTTTTGTTTGAAGGATAATTCAACCAGACTAAGGCAGCCATGCCAATAAGAATCAAATTACGCGCAAAGGAGAAAACCGGAGAGGTGGTGGAATGCTGAAGTGTTCCAAAGCAACCACAATCACTAACCCCTTTTGCAAAATATGCGTATGCAAACGAGCATGTAAAAATGACAAGAAAAACTAACGAATAGAGTGAATGGCGTTTAGGGTTAATTACCAATATCAGACAAACCCCAAGTATGATCTCTGCCACAACGATGACAGGCGATAAAACCATTAAATAACCTAAACCATACTTATAGATTAAAGTGCTAAATCCAGCAGTATCGACGACTTTGCCAATTCCTGAAATCACAAAAAATGTTCCGAGAATGATCGAATAGATGGATAAAGTCCTTTTGTCGAACATTAGCGTAATGGTTTAGATTGCTTTATAAATCTAAAACTAATAATCGACTAAAACAAATGAAATTTCAATATAATTCAATCATTATTAGTGATTGACAATTCCTTGCTATTTTGACTGGTTAAACGCTTGTGAACCGGCATCCAAAAACTTCTTGAAGTTTTCAACATTCAGGTCATAGGCCTTGGGCGAAACCAATAATTTCCCGTCACTGTCGAGAATCACATAATAAGGTTGTGAATTGGTGCCGAACTGGGATGTTTGGATATCCGCGTTCTTTTTTCCAAGTAGTTTCACCTCGCGTCCGTTCTTGTTGGTATACCACTCCTCTTTCGGCATTTCGATCACCTTGTCGTCAACGTAAAGGGCAACCAGGACGAAATTTTCCCTCAGCCTTCTCAGCACTCCCGGATCGCTCCAAACCCTGTTCTCCATTTCGCGGCAATTGGTGCAGCCATGACCGGTAAAATCAACAAAAACAGGCTTTTTTAGCGCTTTCGAAACACGAAGCGCCTGGTTGTAATCGAAATAGCCAGATAATCCGTGAGGCAATTTGAGAACATCGGCATATCGCGGGGCTTCCGTCATATTGCCGGCAACTTTGGTACCCCCACCCGATCCGCTATTTTCGCGCGCGATGGCATTGATGTCAAAATCCTGGGTCTCCATCGGCGGAAGCCAACCTGAGATGGCTTTTAGCGGAGCCCCCCACAATCCGGGGATCAGGTACATTACAAAAGTGAAAGTAAAGATGATAACCAACAGACGCGGAAAAGACCGAACCACCGGATAATCGCTGTCGTGGGGAAATTTGATCTTGCCCAACAGGTAGAAGCCCATCATGGTAAAGATCACGATCCAGAAACTGAGGTAGACCTCGCGGTCGAGGATTCCCCAATGGTAGGTCTGATCCGGGACATTCAGGAATTTCAGTGCAAAAGCAAGTTCAATAAAGCCGATTACCACCTTGATCGTATTTAACCAGCCTCCCGATTTGGGCATCTGCTTGAGCCATTGCGGGAAAAAAGCAAAAAGGGTAAACGGGATCGCGAATGCCAGGGAGAAACCGAGCATCCCGATAACCGGTTTCAATATTTGTCCGCCGACGGCCTGAACCAGCACCGTGCCGACAATGGGCCCGGTACATGAAAAGGAGACCAGCACGAGCGTAAATGCCATGAAGATCGTTCCCATCAATCCGCCCTTATCTTCTTGCTGTACACTCTTGTTGATCATCCAACTGGGAACGGTAATTTCAAAATAGCCAAAGAATGAAGCGGCAAAGACTATAAATATCAGGAAGAAGAGCACGTTGGGAATCCAGTGGGTACTCAGCCAGTTGCCGAAGTCAGCGCCAAAGAGAACGGAGACCAACACCCCGAATATCACATAGATGGCTATGATAGAGAGACCATAGACCATGGCCTGTACTTTCCCTTTGGATCCGCTTTTCATAAAATAGGAGACGGTCATAGGGATCATCGGGAAGACGCATGGGGTGAGGATGGCGAGCAATCCCCAGACGAAAGCCTGCAGGAAGAACCACAAAAGCGTCCGGTCCTTGCCGGTAAAATCATCGTTGGAAGCAGCAGGTTTGATTTCAGCCTTGGCAGTTGCAACGGTTGTCGGTTCTTTCAACGGGATTGACGCTGCCGTATCTTTTACGATAGCTGCAGGAACTGCAACATTTTTTTTTGTGGTATCATTTGGCGCTACGGCTGCCGTTTTTACACCCTCCAATTTGAAGGAGTAATTCACCTCTGTGGGCGGCAGGCAGTTTTGGTTGTTGCAGCACATGAACTCCAGAAAACCCTTTACCTCGACGGGTTTATCTGAAATCACCTTCACCTTTTGGGTAAACTCAACACTTTTGGCGAAGTACTTTACCACCATGTTGAAATTGGGATCGTTCTCTTCCAATGGTTTGGGTTCACGAACCTTCCCAACCAGGGTAAAGCCCACAGGATTGTCAAATTTAAATGAAGTTGGAATAGGTCCCCCTGACGGAACAAACTGGGAATAAACATGCCACCCTTCGTCCATCTTGGCCATGAACCGCAACTCATACTCGCCGTCACCGGTTTTTTTAGATTCAAAACTCCACTTTACCGGCTCAAGGATCTGAGCGGAAACCATCTGAAAAGCCGCAACCAGCATGGCGAAAAGAACAATTCGTTTTGCAATCATACCAATAGATTGTATCGTTGATAATAATTTTGAAAGGGCAGCGACCGGATATCCCAATATCCCTCGCTTTTTGATGTCATAAAACTGACATAGGTCCCTTTTTACGGCTCAAATATACACCCAAATATTTAGAAGCTATTTAAATTTCTAGTACAAGGAACTCATTTTTTACCGCTAAATTCCTTTATCGCATCAATCATGACCACAACGTTCGCGACCGGAACATTGGCCTGAATGTTGTGAACGGTATTGAAGACAAAACCACCGTCCCGTGAAAAGATTTCGCAGTGTCGCAGTACCTCTTCCCGCACCTGTTGCGTTGTGCCATAAGGAAGGGTTGTTTGGGTGTTGACCCCTCCACCCCAGAAGGTCAGGTACTTTCCATAGGTTTCCTTCAGATGCTTCGGATCCATCCCTTTAGCGCTCACCTGCACAGGGTTGATGATATCGAATCCGGCATCGATGAACCGCCCCATAAAATTTTCAACCGCGCCGCAAGAGTGTTTAAACGTCTTCCATTGGGTATTGGTGTGTACCCAGTCGTTGACCCGTTGGTAATATGGAAGCCACAGATCATCAAACTGTTCCGGTGCACAAAAGGTAGAATCCTGGGTACCAAAATCTGTCCCACACACAAACAAAACATCAATGTCATTCCCAATTGTCCGGTAGATTCTTTGGAGGTTCTCAATTGCCAAAAGGGTTTGACGGTCAAATAATTCTTTTATGTAATCAATTCTCATGATCGTGCTCATGTACCATTCCGCTATGCCGCGGATCCCTTTTGGCTGTTTCAGTTGCACCCCCGGGACCAGGGCAATATCGCCAAGGGCTGTGCCACCCAATCCAGCAACAACTCCTTTGCCTGTTGCCCGGGCTTTCTCAACTTCATTTTTCCAATATTGCAGGGTCTCTTCCGAAACCGGCGTAAACTCCTCCAGGTTGTCCTCCACATGAAGATTATCATCATCAATTGGCTCCTGCCTTTCAATCGCATCAAAGAAATAACTGGCTTGCGGCATTTTCGCGGAAGGGGAAATGGATGCGTCGCCCTCCGGAAATGAGAGCAAATCGCCATTACCATCGGTGATGGAGCTAAATTGCTGCGGTACCAGTACCTCCTGCCCCCAAAAGGTTTTAAACAGTTTCAACGGAGGTTGATTGCTGTAACCAAGCAGATTATCGTGCCCCCAGGCGCCCACCACATCGATGCCTATCGCCTCCATCAGGTCTTCTTCCACCAACCCCAACATCTGATAGGGTTCAATTACCCTGACCGGACGCTTTTCGAGGCCATAATGTTCGCGCAGGTTTTCCAAAGCCTTCACATGGATGCCGGTCACCGCGCTCGAACCCATGTCAAAGACGATTCTTTCAGGCTCCTGGTGGTTTAAAGTCTTTTGTAGTAATTCCCTAGAGTTCATTATTTTAGATCTTAATCAACAAGTAAGTTAAAGTAAATATATAATGCCTCATTTTATTACCGTTTTCGACTCAAAAGTAAAAACATCCGAGGGAATTCTGGCCTCTTTCATAATTTTTAAAAGCTCGTTCACTATCTCTGGGTGATTAGCAGCGACATTGGTCTTTTCGCTTAAATCAACAGATAAATCATACAATTCGGTGGTTGTCTTGGCGGCTTCAATAACCTGGTACCGGACCAGCTTCCAGTTTCCTTTTCTTACCGCCTGGCGTCCGCCCAGTTCATGAAATTCCCAATACATGTATTCGTGCTGCTCCTGATTCTTTTGGGCCAGCAAGGTTGGCAGAAAAGAGATCCCATCTATGTTTGCAGGCGTTTTGGCGCCTGTTAACGCTGCAAAGGTTGGCATTACATCCCAAAATGCCGAAATATGTTTCGATTTTGAACCCGACTGGATCCTGCCCGGCCACCTCACAATCATGGGCTCCCGGATACCTCCTTCGTACAAGTCGCGCTTGTAACCACGTAGTGGCCCATTGCTGTCGAAATATTCAGGATCGGCGCCACCTTCGATATGGGGACCATTATCGGAACTGAAAATTACGATGGTATTTTTGTCCAGTCCAAGCTCTTTCAATTTGTTTAACAGCTCGCCTACCTGTTTGTCGAGCAAAGTCACCATGGCCGCGAATGCCGCATGGACTTCGGGTTGCGATCCGTAAGGCCCTTCCCTGAAACCTTTTTGACCCGGATCAACACCTTTGTAACTTTTTTCCGGCAGAAATTTACCCCTGAATTCTTTAAGGTTTTTCTCGGGAGTCATCAGTTCAGCGTGCGGGATGGTAGAGGCATAATAAAGAAAGAAGGGGTGATCCTTGTTATTCTCTATAAATTGCAGGGCGTGGTTGTGGATCAGTTCGGGGGCATACTCCTCAAACTTCTCCCCGCTATTTCCTGCCAGCACTATCTTGGATTGGTTTTCCCATAAATGGCCTGGAAAATAGTTGTGTGCCAGAGACTGGCTATTAAAGCCGTAAAACTGATCAAATCCCTGGTTATTCGGGTCGCCCTCTGTGCCAACGAAACCCAATCCCCATTTACCAAAACAACCGGTGGCATATCCTACAGACTTTAACATTTCAGCTACCGTGATACTGGCAGCGGGCATTGGCCACTCTCCCTCAGGTTTCCACCCCTTGTTACCACGAATCGCCGTATGGCCAGTGGTCAACCCTGTCATCAACGAACATCTGGAGGGGGCGCAGACGGTACATCCCGCATAGTGCTGCGTAAACAACATACCCTCCCTGGCCATCCTGTCCAGGTTTGGCGTTTGAAACCGCTTTTGACCGTAACAGCCAAGATCACCGTAGCCCAAATCATCTGCAAGAATGTAGATAATATTGGGCTTCTGTGCAACTGCATTTGCATCTTTATGCCCTGTCTGGGTCTTTAATGACGGGGCAACAACCGAAGCTGCCATCAAAGCCGGGATCAAAAATGAATGTTTAGAGGTCATGGACATCATGATAAGATTGCGTTTTAGAATGGTATTAAAGATAAACAAATCACAAGAAAAGTCTTACAAAACTAAGAAACTGCTTAGAATTCCTACAAATAATCATGGCAACCATTGCTTAACTTTATTAATTAATCAAAAGTTCTTTCCTTTGACAAAAATTTCTCCGAGTTACCATTTCTAAATGTTATAGACACAGGAAATGGTAACCGATGGGTCTCTTTGGAAACGAAGATGCCTCCCGAAGGACAATTCCTCAATTTGGAAAGGAGATACAGTTCATTCTGACATTGAATGCTTCACTGCGGTGTAAGCTGTGTCTATGTTACTTCGGGAACCGGGAGAGTAATATTTTAAGTATGGAATATTTGCTTTTGGTATCCCTTTTCGTGATCGCATTTCTCTATTCATCCGTCGGACATGGCGGAGGAACCGGTTACCTCGCGCTTTTGGCGTTGTTTGGTGTCGCCCCCCTTTTCATGAAATCCACCGCCCTGACACTCAACGTCTTTGTCTCGGCGATCGCGTTTTTCGCCTATTACAAAGCGGGCTATTTCAGGTGGAAACTGATTCTTCCCTTCCTGGTGACATCCATTCCCTTCTCCTATTTTGGAGCATTGGTCCCGGTAAGTTCCTCCGTTTACAAAATAATACTCGGCATTTTTCTCCTCCTTGCCGCCGCGAGAATGGTACTGAATCCCAAGGCATTTTCAGAAGAATCAAAGACAGTTCCATTTATACTGGCCATCACAATTGGTGCCATCCTCGGATTCTTTTCAGGAATGATCGGCATTGGGGGCGGGATCATCCTCAGTCCGCTCCTGATTCAAATGCATTGGGCAAATGTCAAAGAATCGGCCACTGCCTCTGCCCTCTTCATCTTTCTAAACTCCCTGTCGGGACTTTTCGCCCTGGTAAACAAAGGATTTTCCATGGAGCCACGTATCATTGCCTGGATTGTGGTAGGCATTGCCGGGGGTATTGCCGGATCCTATATCGGCAGCTCCAGGTTAAAACCCAGACAACTGAAATATCTTCTCGCTTCTGTTTTATTCCTGGCAAGCATTAAACTTATTTTACTGTAAAATGGAAATTGAGATCGCTCCGCGACTTTTAATCATCGCCGGTACCGGCAGAAATACCGGAAAGACGACCCTTGCCTGTCAGATTATCGGGAAATTCTCTGTCATACATTCCATCGTAGCCGTTAAAATTACACCACATTTTCACGCAGATCGTGGTAACGGAGTTGTAATCATAGACAAACCAAATATTTACATTGCCGAGGAATTGAATCCTGCCACCGGAAAAGACAGCTCACTGATGCTGAAAGCCGGCGCAGTTCAATCCTGGTTTGTCATGACAACTGACGAGTACCTGCCGGAAGCATTTAGTGAAATACTTACCAGGATACCTGCAAACAGCATGGTGGTCTGCGAATCAGGTGGATTGCGACATTTGATCCGTCCCGGGCTCTTTCTCATGATGCAGCATCCCGGGAACGGAGCTTTAAAACCGGATAGTGCAAAACTATTGTCGCTTGCCGACCGGGTTTTAAACTTTGATGGATCCGAATTCGATTTTGATATCAATTCGATAGAGATAACTGATAACCAATGGAAATTAAAATAGCAAAAGGATGATACCGTTTGAAGAGGCATTAGCGATTTTAGAGACGTATTCAATCAAGCAAGGTACCGAGTATGTCGATTTGTACCATGCCCTGGACAGAATACTTGCGGAAGATATCCATTCGGATGTTTCCATGCCCCCGTTCAACAAATCGGCCATGGACGGTTTTGCCTGCAGAAAGTCCGACCTCAAAAATCCGCTGGTGGTCGTTGAGGAGATTCCTGCCGGAACAACCCCCACAAAAACCATCGGGGAAAACCAGTGCGCGCGCATCATGACCGGTGCGATGGTTCCCGAGGGAGCCGACTTTGTCGTCATGAGAGAGCATGCCGAAATGTTGGATGCGAACCACATCCAATGTACCCACGAAACATCGCAAACCAATATTTGTCTGCTCGGAGAAGATGTAAAAGCCGGTGACCTGGTTATAAAAAGCAGGACAAAGATATTGCCCTCGCACATTGCAATCCTGGCTTCTGTAGGCTATTGGCTTCCTCTGGTCTTTCGGACGCCTTCTGTCGCCATCATCTCAACCGGTGATGAACTGGTCGAACCCGTGGTAAAGCCTGAAAGTTCGAAAATCAGAAATAGCAACAGTTACCAGATGTTTGCCCAGATTCAGCAATTGGGAATTGAGCCTCAATATCTTGGTATCATTCGGGACAACCAGGAATCTTTGGAGGAAATCCTTTCCATAGCTCTCCAAAAATATGATGTGACACTGATTTCCGGCGGTGTTTCTGTAGGGGATTTCGACTTTGTTCCAAGAATATTGAATAAACTCGGAGTGAACGTTCCGTTTCACGGTATGAATGTAAAGCCCGGCAAACACCTGCTTTTCGGGGAAAAAGAGAACCATTTTATTTTTGGAATGCCTGGTAATCCGGTCTCATCATTCGTTCAACTGGAGGTAATGGTAAAACCATTTCTGGCAGGGTTGATGGGAAGTGTGGAAGAGAACGTTTACTGGTATTTGCCACTCGAAGTGGAGTTTGTCCGCCCCAAAGGGGACCAACTGATATTTATCCCTGCTCTCCCCTCTGGTAAGGGAACGGTGATGCCCGTCGAATACCATGGTTCAGCGCATATCCATGCCTACGTACATGCAAAATTGATCATGGAAATCCCCCTGGGCATAACAAAAATTAAAAAAGGAGATCAAGTCCGTGTTAGACCGTTATAAAAGATATATTCATTACCTCAGGATCTCTGTAACAGATCGTTGCAACCTGCGGTGCACTTATTGCATGCCCGAAGAGGGTATACAACTCATGAGTCATCAGGATATCCTGACTTTCGATGAAATTACTGATGTTGTTAAGGTTGCCGTGTCATTGGGGGTCGATAAATTCCGCATCACGGGAGGGGAACCGCTTGTCCGAAAGGATATTGTGACCCTGATCGCCCGGATCTCTGCGGTAGAAGGGGTGAAAGATCTTTCCATGACCACCAACGGAATATTTTTGGAGGAGCTGGCCCAGCCTTTGAAAGATGCCGGTTTGCACCGCGTCAACATAAGCCTGGACACACTCGATCCAGTCAAATTCCAAAAAATAACAAGGGGCGGTGATCTCAACAGGGTGCTTTGTGGCATAGAAGCTGCACAAATTGCGGGATTGGATCCTGTAAAAATCAACTGCGTCGTGCTGAAATCTTCGATGGAGGAAGATGCCATGGCCGTAAAGGAATTTGGCAGAAAGAACAATCTTCAGGTAAGGTTTATCCATCAAATGAACCTCGAAACAGGCGAATTTTCGATTGTTGAAGGGGGAAATGGTGGAAACTGTCACCAATGCAACAGATTACGACTCACAGCAAATGGCATGGTGATGCCCTGTCTTTTTGACGAACAACAATTTTCAGTTCGCGCTATGGGCGCCGAAAAGGCGTTGTTGGCAGCTTTGGACTGCAAGCCGTTAAACGGCTGTTTGAATGGCAAAGGAAGTTTTTATAACATAGGAGGATAAACGAAAATGAAAGAGTTGACACATACCGATTCTGAGGGTAACGCGCGCATGGTGGACGTAGGCGATAAAGCGGTGCAACTGCGGGTAGCCAGGGCAACCGGTCACATTGCGCTTTCGCAGGAGACGCTGAAACTCATATCCCAAAATCTGATGAAGAAGGGCGATGTCCTGACCGTTGCCGAAGTAGCCGGGATCCAGGCTGCAAAGCGCACGGCCGAACTTATTCCACTTTGCCACAACATCGTTTTAAGCAAGGTGCTGGTCAAAGCCCTCCCCGACTTAACCGGAGTTACCATCGAAAGTGAGGTGAAATGTACAGGCACTACCGGTGTTGAGATGGAGGCGCTGACTGCAGTAAGCGTTGGTCTGCTAACCATTTATGATATGTGCAAAGCCGTCGATAAAACGATGGAAATTGGGGCGATCAAACTGACTTCCAAGACAAAATCAGACATACCCGGCTAAAAATGGAAAAGATCAAAATACTATCAGTCAACATCTCCGAAAAAAAGGGAACCATCAAAGTCCCGGCAGGTAAAATTACGCTCACCCCGGATGGTATTCAGGGTGACGCTCATGGTGGAAAGTGGCACAGACAGGTTAGCCTACTAGGAAAAGAGAGCCTCGACAAATCGGAGCCATCCGTTGGACGCAAGCTTGCCTATGGCGAATTCGCGGAAAATATTACTACGGAAGGGTTTCCATTGTACAAGATGAAACCTTTCGACCGGTTGGTTTCCGGTTCTGCTATATTGGAAGTAACCCAGATTGGGAAGAAATGCCATGGCTCCAATTGCGCCATCTTTCAGGAAACCGGTAACTGCGTGATGCCCAAAGAGGGAATCTTTTGCAGGGTGCTGGAAGGTGGTATTCTCAAGGCGGGCGATGTTCTTGAATACCACCCCAAAACCATTGAGGTGCACGTTGTGACACTCAGCGACAGGGCGAGTCAGGGGATTTATGAAGACCTGAGCGGCCCCTTGCTCAAAAAATTGACAGAAACCTTTTTCTCAGGCAACGGTCGTCACGTATCGGTCCAAAATACCATAATGCCAGACAATGCGGAGCAATTAGAGGTGTTATTGAACTCCCTGATAAAGAAAAATATTGATATTATCTTCACCACCGGAGGTACTGGAATTGGTCACCGCGACATCACCCCGGATGTCATTAGAAAACTGATTGACAAAGAGATTCCGGGCATTATGGAGATGGTCCGGTTCAAGTATGGCATGCAATTCCCAAATGCACTCCTGAGCAGAAGTATTGCAGGTGTCGCCGGCATAACATTGCTCTATGCCCTACCGGGAAATCCAAAGGCAGTAAAAGAGTATTGTGAAGAAATTTTCAAGACTGTGGAGCACTCATTCCGCATGCTTTACAATATTGATGAGCACTGAAAACAAAAGCAACAAAACCCGCTGAAAATCAGCGGGTTTTGTTGCTTTTTAGTACCCGGGGCGGGTATTTCACCCTGTTAATTTGTATTAATCAGTAAGAAAACAACAACCAAACAAAAGTATATAAAATACTTATTTGATGGCATTTTAAGAGATATTCAACCGATCAAAAAGCAACTGAAAAATAGTTTAGTTGTTCTTTCTTAACTCTTCTTATGTAAATTTTTGTTACTATTTTGTTACTCATTGTTTGCAATGTACCCATTTTGTTACTATCTTTGAAAGCAACAACCAAATAAGAGCAACCAAATGGAAACGGCAACCAAAAAAAAGGCAAAGAGGGGCACAAAAAAAAATAATGTTACTTTGAGAGAAAAGAAGCTAGCAAATGGTAACGTTAGTTTGTATTTAGATATTTACCGGGATGGATCACGTACCTATGAATTTTTAAAGCTACACATTAACGGCAAAGCCCGGCAACCATTAGAGAAGCAACAGAACACAGAAACCTATCAACTTGCTGAAAATATCAGGACACAAAGAGAAAGCGACCTAAACCACAAAACACACGGACACATTTCACCGGCAAAGAAAAAAGTAAGCTATTTTGATTTTGCTGAAAACTACCTGACAGAATATCAAAAAAAGGATATTAGAATGATCAGACTGGCAGTCAACCGGTTTAAAAAGTTTTTAGCTGAAGATATGCCAAAAGTAAAAACGGCCTCTTTGAAAATCACAGAGATTGACAAACCAATGATGTTAAAGTTTGTGGATTATCTGACAGATAACAGCAAGGGCGAAGGTGCTCACAGTTGTTTCCAGCGATTTAAAAAGATTCTCAAATATGCAGTTGAGGAAAATATCATAGCAAAAAGCCCCGCCGATGGGGTAACCTGCCAAATTGATAAAGAGAACATTCTAAAGGATATTTTAGACAATTCAGAAATTGCACTATTGGCAAAAACCCCCTGCCAAAACCTAAACATAAAGAGAGCGTTCATTTTAAGTTGTTGCACCGGGTTGAGGTGGTGCGATGTTAAAGCATTGAAATATTCAGATATTGATTTTGCATCGGGCAAAATGACAGTTGACCAACAGAAAACTGGGCAGAAAGTCATAGTTGATCTGAACCCAACGGCCAAAAAATTAATAGGTGAACCGGGCGACCCCCAAACTTTGGTTTTTGAATTACCTTCCTATTTTGGATGCAGGAAAACAGTAAAAGCATGGGTTGAGCGTGCTAAAATAAAAAAGTCAATAACCTGGCATTGTGCCCGCCATTCCTATGGTGTAAACCTATTGACCAGCAAGCAACACCCGGACATTAAAACCGTTTCCAGCCTTTTAGGTCACTCCACATTAAAACATACAGAGAAATATACAAGGGTAGTTGATGAGCTCAAAAAGAAGGCCGTCAACGCTTTGCCAGCTTATAATTTTTAATTTGTGAAATATGGCTAAAATATTATTGTCAAAGAATTATAGAACAATTGTACTGAAAGGGCTTTTGTTACCAGAAAAAGACGTGATTAAATACTATACCAAAATCACAACAAAACACCTTTCCATCAACCCCGATTTGTTCAAAGAGTTAAAGAATGTTATAAGTGAATATATTGAATGGTATAAAGCACAAGCAAGGGGGGGGACTGTTCCGGTAGAAATGCCAGATGGTTCAATAAAGTATTTTGACAAAAACCAAACTTGGGAGGGCGATGGAGATAGTGATTATACAAAATGGGTAAAACACGACCTATTTGAACAGACAATATTTCTATTACCTTCCACATCAATAAAAAATGTAAGGGTCAACAAATCATTTTTTGAAAATCATTTAAGAATCATTGAACATTTTGAGAGCCAAGAAAAAATAAAAGAAATTGAAAGAAATATTCTTGAAAAGCTAAAAACTAATCTTGAAAATGTGATTCAAAAAAGAGCCGTTTCAGTTCTACAGTTAAATACCGACCTAAAAACCGACCAAATAAAAACCCTTTTTGAATTGTTGGTAAAAGGTGAATTTATCCCGGCCAATACCGACCCGGATAGTTTTAAATGGATTTTTGGCGACCCTGAACATAGCCAACCGGATCAATTGAAACCGATAACATGGAATAAATCAAAATGGCTTTTATCTTATTTTGTTGATGTTTTCAATTGTGAAATATTGGGCAATGATGGCAATAATAAGCGGACACAGTGGAAACCATTTGAAATAATTTTTGGCCAAAATGGTTTAAGAGGGGCAAAAAATGACTACCAAAAAACAGGTGTGTTACCAGCAGGAAACGAACAAATAAACGACATGATCAGCAATGCATTAAGCTGTAAATAAGAAAATCTAAAAACAATACAACACCCCTACAACACCCCTACAATGGGCAATTGTAGGGGTGTTTCTTTTCCTATGCTATCTAATTTCACCCTTGTTAACACAAAATAACAGGGTAACGGGGTGCACACCTGAACCCATTTTATTAAACTAAAAAAAAGTAATAAAATGGAAGAGATTGAAAAAAGATTGAGCAACATTGAAAATATGTTGTTGTCACAAAAGAACGCTTTGACCTTTGATGAAGGTGCAATTTTTACAGGCATAGGCAAAAGCCACCTGTACAAGTTAACCAGTGGAGGAATAGTGCCCCATTACAAACCCCGGGGAAAAATGATCTATTTTGACCGTGCAGAGCTTGAAAAATGGCTACTGCAAAACAGGGTGACCCCGGCGGATGAAATAGAAGCAATGGCAAATACCTACATAGCCACAGGCAGAAAGGGGGTAAATCATGTTTGATTGTTACATTAAATTGCAACAGCTACCGGATGAGGTAAAGCGTGCAAATAAAATCAAAGTAGGTGCGAGCGTGCCCCGATTAGATTGTGTTGCAATGGCGGGATATTATGAAGGGTTGAAACCTCTATTTTCCAGCAAAGGACAATTAAAATTCTACCTAATGGAAACCCGGGGGTTGATCCATAGTAACGACCAACGGCGGGCAGGTTACTTCCTAATGGGTGAACGATCAATTAATTTTAGTAGTGTCTTTTTACAGGAATATAACACCGGCAACCAAAACCCATGTTTTGCATTTGGAGAGCCAAACAACAACAAGACGTTAAAAAGCGGAGAGGCAAACCCCATGTTGCCATATTGTGAAGATGCCTATTTGTTCATCGTTAACCCAACATTCACAGAGATTGAAATTTTAATTATCAGGCGTGGCCGTTATCTCATTCAAGGGTATTTAAAACAGTTGGCCAATGGTGAATTTAATGAGGCATTGACAGCGATGAGAGCACAGGCAAAACCGATTTTCAATTATTGATTGTGGCCGTGGTACTTAATAGTAAGTTGTTTCATTTACCAAATAATGGTAAATATGTATGATTCTGTAAACTTCTGGATTGATCGGGCAATGGTAGGGGGTGAACCTTTTACCATTGCTCAATATTTAACCGATCAGGCAGAGCACAAAAGTGAGCGGGGTTATTCCATTTCAGGCCGGGCGGGTGACTATTCTATTTATCTGAATGATTCAGGTATAAGCATGAGAGGCAGTTTACCAAAGTTTTTGCTACCTGATAACATTCACACATTGAGCAGAGCCGGGGCACGTGATGCCATTGATAAGCTAAGCGATGAAATACATTTGCCGATCAAATTGGCAAAAGTCACCCGGGTAGATGTTTCAACCGTTTTGCCAATGAAAAGAGAACCGGCAGAATATTATCACTATTTAGGAAACAAGCCACATTTTAAGCGATTACAAGCCACAAAAACAACACTTTACTACAATACTGACAAAAGGCAGTTGATTTTCTATGACAAGCGGGCAGAGGCAAAATCTAAGGGGGTGACAATCCCGGCGGGGTTTGTTGGTGCTAATTTGTTAAGGGTCGAGGTGCGGTTTACTGAACGGTTACAAAAGCAATTCAATATTACAGAGGTGACTGGGGCGACCCTCACAGATGAAAGGTTTTATATTGATATGGTGAAACGATGGGGCAAAGAATATTTTTTGATTGATAAACTTAAATCAGTTTCAATTATGGACACAAGCAATATTAAGACACCCAAAGAGGGTGCAACAGCTCTATTTTCAATCATGTTGCAAGAAAAGGGACAGGAATATATAAACAGTTTCATTGCTGATTTAAGGGCAAAAAACACCTATCCCGACCCAAAATATTACAGCCGGTTAAAAGAGGAACTGAACAGTTTAATTGTGGCCTCAACGGTGACCGATCAAAACGAATTGATTAAAGAACTGGACAAAGCCGTTAATGAGATTGTTTTGAATTGTAGATAGTACCTATATAGTAACCTGTTTCATTTACCATTTTTTGGTAAAAGTGACTAACTTACATTATTAACAATTGACACCATGAACACAAAAACACCGGATCAGGTTTTAACTGAAAGTCTAAGGATGAAACTAAAAGAGATCATGCAAAAAGAGATTGAGAGACTTCCTACAATATTGGAAGGATTAGACGACAAAGAGCGGATCAATGTAATTTGTAAACTCATGCCGTTTGTATTTCCAAAGATAGAAAGCGTTTCAATGAGTGCCGGGGAACCGTGGTAAAAGTTCCCTAAAGATTTAGGTTACTTCAAAATAAATTTGAGATGCCAAAGCGTTACACATATCCGGTTTTGTATGACAATTTAAGGATGGTTACAATATCCTTTCTAAAAACCCACAAGTATTTAGAGCCAAACGGTTTTAAAGGTGGAAATATCAAATGGAGCCAAAACGGACAGCCAGACGGAAACATTGACATAAAGGTTAACACTTTTGGAGAAAGCCCATATTTAGAGCTAAATTACAAAGCAAGCGGCATGCAAATAGACTACCGTGTTCAACTTGTTACCATTCCATCAAATTTGGGCAAAGGTTTAATTTGGTACTTCCTTTGCCCGGTGACTGGTAAACGATGCAGAAAGCTATATGAAACAGGCGGCTATTTTTACCATCGGACAGCGTACAGAGGCATGTATGAAAAACAGGCACAAAGCAAAAAATACAGGGATTTAGAAAGGGTATTTGGTAGTTTTGATAGTGACAATCTTTACAAACAGCTCTATAAAAAGAACTTTAAAAGAACCTATGCAGGGAAACCGACCCGGAACTATTTAAGACTAACCAGCAAAATAGATAAAGCGGAAAGAGTGTCACCGATTGATTTAAGAAGATTTTTAATGAAGCGTTGACCCCTGAAAAGTTGATAAAACTTGACAAAACTGACACCAATAAAAGGAACCAACGAAGATCAACCCGGAAAATAGCCGGGTTTTATTTTGTTATTCAGAATCAGTTTGTTTAGCTTTGAGAGTTATCAACTTAAATCTAAAAATTATGGATGCAATTGGAGGTATTGTAGGTCTACTTATTGGGATTGCAATAGTAGTATTAATTATTTGGGCAATTCGGGAGTTGCTTTGTTGGTATTGGAAGATAAACCAAATAGTAAAAATTCAACAAGCTATGTTGGAAGCAACGCTAAAGATTTATGAACAGAATGGCGGTAAAGTGAATTGGGATGAAGTGAATAAAGTAATAAAATAACCTATGAAAAATTTATTCTTTTTAATTCTAATTGCAGTCTTTTTGATTTCTTGTAGTGAACCACCAAACTCATCTGATAAGGCATTGAATAATCTATCAAAAATATTTAATATTTCCGCTCCAGAAGATCTTGGAGACGGTAGAATATTTTATAAAATTCAAGCTGTTGAAGTGAAAGGAAATGATTCTATTTTTGTTAATCCAGATATTGCAGACCAGAAAATAAAAGGATGTTTTGATCAGGGATTAGGATTATTGCCACAGAAACAAAAAACACATGAATATTCTAGCATCCGCAAAGAGCTTTACAACACGTATGAATGGGAAACATTAACTGAAAAAGTAATCATTTGGAATAATTACAGAGAAATTAAAAAAACAGGTTCAATAAAAACTGAAACTGGAATTGGTCTTTTTACAAGAATATGGATAACTAAAAAATAAAACCAAATAAATGAACCGTCTTAATAAACAATGAGGCGGTTTTTTCTGTTACAATGTAGGTTAGTGTTACTATTTTGTTACTCATCAAAGAAAAAACGCTTATAATCATTTGACTATAAGCGTTTTACTTAACCTAAAAAGTACCCGGGGCGGGACTTGAACCCGCACGGCCATAATGGCCATTGGATTTTAAGTCCAACGTGTCTACCATTCCACCACCTGGGCATCCTTTTGGAGCGGGAAACGAGACTCGAACTCGCGACCCCGACCTTGGCAAGGTCGTGCTCTACCAACTGAGCTATTCCCGCAGGAAGGATGACCTATTTCTTAAGAACTTTTGTTGAGCGGGAAACGAGACTCGAACTCGCGACCCCGACCTTGGCAAGGTCGTGCTCTACCAACTGAGCTATTCCCGCCTGATTGCTCTACCGGACACGGTAAGATGCCCCGGCATTGCGGGTGCAAATATAAAAACTTTTTCTTACACCCAAAACGCGTATAAAGAAAATGTGTTGATGTGCTGATTAGTTGATTAGCTGATGTGCTGATTATCGCATCAGCTAATCAACTAATCAGCTAATCAACACATCAGCTAATCAAATAGCTTTTTCCCTGAGCGGAATAATACCGCCCATCTCCCCCATCACATTGACAAGATCTGATCCCATCGGAACAACAATTTTTGAATTGTCTTTCAGGGAAGTCTCCATGGCCTGTATCCTTCTCAGCATTTGAGCATTTCCAACAAAGTACTGCTCTGCAGCCTCGTTTACCAGTTGAATGGCCTGCGCTTCTCCTTCTGCGCGCAAGATTGCCGCCTGTTTGATCCCTTCGGCCTTTCTGATTTCTGCCCTCTTCTCCCCGTCTGCCTTAGTTTCAGTAGCAGTAGCATAGTCGATGGCAGCAATCTTCTCATTCTCGGCCTTTACAATTTTATTCATGGTCTCCTGTACGTCTTTCGGCGGATCAATCTCCTTCAGCTCGGTCCTCACAATTTCGATACCCCAGTTCCTGGTCTCATCCAGTAAGGTGGAGTGCAGCTCCTTGTTGATTTTGCCCCTTTCGCTGTTGGCCGATTTCAGGGTCATTGTACCAATAATGTTACGTAGCGTTGTCCTGGCAAGGTTGACTATCTGATATTCAATACTGTTTACATTGTACTGGGAGTTTTTGACACTCTCTTCGTCTGATTTTATTTTAAAATAGACCTGCGCATCAACCCTTGCATTCAGGTTATCGTTGGTGATGATCTCCTGAGGTTCGGCCTT
>Ga0265297_10002773_pt1 | contig 34136 bp, 35 predicted proteins | sample Munlanlwell13791_FD_192502 | JGI IMG/M metagenome (GOLD analysis project Ga0265297, IMG submission 192502) | Leachate microbial communities from a municipal landfill in Southern Ontario, Canada - Leachate well 137-91 | ecosystem: Engineered > Solid waste > Landfill > Unclassified | place... | reverse complement strand
GAGCCAGCGTGAAGGCCACAAAAGCGTCTAGAGAGAATATGAATGCACGCATGGTCATCACTTTGTTGGGGTATTATTTAAAAACCATACGTTCAAGCCCATTTTTATCTTTTTAGACACACTATCAGCCGCTAGCGTTTAGGCCGATGCACGGCCCGTAGCCGGTCCCGCACTCGTTGCATTCCTTGAGGGCGTACGGGCAGCTGCTTTTCAGGCACGTCGCCTTGGAGCCGGGGGCGCATATCCGGTCCCACCTGCATCCGCCCCATGAGCCCCCTGAGCATACGGAAACGCCGCTGCAATTTCCCAGGCGGCAGTACTGCGTCTGGCCGTCCTTGCATGATTGCGATGCGGACGGCCCCGGCGGTGCGCCGCCCCCGGAGGGCGTTTCGGGAAACCCGAACATGCCCGCCATGTAAAATCCGTAAAACAGGATTGCTAAGAGGGATAAAATGAAAAAAATGGGGATGGGGTTCTTCAAGCTATCACTTGAAGGAGAGGCTTGGCGAGCCCGAGGCCGCCTGCAGCTGCCTGATGAACCCGCTCATGCCGAAAAGGCCGGTGTCGGCGGTGCTCGTCTGGATGGGGCATATCCGGATTTCGCTGACGTCGCCGTAGGTGATGTTCGCCAGGTCCGCCGCCTTCCGGATGGCGTCCTTCTTGCCGCCGAGCTCGTCGACGAGGCCCGCCTTGAACGCCTGCCGGCCGCTGAGAATCCGGCCGTCGCTGGCGTTGGCGAAGAGGTTCATGTTGAGCCTTTTCCCGCGGTTCTCCAGGACGACGCCGCGGAACTCTCCGTAGACCTCGTCCACGATGCCCTGCATGATTGCGAACTCCTCATCGGACATGTTCCGGCTCGATGAGCCCATGTCCTTGTAGGGGCCCGACTTGATTGCGGTAACATTGATGCCGACCTTCTCGAAAAGGCCCGCCATGTTTGCGAATGTGGATATCACGCCGATGCTTCCCGTGACGGCATCGGGGTCGGAAACGATGTAGTCGGTCCCGCTCGCCACGTAATAGGCGCCGGACGCCGCTACTTCGCGGAAATATGAGACCTTGGGCTTGCCGAGCCCCTTCACGGACTGGTAAATCTCGCGCGTCGCGACCACCGAGCCGCCGCCCGAATTGACTACGAACACGACAGCGCCGACATCAGCGCGCTTGTCCAGCGACTCTATTGTCGAGGCGAGCTCCTCTGAGCCTGGGTAGCCCACCCCCCCGAACAGCGAGGGTGCGGAGCCTTCCACGCTCAGGGGCATGTCGATGTTTACGACTGCCACGCACTGGCCGAGCACGGCCGGGGTGAATGAGGAGAGTATGAAGAACAGCGCCACGACGAGTATGAACACGAGCCCGAGGGCGAGCGCAGTGCCGATGAGCAGTCCGGCGTTTGGCCTGGCCGGGTGTTTGCGTAATTCAGTTTGCATGGAAAAGAAACGCATGGAATGAATATAAATCTTCTTTGGGGAATGCAGGTCATGGAGCAGCTCCTCGACCTACTTCTATTCCTGCTGCCTATATACATCGCCAATTCGTCCCCGGTCGTCCTCGGCGGGGGCGCGCCCCTGGATTTGGGCGTGCGATTGAGCGACGGGGAGAGGGTTCTCGGGGACGGCAAGACCATCCGGGGATTCGTGGGGGGCACGCTCGCGGGCACGGTGGCGGGCGGGATTGTCGCGGTTTTCTACCTGCTTCCGTTCTTCCCGGACCAGGGAACGCAGTTCATCGCGGGATTCGTCCTTTCCTTCGGCACGCTTTTCGGCGATTCCGTAGGCAGCTTCATCAAGAGGCGGGCGGGGGTGCAGTCGGGCATGCCGTTCGTCCTCGACACTATAGCGTTCCTGATTGTCGCGCTCCTTATGGCGGCGCCGATTGCGAACCCGCGGCTTTATGACATCGGCAACCTCGCGTTCTTCGCGGTCCTGACCCTGATACTCCACCCTATGATGAACATGCTGGCCAACAAGGCAGGGCTGAAGAAGGTCCCGTGGTAGCATGGTCGACGCCAGGATAATCACGGAAGGCATCAAGCGAGGCAAGGTCGAGCGCATCAAGAGCGACATCGAGTACACCAGGTTCCGCGAGGGCTTCCGGGGCGTCGAGCGTGGAACCGTGCTGATTGGCGGCCGCGTGATATGGGGCTTCCCGCACATAAGGAGGATTTTCACCCTCGAGAAGGGCGTCGCGAGGAACCTGGACGCGGGCCCGCTGTTCGCCGAGGAGAAGATTGACGGCTTCAACGTCCGCATCGCTTTCATAGATGGCGCGGTATTTGCGTTCTCGCGGGGCGGGTTCCTCGACCTCTTCGTCACCGAAAAGGCCCGGGAAATGGGACTGGAGCCTTTTTTCAGGGAGTTCCCTGGGCGCGTGCTCTGCGGGGAGATGATAGGCAACACGCCGCATACCAAACCGGAAAGCGGATTCGACGTGAAGCTGTATATCTTCGACATCGACGAAGGCGATGGGGACTACCTGCCGTGCAAGGAGAGGTACGAGGCGCTCAAGAGGTTCGGCATCCAGTCGGTCCCGGTGCTCGGGCAGTTCGACAGCGGGGATTATAACGGGCTGAAAAAGCTCGCCCTCTCGATAAACAAGGGCCGCAAGGAGGGCATGGTGCTCAAATGCGCCGACAGGAGGAAGGCCGTGAAATACGTGACTCCCTGGTCCGACATCGAGGACATCGAGAGGACGTCGGGCATCATGTACGACATGCCGATAGGGTTCTACTACCAGCGCGTGCTCCGCTCCGCGTTCTTCATGAACGACTTCGGGCTCGGCAAGGACGAATACGCGAAGAAGCTGGGGCGGGCCTTCTACGACGGTCTTATCGGCGCAATCAGGCGCGCGTCCGAAGGCCGGCAAATCGACGAGGAATTCGAGATAACATTCAAGGACCAGCGCATCTGGGACGATATCCGCAGGCACATGGGAAAGGAAGTCATGATAGAGGAGGTGTGGAAGAAGCGGGAGAACGGCCGCACCCGCCTGCGGTTCCGCAAGGTATACAAGAAGACGTCGAGAATGCTCATTTCCCTCGCCTTGGGCAAGGGAGTCACGGACTGATTACACGGGGATGATGAGAAGGCGGGGGGCGGGAACCGGCTCCGATTCCTTGCATCGCCTCATTTTCCCTTGAGCTTTTTCAAAAGCGGGTAGAACTTGTCGGCCTGCAGGTGCTCGCACCCTATCTGGCTGGAGAACTTGATTGCGCCCTCATCCGACGAAACTAACGTCGCTTCCAGCTCCTTTGCGAGCAGGACAAGCTCGAAATCCTCCTTGCTGTCGATGATGCCGGTGCGCATGGCCTCGCGGTACTTGTCGCGGAGCTTCCTGAGCTTCTCGTCGTTGTCGGGGTGGTTGTCCTTCGCGAACTCCTCCGAGAGGCGGAGCCCCTTGTTTATGCGCAGCCTGACGTCCTCTATGAAGTCGTAAAGCACGGCGGCGGGCAGGTATATGCCGTATGTGTTGGGAGCGCGCTTCTTCACGACGAGCTCCAGCTCCCCGACGGACTCCGCATCCGCGAAGTTCTTCAGCTCGTTGAATATCGACGGCGGTATGAACACCTCGATATCCAGCCCCTCTATGAATTTCACGAACCCCAGGACGGCCGAACTCGGGTCCTTCCCGAATTTCTCGCGCGCGTACGGGTTGACGAAAAGCGACGTGTCTATCACGAATTTCCGCGTTGGCATGGCTGGAATGGGGATATGAGGATTAAAAGGCTATTCAGGGGGGTGGGAAGCGGCATGTCCGGCCCCGCCGCGGGCGAAAGGCCCCCCTTCAGGGAGCGCCGGGCTTTCGCTCCCGCTAAATCAGCTTGACGAGGCCGCGCCCGATTTCCGGGATGTTCCCGCCGAAGAGGTTCGTCGTGTTGAGCACGAACGTCAGCAGGATTACGAACGCTATCATCGGGAAGATGCAAAGCGAATGGATGAGGTTGCGCTCGAAATCGCCTATGCGCAGGGTTATCATCGTGCCGAGCTCCTCGCGGTTGGCGAGAATCAGGTCCCTGAACTCCATCACGCGGCCGGCATCGTCCGCGCCGCACGCCATCGATGAGATGTCCGGCACGTCCGGAAGGGAGCACGTGTATCCCGGGCCGCCGGCGGCCGTGGCGTTGAATGCGACTATGTTGGACTGCGCATGCGGCAGGCCGAGCGACGCGATGAGTATGTAGGAGATGGGGAAGACGAAATAGAGCCCGAACGCCATCGCCATCAGGTACGCCCCGCCCCCGCGCGTGGGGGGGAAGGCCCGCAGGACGACGCCTATGGAGAAGAAGAAGCCGGCGTAGAACTTGATGAAGTTGAGCATGTGGACGAGCAGGTAGAAGATGTACATGTAGAACGTGAACGAGGACGTCGCGTTCATGATGCGCTCCTCTATCCATTTGACGCCGAAGCCTGACGCGTGCTCGGACATGAATATTTCCATGTACACGGACGTCATGGCCGCAATCGGGACTTCGAGCGCATACAGAACGTTCATGAGCTGCTGGACGCATTTCGTCGGCGTGGCCAGATAGAGCTTCATCCAGTCGATGAGCGTGTTCTGCTCCGTGAACGAGATCTGGCAGGCGGCGGAGTACGCAGGGCTCGACTGGTCGGCGCAGTTGAAGCCGAACGAGAGAAGGTAGAGCGAGCGGGCGAGGCTGTTGTCCGGCCCGCCAAGGCGCGGCTCGGCGAGCCCGATGATGCCGAGCGTCATGATGACGATGAGAACCGTCGATGCGGCGAACACGAACTCGGTCTTTGCGACCTGCTCGAGCGAGCGGAGCGCGAAAAGGCGCGACAGCATGATGAGGGCGGCCGAGCCGATTATCGACAGCGCCGCGGCGGCCACCGATATCGTCCGCCAGTCGTCATAGAAGCTCGATGTGAATGCCATTTATATCATCCTGGTCAGTGAACTCACGTCCACTTCGTCGCCGAAGCTCTTGCTGAGCGCCTTTGCCGCCTGCGTGAATATTATGACGTTGAACGCCGGGACGATGAATCCAATCGCGAACGCCCAGCTTACGACGGATATCGGGAAAAGCATCAGCATGAGCATCATGTTCCCTATGAGGTTCTGGAACAGGCTCCCCAGGCCGCCCACCGCCCCGCCGATAAGGTCAATCAGGCTGCCGCCGATGCCGGTGAAATTGCTGGAGTAGAAGCGCCGGAAATGCCCGGTGAAGCACACCTGGTCCGGGGCCGTGTTCGGGTCGCACCCGTCGCTCATGTACTGGGTGAGCATCGCGCGGAACGTCACGAGCGGGCCGCCTGCCGGCGAGTAGAACATCGTGTACGTGATAGTGGAAATCGCGGGGAATACGAAGAGGAACGCGACTGCGACGCCCATGATCGTCCCCCCGAGGCGCCTTGTCGGGGTGAAGGCGCGCAGGAAGAACCCTATCGGGAGGTAGTACTTGAGGAACGCCTGGAGCGAGAAGATGTAGACGACCAGCTGGGCGTGGTTGATTACGAAGGCGAGGGCGAGGGCGGACGTCATCTGGTAGAGCAGCTGCTTGATTGGCGAGGCCAGGCCCGCCATCGGGGATGCGACGAGGCCGACGCCGAGAGGGCGTGCATACGGCGTCACGGACGCTATCTGGTCCACGTACATGTTGATGATGTAGTTCATCTCCAGCCAGCCGCTCATGTCGTTCTCGGCGCGCTGGTAGAACTGCGCCGCCGCGTCGTAGATGAGCGTGTTGGAATTGGTGACCACCGTGCCCGACGTGCCAGGGATGAGGTCTGCGGGAACGAAACTGCCCATCGTCAGCGTGCTCATCGCCATGACCGCCCCGTAAATCATGGGAATCATTATCGCGGTGATGCCGAGCTCGTACATCTCGGACTTCACGAACGCGTGCATCTGGGCGTTGCGGAAAAGCGTGCCCCACAGGTACATGACAGCGAGGATTACGACCGACACGCCGAGGGCCAGCCCTGAGAGTATGGCGTACGGCCACAGGCCCAGCCCGCTGCCGAAGAGGCCGGCGCTTCCGGACACGATTTCCCCAGGCGTTATCAGTTGCATTTTTTTCTCCTCATATGATTTTCAGGAAGGACATGAAATTGACGTCGACCCTGAAGAAGTTCGCTATCTCCTTTGCCGCAGTCAGCGTGACGAATATGTTGATGAACGGCAGGAATATGCTGATTATGACTATGTAGTAGACCGAGCCGCGTATGAGCTCGAAGGCGAGGTTGAGCGCCCCGCCCAGGAAGAACGGCATGAACACGCCGGCCATGAGGAACATCATGACCAGCACGGAGCCGAAGAGGCTCATGATGCCGCTCTTGTGCAGGAACGTGCTCATGGCCTTCTGGGCGTCCACGAGGTTGTATTTCATTATCTTGTGGACCTCGTAATCGAAGATGAACATGAACGGGTAGAACAGGGCCAGCGCGAACACGAGGGCGAAGAGAGCCTCTCCCGCGGCGCGCGTGTACGGGAACGCGCGGAGCAGCATGCTCATGGGTATGAACAGGCCCCAGGTCCATTTCTTTATCAGGCAGAGCGTCACGATGTGGAGCATCCACTCGCTGATGCCCAAGGAGAGGAACTGCAGGGCGCTCCCGACGATGTCTATGAGGGGCTTGAGGACCGGGCCCAGGTTGAACGAGTACATGGCGCGCCATGTCACGCCCACCCACATCGTCGACGAATAGAGCGTGTGGATGACCATGTTGTACATGACGAGCATGCTGTAGTGCTGGACCATGTCGCTGACCATCATCCTCGCAAACGCGCTCGCGGAGTCTATCATGTTCTTGTTGTTCAGGTTGTTGTAGATGCGGTCGCCGGTGTCGGTGGCCCGCAGCGAATACCACACCTCGCCCGCGCTGAGCATCCCTATCAGGAAGACGACGCGCATTACCGTCAGGAAGGTCTGGAAGAACTCGTCCTTGGCGAGGGCTATCATCTGCGGGGAGTTGAAGACCTGGCCCCACATGTAGACGAGGGCGAGCCCGATGAGCACTATGAAGACCACGGCTATCGAGGGGATGTACCAGACGCCGATTATGGTGGACGCCCCGCCGACCGCGCTTATCCAGTAGTCGCCGCAGTTGCCTGGGCCGAAGGCGTCATAGACCGAGCTGAAGGTCGTGGGTGCGACCTGCCCGGCCGCCCCGGCGGCGTCGATGAAGTTGTTGCCCTGCCCGGTGATCATGGTGGACGTGTTGTTGAAGAAGCCGCTGAGCGAGCCGTCGTCCGCGGCGTAGGCGGAGGCCCCGAGGAGGAGGACGATGGAAAGCAGGGCGAGCGCGTGCATCTTCATCATATCAGCCTCGTGAGCCCGGCTATCTCTATGTCGCCGCCGAAAGTGGTTGAGAGCGAGCGTATCGCCGCAATCGTGCCTATGATGCTGAAGAGGGAGAAGAAAATCGACCAGAACGTGAGCCGGGCGAGCGTGTCGACCGGGCCGTTGGGCTCCCATGCGAAGTTGATGAACTTGTCGAGCTTGTTTTCCCTGGATACGCTTCCGTACCAGTTGTCCACCTCCTCCTTCGAGCGCGCGAGGCTCGCGTTCACCTCGCCTTCAGTGGCTGTCGAGTACTGCCTGCTGGAAAGGTCGGTCATCCGGCCCGTTGTCGGGTCGGTGAGGGGGGTAAGCGCCTCGCCGTTCGCGGTCCGCCCCTGCTCCATGTAATCGAAGTAATCCGTCGAGCTCATGCCCTCGTAGGCGCTCAGCCTCTGTCGCACTTCGTCGGTGGTGTAGTTCCCTATCCCCCCGCCGGGCATCGGGATGGTGTCGCGGATGTACATCGTGTTGGCAATCGGCGGGTCGGGGTTCAGCGTCCCCTGCGGGTTGGCCTCGGTGTTCGATATCCAGGCGCCCTGTATCGCGGGGTCGTTCTTCAGGTCGAGCATGATGAGCGCGCCGAAGGCATAGAACGACGGGTAAATCCAGTAGAGCGCGATAGCCATGGCGAGGAGCAGGCCGCCGAGCTTGCGCGTGAATGTGAACGTGCGCAGGACGGCGCCGCTGACGAAGAGCCCCGGAAACAGCGCTGTCGCGATGAAGCGCAGCATCACCTCCTGGAACTTGGTGAGCATCATCAGCTTGATGGTCCAGTCGAAGACCAGCTCCTTTATCTTGTTGCCCATGGTGAAGAACCCCTTCCACGGGGTGAACGTGAAGAAGCCGGCCTTTTCGAAAAGGAATTCAATGTTTATCGTGAACTCGGCTATCATCGAGGTCTTGATGTAGCTGAGGTAGATGTCGAACGCGAAGTTCTTGGCCTCGTCGAAAATCTCGCGCATGTACCAGATGCCGAGGCGCAGGTGGCACGATTCCACGCCGTGGTAGACGGACAGGTTGTTGAACGCTATCGCTTCGCCGCAGATGTCAAGGCATTGCGGTGGCTGCACCGTGTGGCTGAATGTCCCGTAGTCTGCCACCTTTATCCATGCGCTGGTAGCGGTCCCCGAGCATCCGGGCATTCCCCCGCCGGTCCCGCCCGAGTTAGACACGCCGAGCCCGCCCTGCACTACGCCGTCGATGAGGGGCAGCGTGACTATTGCCATGGATATGATGATTGCCGAATAGACCACTTCCGTGAGCTCCATCTTGGCCCAGGTCTTCATCTTGTCGTTCTGGAGCATCTCCGAGAGCATGTAGACTACGGCCGAGAGTATCGTGGCTATGCCGAGCGCAGCGCCCGCGAACCAAAGCCAGCTTTGCCACATGTCAATGAATGCCATCAGTCAGACCTTCGTTACGATGAATTTGGCCATCGCGTTTATGAACGCTATCGTGAGCATCATGGATAGCGCGGGCATGAATATCGACAGCAGGGACAACGCCCCGACGTGCTTAAGTATGGGTATGAATTCCGCCATGGAAATCGTGTTCAGCAGCCCCTCCGACACTATGCGCGAGAGGGCATTCCCAATGACCTGGCCGCCCGGAATCAGGCTGTAGATGGGGTTGGCCGTCGGATTGAAGAGGAAGCCCGCGACGCCGTACTTGAACGGCCCGCAGAGCGACTGTATGAGGAGTGTCGGCCGCTCGCCGGGCATGTTGTAGGGCACGTAGTGAATCTCGTCGAGTATCGCCTTGTTGAGCAGGTACGTCATCGGGAAGACCACCTGGAACCCGAATGCGACCGAGATCAGGAACGCGCCCGCGTCCCTCGTGGGGGGGAAGAACCTCAGTATGAGGCCGGCGGGAAGGAAGAACGGGACCATGAGCGCGTCCGACACGTAGAGCAGGATGACCTGGACCTTGGCGGAGTTGTATAGGGAGAGAAGGGTGAAGCTCAGGACGTTCGTGATGTTGACGAACGTGTCTAGGCCGGGAAAGACCTTGTAGGTCTGCGTGAGCACGAACTCGCCGATACGCCTCGAGAACGTGGAGAGTATGGACGTGCAGGCCTGTATCTTGTATATGTCTATCGTCGCCCACAGGATGCTGTCGACGACCGTCGCCTGCATGTAGGATATCGCGGCCTGGGGCGGGCTCGAGTACGAGCCGCCGCTTATCAGAAGGGCCATCGCGGTGCCCACGGTGAACATGCCGAGGATGAATATGACGAGGATGAAGGACGCCATCAGGCTCGAGAGCTCGATGTTGAGGTATGCCTCCCATTCAGGCACCTTGAATACCTTGGAGACGAGGTATGTGAGCAGGATGAAGAACGAAACGAACAGCACGATGTTGATAATGACCGCGCCGTAGAGGCCGAGCGACGAGCCTATCAGCACCCCCTCGAGCGCCGGCATGAGCTCGATGAGGAGCACGTACATCACTGTGACGAACGCGGCGCCGCCTATCAGCCCCATGGACCACACGGATGCGCGGGCGCGCGTCTCGGCCCCCGTCATCTGGCCGGCCGCATAGACAGCGGCCGCGAGCACGACAAGCACGATTGCTGAGGTTATCAGGAACATGGCCAGCGAGTCCTTAATCTTGGCTATTATACCGACCACGTCGGTATTCTCAGGCACCGAGCCTCCGAAGAAGGTCGGGAGGAGGGTGTAGATGCCGATTATTATCAGGGCCGAGATTCCGACTGCAATGAGGAGGCTTTGCGCCCAGATGGTCGCGCGGGCCCTGGTTTCGGCGCCGAAGAACTGGCCTCCGACATAGGCCGCGGCGGCGACCACGATGAGCACCATCATCAGCGGCGCAAGAATCTGCATGGCTATCGACACCTGGTCGATTGTCGCCTGCGCAGGCTCCTGCGGCGCCTCGTTGAAGAACGGCTGGTTTGCGGAGACAAGGCCGGCAAGGAGCAGGAGGAGCGCGGGGAGGAGCAAGCGGTTTTGTGGCGCCATTTCAGATGACCTTCGTGAGACCGACCAGCTCGGCTTCGCCGCCGATGAGGAGCGAAAGGCTCCTGTACGCCGTGACAGTGATGATTATCTCGATGACAGTGGTCAGCATTATCAGGATGATGAAGGGGCTGATGGTGCCGACCTCCTGTATGATGAAGTGGAAAAGGCCCGCGGACGCGCTCGCCGGCATCAGCGGGTTGTTGAACCCGGTGAAGAAGAAGTCGCCGGTCATGCCGACCATGAAGCGCCAGATGTTCCAGACGGTCTTTAGGAAGCCGCCGACCACGCTGATTGCCCCGGACACGATGTTCTTGACGCTGCAGAGGAGCTTGACGATGAAATTGCCGGAGCACTCGTCCGTCGCGTTGTTGGAGGCCTCTTCGACGACGCCCGGCGCCATGAACTGCTCGAGCATGCTGTTCGTCTCGCTTCCCGAGCGCCCGCGGTCCACGCCCTCCCGCGTCTCGTCCGCGGTCCGGTCCGTCCCGAAGTAGCTGGCAGACGAGGGCGTGTACGTGAAGTCGGCGGGCTTGAACATGTCGAATATCATGTAGTTCGAGAGTATGAACGCGAAGGGCATCACGAAGTACATCGCGAAGCATATGGCGATGATGCTGGAGCCGGTCCGCCTGAAGAACGGGATGGCCCTCATGACGAGGCCGAGGGGGAACAGCAGGATGGGGATGCAGTCGCGGGCGAATATGAGTATGAACTCCTTGGCCCACAGCATCGATACGAGGTAGCCGATGGCTTCGACTATGATCGTGTGCGCGCTGGAGAGCATGCCGAGTCCGGTGAAGGGCGCCATCGAGAACGAAATGACGTTGACGGCGGGGACGGGCGAGCCGAGGGGGAAGCTGATTGTCGAAAGGAACCCTATCAGCGCTTCGAAGAGGTACAGGTCGATGTACTGCGCCTTGAGTTTCGTCTCGACGAGATGCAGCGTGGCCATGGCGAGGTTCAGGTGGCTGGATGTCAGGCCGCCGAGGCTGTTCGAGGATGCGAAACCCTGCAGGCTGGGCGGCAGGGTGGACACGAGGAGGCCGTTGGACACGCCGTTCAGGAATGCGTCCGACCCTATCCAGAACAGGAGGATGAAGACCGTGAAAATGAGCGCCGCGAGCTCCTCCCGCGCCATTGCGACGAGCTGGGGGTTCGAGAGGGCGTAAGCCATCATGAACATGACGGCAACGACCATTATGCCCGCGCCCAAGGCGAGCGCAATCATCGTTCCTGCGGCTGGGGGCAGAGTAAGGAGTATGGGCAGGAGTACCTCCATGCATGGATATCCCAGCCTGCCTTTTTAATATCTATTGTCGTTGATGATAGAATAGATAAGCCTAGTTAGCCGAATGTTCGGATGCGGTTGGTTCTATGCTAAGGTCGCATTACATAAAGGACGCGAGGAATGTCCGCGAGGGCAAGGTGACGATTGCAGGGTGGGTCCATGATTTTCGGGACCTTGGGAAGCTCAAGTTCGTGCAGGTGCGCGACATCACCGGCATCATGCAGGTCACCATGAAGAAGGGCGTCGTGGACGACGCCATCCTGGACGCGGTCAAGCTCAACAAGGAGGACGTGGTGTCGTTCGAGGGCGCCCTGAAGGAGAACAAGATAGCCCCCATGGGCGTCGAGCTCGTGCCCACCGCGTTCGCGCTCCTCAACAAGGTCGAGAGGAAGCTCCCGGTGGACCCGACGGGCGTGGTCCCCTCGGAGATGGACACCCGCCTCGACAACAGGTTCATAGACCTCCGAAGGAAGGAGACATCGCTGATTTTCCGCATCAAGGCGATTGCCGCGCACACGTTCCGCGAGAAGCTTCGGCAGATGGGCTTCATGGAAATCCACACCTCCGCCATCACCGGCGCGGCGACGGAAGGGGGCGCGGACGTGTTCGAGCTCCAGTATTTCGAGAACAAGGCATACCTCGTCCAGTCGCCCCAGCTCTACAAGCAGCTGGCCGTGATAGGAGGCTTCGACCGGGTGATGATGAGCGTCCCGGTCTTCCGTGCCGAGAAGCACAACACGACGACGCACCTTAACGAAATCACGCAGATGGACATCGAGATGGGCTTTGCCGACCACAACGACGCGATGGACGTCCTCGAGCAGGTCACGCTCGCCATCCTGGGGAAGGTGAAGGAAGAGGCCGGGCCGGAAATCGAGGCGATGAAATGGGGGGAGCTGAAAGTCCCGGAAAAGGTGCCGCGCTACTCGTACACCGAGCTAGTCGACAGGCTCAATTCCAACAATTTCGAGATGAAGCACGGCTGGGACTTCACGAAGGAGGCCGAGAAGAAGCTCCATGAAATCCTCGGCGACGAATTGTATTTCATCTACGACTGGCCCACGCAGGTGCGGGCGTTCTATTCGATGCCGAAAGACGACAACCCGGAGCTGTGCCACGCGTTCGACCTGATGTACCGCGGGCTCGAGATATCCAGCGGCGCAAAGCGCATCCACCTCCCGGCTGTCCTAGAGGACCAGCTCAAGAAGCGCGGGCTCGACCCGAACAGTTTCGAGTTCTACATCAACGCGTTCAGGATGGGCGCGCCGCCGCACGCCGGATGGTCGATTGGCCTCGAGAGGCTGGTCATGAAGATGTGCAGCCAGGAGAACATCCGCGAATGCATGCTGTTCCCGAGGGACAGGACGAGGCTGTTGCCATAAGGGGGGCGCATGATATGACAGCACCTGCCCAGATGCCATCGAAAGAGGAAAACGTCTCGGACAAGCTCCGCATCAGGCGGCTTAACATCCTCGTCACGAACGACGACGGGGATACCGAAGGCCTCAGGATGCTGCTCGAAGTGGCGAAGGGGTTCGGCAACGTGCACGCGGTCATCCCAAACAAGCAGAGGAGCGCGGTTTCGGGCGCGCTGACGCTCCATAAGCCAATCAGGAAGAGGAGCCACGGCCACGAGGTGGATTCCCTGAACGGGACGCCCTCGGACTGCGTCATATTCTACCTGCACTCCGGCGAATACCAGAAGCCGGACCTTGTGCTGGCGGGAATCAACTGGGGGGACAACACCGGCGTCGGCTCCATACTCGGCTCGGGCACGCTCGGGGCCTGCTGGCAGGCGGTGCTCGAAGGCGTCCCCGCAATCGCGTTCTCGATACGCAAGAGGGGGCACGATTTCCATGACAGGGAGGCCTGGGGCGAGCGCGAGGCGATTATGGCGAGGGCTGCGGAAATAATCCGCGCTCTGCTCCCGAAACTCGACAAGGAGAACTTCTTCTCGGTGAACTTTCCCGAAAACCCGAAGGACGCGATGATTGTCAATACGAACCGGCTCCAGCGCGAAAGGTACACGACGATGGTCACGAAGAGGCTGGACCCCTCAGGCGCGCCGTATTACTGGATAAGCGGCCTCGAAAAGGACGTGGAAGAGGACACAGACACCGACCACGTCATCCGAAGGAAGGAAATCACGGTCACGGAAGTGAGCCTTTCCTGGTTCGACCAGGAATAGGGATTTCTTTCATTTTTCCAGCCCTCCGGCTGTCGCAAGGGAATAAATGAGCATAAGTGATGCATGCGTGTTCAACCCGACCGTCACCGCTCGATGGCTCTGGGGGCCATTTCGCATGCATCGATGTGAATGGGCCCGAATGAGGTTAAAAAGATATAGAATGGAAAAAGCGGAGGAAAAAAACTAGAATGCCGCCCTTCTGGTCCTCAAGTGGACGGTGGCGTTGAACTTCTTCTTCAGGAACGCCTTCGCCGCCTTGATGCGCTCGCCGTCCCTGCCGATTGCGATTCCCCGGTCCTTCTCGTCAATCGTGAGCATTATCGCCTGCTCGCCCATGACATCGCGGATTTCCACCGTGTGTATCGTGATGTTGCCGAAGAAATTCCGGACGAAGCCCTCGAGGTCGCTGGAATCGGCCACGATGATGACCCTCTTCCTGAAGACTATCTTGAGCTTCTCGATGTTGGAGGCGTGCTTGCCTATCGCTTTGCCAAGCGAATCCTGGCTGACGAGGAAAATCAGCGACGTCTCCGTGACCAGGTAATCCGAGGGCATCACGTGGGTGACCCTCTCGAAATTGGAGAACATGCTGAGGTCGTCGCCGTTCAGTTCTACCATGGGTCAAAACCTTATTTTTTCTTCGCGAGCTCGAGGATGTTCGATGTGCCTTCCTCGTAGACCGAGAGGACGGAAACGGGGAACGGCTTTCCGCACACGGAGCCGAGCTCCATGGTGTTGCCGTCGTACTCGATGACCGGGATCTTGGACTTCTTCGCGTTGTTCTCGACCTTCGCCCTCGTTTCGGCGGGCGCGTTCGCCGCGACCACGAAAAGCTTGGCGTTCCCTTCGACGATGGCTGTCCTCGCCCCGAATTCGACCTTCCCGCTTTCGACCGCGAGCCTGACGGCGGCCGTGAGGGCGTTCTCCCTCTCGCGCTTGGTCTTCCTGCGGCGGACGACCTTCTTCTTTTTCTTCTCCTTCGGCTGTTCCTCGCCTTCGGCGGGGGCTTCGCCTTCCCCGGCTACGTCCCCGCTTTCGGCTTCGGGAGCCTCGTCGGTGTCTTCCGCCTGCTTTGCGTTCTCGATATCTTCAGTAGTGTCTTTTTCGTCTGCCATTCATCTCACCTGTAATAGAATCATTTTTATTCCGGTCATTTCTTCTTCGGCATCTTCATCACGAGCTTTATCTTTCCGGTTCCCACCGGGACGGTCTGGCCCACGATGATGTTCTCGGTCACGCCGATGAGCTTTTCCTCTTCGGCGAACGCGCTCGCGTTTATGAGGTGCTTGATTGTTTCCTCGAACGCGGCCCTGCCCAGCACGCCGACCTTCTCCCCTGAGAGGCCGTGCCTGCCGATGGATTTGACCATCCCGCCGTAGGTCATCGCGTCGGCGATGAGCATGATGTGCCTGATGTCCACGAAGAGCTTCTGCATGTCCATGACGTCCTTCGTTTCGCGGACGATGGCGTTCCTCGCGGCCTCGATGCCGTACACGCGCTCCATCTCCTTGATGTTGTTCGTGTAGATGCGCTTGGGGTCCACCGCGGAATGCTCGCTGGCTCCGATGACGTTGAACCCTCCGGCCCTGATGAAGTATTCGTCCTGGCCCTTGAGCACGACGGCCTTGAATATGCCGGGGACGCCGCGGACGATGCTGTCGCGCACCTTCTGCGTGAGCCTGCGGACCGCCTTCGCGGTAAGCTGCTTCTTCTCCTTCTTCTCCTTGTCCTTGTCAGCCGCCTTTTCCTTCACGGGCGTCTTGGTCTCGCGGAGAGGCTTGAGCGTGATTGACGAATCATCCACCTTCATGTCGGCCGGGAACGACTCCAGCGCCTTCTTCAGCATGCTGAAGGTGACGCCCTGCGCCTTCCCGTCCTTCTCGTTGAACGTCGCCTTTATCGTGAGCGATTCCAGGTCGTCCTCGACGTCCGCGACGTCCGAGACGAATATGCTGGCGAGCTCCTTGGCGACCTTCTCCGCCTCGGGGCGGCTCCTCGCATAGGACGATTTCAGGTAGATGTCGATGATGGCCTTCTTGGGCTCCTTTTTCGCGTCGACTATCTCGATGAGCCTGGGCAGGCCCGTGGGGACGTGCTCGGCGACACCTGCATAGTGGAACGTACGCATCGTCATCTGCGTGCCGGGCTCGCCGATGCTTTGCGCGCAAACGACCCCGACCGCCTCGAACGGTGATATCTTGACGCTCGTTTTTTTCATGCTTTTCATCATGACCACTCCTTTATGCGGTGTCGACGTCATCCTGCTTCGCCGTGTCTCCCAGCTCGGCCGTGGATGAGTACATCGGGTCCTTCCCGTCGCCCCCGTAAATGAACTGCACGATGCTCATGTCCGCGTTCCTGACAGTCATGTCGTCGAAGACGACAAGGTCCTGGAGCGCGTTGATGAGCCTGCGCTGCATGTAGCCCGAACGGGCCGTACGTATTGCCGTGTTGACGAGCGCCTCCCTACCGCCCATGGCATGGTGCAGGAACTCGTAGGGCGTCAGGCCCTTGTGGAACGACGAGTAGACGAAGCCCTTCTCGCGCCCGGTGTTCGCCCCCTCCTTGAAGTAGGGGAGTATCCTCCTGCGGTAGCCTCTCGTGATGCGCTTGCTCCGCACGGTTTGCTGTGCGACGAGCGCGGACATCTGGATGGCGTTCAGCAGGCTGCCTCTTGCGCCTATCTTCGCCATGATGATGGACGGGTTCGTCAGGCCGAGGTCGGTCTCCACCAACTTGCCGACGTCTTCCCTCGTCTTGGAGGTTATCTCCATGATGAACCCTTCAAGCGTCTCCTTCAGGCTCATGCCGGGCGCGCGCTCGAGCGAGCGGTTCTTGTACTGCATGATGAGGTTGTCGATTTCGCGGTCCATCTTGGACGTGACCTCGAGCACCTTCGCCTCGCCCTTCTCGGTGAGCGAGTAGTCCTTGAGCGACACGCTCAGCCCGTGTATTGAAAGCGCCTCGAGGGCGAGCCTCGTCACGCTGTCGATGAAGTTCTTGGTGACCTGCGGCCCGTGGTTGACGAACATCCTCTCGAGGAGCTCGCCTTCCGTGGCCTTGCTTTCGACCGCGCCCTTGATGAGCTTGCCGTTCTTGATGACGATTTCCTCCCCGAGCTTCGACTGGACCTTCAGGTTCGTGTCCTTGGGGAGCAGCATCGAGAACAGGGATTTTCCGGAGTACGTGCCTTTGGGCCCGTCCGGTTCCGGAAGCTCGGTGATGCCGATAAGGTAAAGCATCGTCGACGCTTCCGACCTGCTGAAATAGCTGTCGTCCCTGGTCATGAAATAGAGGCCGGACACGTGGTCTTCCTGCGGCTTGATGATTGCGTGCCCGTGGCGCGGGGACAGGAGCTGGTTCTCGACCTTGGCAAGGTGCCTCGCCTCGGCCTGCGCCTCCTCGGTCTGCATGATGTGCAGGTTCATTTCGTCCCCGTCGAAGTCCGCGTTGTACGGGCTGACGGAAACGGGGTTCAGCCGGAATGTCTTTCCGGGCAGGACCTTCACTATGTGCGCCATCATGGAGATGCGGTGGAGCGAGGGCTGCCTGTTGAACAGCGCGACGTCGCCGTCCATTATGTGGCGCTCGATTGTCGAGCCGACCTTCATGTTGTCGGCCTGCTCTTTCCTCATCTCGGGGGTGTCGCCTACCTTTATCCTGCGCAAATCGTTCCTGATGATGTAGAGCGCGCGCGGGTATCCTTCGGACATGACGAGCTGCTTGCAGTATTCGAGGTTCCATTCCGTGACGTGGAGCGGGATTGTCAGCTCCTCCGCAATCAATAGCGGCACGCCCACCTGGTCGAGGTCGAGCCTCGGGTCCGGCGAAACGACGGTACGGGCGGAGAAGTTGACACGCTTGCCCGAAAGGTTGTACCTGAAGCGGCCTTCCTTGCCTTTCAGCCTCTGCGCGAGGGTCTTGAGCGGCCTGCCGGAGCGGTGGCGCGCCGGAGGGATGTTCGCTGTCTCGTTGTCGAAGTAGGTCGTCACGTGGTACTGGAGGAGCTCCCAGAGGTCCTCGATAATCAGCTGCGGCGCGCCGGCGTTGATGTTGGCGTCGAGCTTCTGGTTTATCCTGATGACGTCGACCAGCTTGTGCGTGAGGTCGTCCTCGCTCCTCTCGCCGGTTTCGAGGGTGATCGATGGGCGGACGTTGACAGGGGGCACTGGAAGGGCGGTTATTACCATCCATTCCGGCCTCGAGAACACCGGGTCGAACCCGAGTTCGCGCAAATCGCCGTCCGCGATGCCTGCCAGCCAGTCGCGGATGTCGGTCGGGAGCATCATGTCCTTGTCCTTGAATATCGTGGTGGGCTTCAGCAGCTTGATTTCAGGGAGCTCCACGCCGCAGTGGTTGCACTTGCGCGAGCCCTTCTCCTTCTTTTTCTTCTTCGAGACGGCCTCCACTTCCTTGGCCGCCTCCGAGGACTTTACTCCCGCCGGAATCGCCTCGAGCAGGGACGGGACGTCGGACGACGCGGCCGCCTCGGGCTTTTCCGGCTTTTCCTCCTCAGCCACCTTCTCGACGACTTTTTCGAGCTCGGTGAACTCCTTGACCGCGGGCTTCTTGGAAAGCATGTGGTGGCAGGACGGGCATGTTGATTTCAATACATAGTAGAGGTGCTTGGCGAATTCCACGTGCATGATGGGGCGTACGAGGTCGATGTGGCCGAAATGGCCGGGGCACTCCTTCACGGTCCCGCCGCAGGTCTTGCAGCGGAGGCCGGGATCCACGACGCCGAGGCGCGTGTCGACGAGGCCGCCGTCGATGGGGTAGCCGTCGTCGTCGTACGTGTCCGGCACGACTATCTTCGCGGCGGACATCTTCCGGATCATTTCCGGAGAGAATAGAGAGAACCTCAATTTATCCAGTACTTTTTGGATTTCCATGTGTGATTACCTCGAACCCCTTGCATCAACCCTTGTCCTTGAGAATTATCCTCGGGAATATGTAGAGCGACTTGATTTCGTCAAGCAGCAGCTTGAACGCGTAGCTCATCTCCACGGGCTCCACGACCTCGGACTGGCATATCGGGCACACGTCGCGGTTGCGCGCATAGTCGTGCGTCGCAATCGAGCCGCATTCCGTGCACACCAGCTGTATGGTCTTGTCGCTTTCTTCGAGCAGCCTCTCCTTGATGAGCATGCTCGCCCCGTAGCCTATCAGGCAGTCGCGTTCCATCTCTCCGAACCTGAGGCCTCCCTCGCGGGCGCGGCCTTCGGTCGGCTGGTGCGTGAGCAGCTGCACGGGCCCGCGCGAGCGGACGTGCATCTTGTTGGAGACGAGGTGGTGGAGCCTCTGGTAGAAGACGACGCCGATGAAAATCTTGGCGCGAATCTGCTTGCCGGTCAGGCCGTCGTAGAGGATTTCCTCCCCGTGCTCGTTGAAGCCGTTCTTCTTGAGTATCTCGTGGAACTGCTCTTCCGTGTTGCCGCTGAACGCGGTGCCGTCCATCAGCATGCCGCCGATGGAGCCCGCGGTCCCGCCGAGCGTCTCGAGCAGGTGGCCTGCGGTCATACGGGAGGGTATGGCGTGCGGGTTCACGACCAGGTCGGGGACGATGCCGGATTTAGTGAACGGCATGTCCTCCTGGGGTATCATGAGCCCGATGACTCCCTTCTGCCCGTGCCTGGAAGCGAGCTTGTCCCCGATTTCGGGGGTCTTGACCGAGCGCACGCGCACCTTCACGAGGCGGTTGCCGCTAGGGCCTTCGGTTATCAGGACTGAATCGACTTTCCCCTTCTCGCCGCTTTTGAGGGAGAGCGAGCTTTCGCGCTTCTTCTCCTCGACAGCGCCGAAGACGGAAATCTCCTCGAGGAACCTCGGCGGCGACGTCTTTCCGACAAGGACGTCCTTGCCGTTGACATCGCTCTCAGGCATCACTATGCCGTCCTCGCCCAGGTGCTTGTACGACTCCTCGCCGCGGAAGCCGACGACCTCCGGGGTCGGCAGCTCGATCTTGTCCTTCTGCCCTCCGGGGTACATCCTCTCCTCGGTCTCGTATGTCTTGAACATGGCGACGCGGTGGAGCCCGCGGTCGATGGACGAGCGGTTCACGACGATGGCATCGGCCATGTTGTATCCGTGGTGGCTTGCGAGCGCGATCACGACGTTCTGCCCGGCGGCCTTGTCCTTCAGGTTCAGCGCCCTGTATATATTGGTGGAGACTATCGGCTGCTGCGGGTAATACATGACGTATGCGCGGGTGTCGTACCTGGCGTTGAAGTTCGCCGAGTAGACGCCGAGCGACTGCTTGGCCATGGCGCAGGCCATCGTGATTCTCGGGGACGAGTTGTGCTCGGAATACGGGAGCACGCCCGCGACCACGCCGAATATGTTGGACGCGTCGACTTCCAGGTGCGTGTGCTCGGTCGTGAGCATCTTCTCGTCGAATGCGACGTATGCGTTCTCTTCCTCCTGCGCATCCAGGTATTCGATGATGCCCATCTTGACGAGGTGGTTCCAGTTGAGTTCGTTGTTCTTGATTCTCGTCATGATTTCAGGCGTGAGCCTCGGCTTGCCGTTCTCGACTACGATATACGGCCTGCGGACGCGGCCCTTGTCCGTGAGTATGTGGAGCTCGTTCAGCTTCGGGTTGTAGTTGACATTGACCTGGCTCGAGAGCTCGTTCGTGCGCCTTCTCTCGCGCAGGCGCTGCGCGAGGCTTTTGCCGTCCGGATGCGTGCCGACAATCCTGCCGTTCAGGAAAATGCTCGTGCGCTCCGGCGCCGCCTTCCTTTTTCTGCGTTTGACCATATTTTGAACACCCTGGAAACGTCATTCCTTAACGTCGTATGCTTTCAGAATCCTCTCAATCTCCTCTTCCTCCACTCCTATAGAGACCTCGGCCATCACGGCGAGGTTCTTCACCAGCGAACAGCTCGGGCCTTCGGGCGTCTCGTTCGGGCAAAGCTTCCCGATGTGAGTGCCGTGGAGGTCACGGGCCTTGAAGTGGGGGTGCTTCTTGGACAGCGGCGAAATCACGCGCCGCAGGTGCGATATCGTGGAGAGGTAGCTCACGCGGTCGAGCAGCTGGGACACGCCGGTCTGCCCGGCTATCCAGTTGCCCGTCGCCATGGCGTACTTGATGCGGTCGCCCATGACGTCCTGGCGGATGAGCGTGTGCACCTGGAGCCTGCGGCCCCTCGCATCCGCGCGCGACGCCTGGTAGACGAGGTCCTTGATGAGGAACTGGAACGCATAGCGGAACAGCTCTTCCATCATGTCGCCTGCGAGCTTGACGCGCTTGTTGGCGTAGTGGTCCTTGTCATCGGGCGCGATTTCCTTGTACGCGACCCTCGTGCCGCGCTCGCCCATGCGTATGAGGTACTTGGCCTTGTCGATTCTCGCCGCCTTCGTCACGCCGATGTGAGGAAGGAGGTAGTTGTCGAGAAGGTTCTCCATGCGGTTCAGCCGGAATTCCGGGGGCTGGCCGGGAGATAGCCTCCTGCTCAGCATGTCGACCGCCTCTTCGCGGTTGGCCGACTGCTCGGCCTCGATGTTGAGGAGGACGTCGTTGCGGATGTGCTTCTCCTGCGTGAACGAGTTGAGCATGTCTTCGTTCTTCTCCATGCCCAGCACGCGGAGGAGCTGGAGCAGCGGTATGCCCGCCGGAGTCGAGGGGAATTCCGCGGTGTATATGCCGTCATGGTTCCTTTCCACGACGCAGCGCGCCCTGAAGCCGAAGTGCGTGGAGAAAATCTTCGACACGACGCCGTTGCGCTCGTTGGTCACCATGAGCTTGTTGGGGACCAGGTCCTCGATGGATGTGAGCACGCGCTCGCTGCCGTTGATGATGAAGTATCCTCCCGGGTCGTCCGGGTCCTCGCCGTTCTCCACGAGCTCGTCGCGGCGGAGCGTCGAGAGGTAGCAGAGCTTGGATTTCAGCATGACCGGGAGCTCGCCGATGAACACGTCCGAATAGACCGGGCGCTCGACGCCGTTGAACACCGGGATGATTTCAAGGAAGATGGGGGCCGAGTAGCTGAGGTTGCGCAGCCTCGCCTCGTTCGGGAGTATCTGCCTGTATCCGCCCTTGACCTCGTAGTAACGGGGCTGTTCGATGCGGACCTTGCCGAGCTTCAGCTCGAAGCCTTCCACGTTCGTCGATATCTTCCCTATCCTGTCAACGACCTGCTGGATGCCGACGTCCAGGAACTTGTTGTACGACAGGAGCTGCTGGTTGACCAGAGTATTGACCCGGAAATAAGCTTCAGTAAGACCTTCCACCATTTCTACACCTCATCTTCCATCCCGAAAACGCGGGACGGTGACATGCTCCGAAATCTGCCAAGAAAAAATTCAGGACCATTCATTCGACGACCACTCTGTAGGTCGTGTATTTTCCGGTTCCGTCGTCCCTCTCGATGCGTATGATGTTGCCGGGGACCGCCTTGAGCGCGGTCGCCTCCGGGTCCTTCGACGGCATCCTCGGCAGCTGCTGCTCGTTTATGCCGAATTTTGCAAGGAGTTTTGACTTCTCCGAATCGCTCAAAACCTTCATCTCTGGGACGAGGAAATGAGAAAGAACATCTGCTGTGGGTACTTCTCTCTTTTTCTTCAAGCAGGACCACCTAAAGCGCTCGAAGGCTGGGCCAGCGATACAGCTAGCCTTCCCGGTATGGGAAATTATGGAGAAAAGGTTTATAATACAGCGCCCCCGGATTGCGCTTCCGGAATATCTGCACGGGGGCACACTTTCGTACACCCGCCACCCAGCCTGCGGGCCGGATTACTTGGGCATTATGAGGCGTCCGGTATAAAAAATTTTCCGGATAAATTGGGCTCATGATACTCATCATAGACAACGGCTCCCAGTACACGCACCTCATAAAAAGGACGTGCCGCGAGCTCGGGTTCGAGGGGGAGATGCTCTACAACAAGGCGCCATACCAGCAGGTCGAGGAGCTGCTGAAGGGCGGAATTGCGCGCATCATCCTTTCCGGGGGCCCAAGTTCGGTGTATTCCGACCCGCCGAACCTCAGCTCGATTATCGCCGCGCGCGTCCGGGACGGGGAAATCAAGCTCCCGCTTCTCGGCGTCTGCTACGGCCACCAGATGATAGCCCATGTCTTCGGGGCGAAGGTGGCGAAGGGGAAAAGCGCGGAATACGGCCTCGGCGAGGTCGCGATAGACGCCGAGGACGCGATTTTCAAGGGAGTACCGAAAAAAATCAGGGCGTGGGTGTCGCATTTCGACGAGGCGAAGGAGCTCCCGAAGGGCTTCACCAACCTTGCGCATTCGGAATCGTGCGCCATCGAGGCGATGCGCCATGACAAGATGCCCATATTCAGCGTCCAGTTCCACCCCGAGGTGTGGCACACCGAGCACGGGGAGGACATCCTCCGGAACTTCCTCGAATACGACGCGGAATGATGGGAGGGCAACGGCCGGGGGATTGCCGCTGCGGTTTCCGCCCGCCCGGTTTTGCTAGGTTTTCTGGGGCTCGCTCTTCACGGATGATTCGGAGCCCTGGAGCTTCTGCATCGATTCGAGGACTTCTTCCTGCGAAAAGAATATGTAGTCGGCCCGCATGAATTTTTCGGCGAACGCCTTCTTCCTCCCCAGCGAGCTCGATGCCTCAAGGACGTTCTCCAGCCCGGACCAGATGGAGTACCATATCAGGACCGAGAAAATCGTCAGAAGGGGGACGGTTTCGAGTTCCGGGATTATGAAGAGGGCGATTGAGAGCAGGATTCCCCCCGCCAGGCGGATGACGCCGTTGTCCACCTTTTCGCGCGCCTTCTGCTTGATTGTCCGCACGCGCATCTTGAAATGCTCCTTTATCCTCTTTTTTATCAAGGACTCGGTCTTGTCGTTGCGGAGCGCTTCCGGTATCGTGAAGTTGACCACGATGTCGTTCTCGCCCGTCGATACGTAGCGCCTCCGAAGCTCGCTCAGGAAATCCTCGGAGAGCAGCCTCGTATGGTAGGGCGAGGGGTCGAAATCCGAGAACAGATCGTCATATACGTCCAGCGCCATGTCGACCTTCTGGAGGACTTCGGACACTGTTTTCGGCTTGTTTTTTCCATCCATGGAAAAGGCTGGGAAAACGGAATTTATATTGGTTTCGCCGATGCGGAGGCTCCGCAACGACGGGTTTTTCCGGCCGCGGCTTCTATGGCGTTCACCTTGTGATGTCCTTCGCGGATATCTGCTCCAGGTATTCCCGGTTCTTCGCGAAATACTCGCGGCTGGGGCGGAGCATCTCGATTAGCTCGCGGGCGACGGCCCCCTTGAGGTCCATAGGGTGGAGCTTGCCTTCCTGGTAAATCGTTTTGAGTTCTGCCGCGTCGGCGATTTCCAAGTCGCCGCCGAATTTTTCGGGGCGCTCGATTTTCATGCCCTTGTCGCGGAGGAAGAGGTATTCCGCGTATTCGACGATGGGGTTGCCCTCCGTGATTTTCTCAGGGCAGTGGGCCTTCTTGATTTTCGCCCGGATTTCCTCCTCCGAGTCATGTATGAATATCGCGCTCCCGGGGATGCTCTTGCTCATCTTGGCTTCGAGGACCTGGTCCTCCTTGCTCATTTCGGGATTCATCCGCGCCCCGCCCTGCAATCCGGGGAGAAGATGGTGGTGAACGGCGACGAAATCCTTCTTGTAGGTGTGCGAGAGCTCGCGCGCGAGCATGTGCACTTTCCGCTGGTCCATGCCCGCGTGCGCAACTTGGACGTTGAGCATGAATATGTCCGCGGCCTGCATGGCCGGGTAGAGTATCACGGCGGACGGGGTGCTGTCGCTCTCTTTTCGCCCCATGATTGTTATGCATCGGAGCATCCTCTTGATGGTAGAGTCCTTCGCGATTTTGAGGACCTCCTTCCAGTATTCCGCGTCGTAGAGGTCGCTCGCGAGCACGAAATCCACGCGGCTCTCGTCGATGCCGAGCGATATGAACGCGTGCTTGAAGTAGCCTTTCCCGACCGCGCGGATTTTTTCAAGGTCGCCGCCCAGCTTCTCGTTGATGTACGAATGGTAGTCGGCGAGGAAGATGGTCGGCTTCATGCCGGCATCGAGAAAATCCCTGACTTTCAGCATCGTGCAGAGGCCCGTGCCCAGGTGGACCATGCCGGATATCTCGAAACCGATGTAGTGCTTGGGGTGCTCGTAATTCTCGAAAATGCGTTTCAGGTCTTCATCAGTGACGACCTCTTCAGCGGGCTTGCGCTTGACGAGGTCGACCTTGGTAAGAGTGTCCATGCAATCAGGTTGCGAAGAGGATTATTTAAAAGTTGGTAACAATAGAAAAACAAACTGGCGCCACGCGCCTCTGTAGCTCAGTGGTAGAGCGGCTCTCTTGTAAAAACTTTTTGGGAAAAAGTTTTATCAAAAACTGGTTCTCCAAAAATTCGCAAACGGAGCAGGTCGGGGGTTCAATCCCCTCCGGAGGCTAATCTTCTTTCTCAGTCGTTGGAAGGCTTCCATCCGTGCAGCTTCTTTATCAGCCGCTGCCTTTCCTGCGCGAGCGATTTCGCCTGCTCTGAAATGTTCGCATGGACGGCATCCAGGAACTCCTGCGAGCCGGTCGAGACCACCGCCCAGGTCTTCATCGCCGCCCCGAGGGTGAAAAGCGCGCCGATCGCGCCGGCGACATACCCGTTCATGCCCGGGATGGCCGCCTGCAGCATGCATAACGATGCTCCGCCGAACACCGCCACCTTGAGCATGGTTTTCGAGAATAGCTGGAACGCCGCGCTTGCTGACTCGCTTTTGAGCTCTTTCCGGCATGCATTGAAGGCCCTGGCCTCGGCCATCGCCTGGTTCCAGTTGCTTTCGTCCTCTTCTACGACCGACGCGCGGGAGCTGCGGACAAGCTCGGCGTACACCGCCCGCTTGCCTTGAACGGCCTCGAGCTTCTCTTCCGTGCGGGCCATTTCCCGGACGGTCCGCATGTAGCGCTTCTCCTCCAGCGCGCTAAATAGCCGGAACGGCTTCTTTTTCGGGGGCTCGCGCCCGGGGTTATCGGTATGCCTAAGGAGTGTCATATCGGATATAATGTATGAAAGTGTTTAAAAATGTAAGAGAAAAGGCAACAGGAGGAATCGTTTTAAAGGATTACGCAATTAAGCAGAGGTATTACCTGGTGATAGTCTTATGAATATCAGCGAGTTGAAGCCGGGAACCGGCAGCGTGAACATCGAGGCGGAAGTCGTCTCGATCGACAGCGAAAGGGAAATCAACAAGTACGGAAGGAAGCTCCGCGTCGCGAACGCCACCATAAAGGATGAAAGCGGCTCAATCACCCTCGTCCTCTGGAACGACCAGATAGACACGGTGAAGGCGGGCGCGAAGATAAAAATCGAGAACGGATATGTCAACGAGTGGCAGGGCGCGCCCCAGCTGACGCTGGGCAAGTTCGGCAAGCTCACCGTCCTTTGATTCTTATTTTTCCATCTTCATTTTTCACGTACACCACCCCGGATATGCCTTCCTGCCCCTCCACTTCGCATGGGCAGGGCCGCACGACGCTCATGTTCTGGCCGCTTGACGGCGAAAAGCGCACCATCCACCCCGAATCGGCCTTCACTGACTCGGTGTCGATGGCGGACTCGATGCGCATCTCGCGGCCGTTTCCGGACCCGAGCGCGCAGGCCTCCCTCGCGGCGATTCCCAGCATCGAGGCGGACTTCTCGAACTCGAGCGCGGACGCCCCGCGCAGGGCGGCCTCGCGTATGGCAATCAGCGCGGAAAAAGAGAGCGCAAGCATCGACAGCGCCACTAAGCTAAGCAGCAGGTATTCCAGGCTCGCCTGACCTTTCATGCAAATCCCGGAGGTATGGGGGACCCTGGCCGGATAAAAAGGAATACTGGAAAAAGATGTGGGGACGCACAGTCAGCGGATGTAGGACACGTTCTTGTTCGACTGCTCGAACTGCGATTCCATCGTCTTCTCGACTTCGTCCTGCACCTGCTTGAGGACCTTCTGGCTCTCCTGGGCCTTCTCGTTGAGCCTTTTCAGGTCGACTTTGAGGTCCAGGTATTTGGAGAGCATGACGACTATCTGGCGCGCGGATGCCGTGTCGATATAGCTCCCGTGCGTCTCGCCCATCACGCACGCGCCCTCGATGCCCTTGAATTTCCCGAGCGCGGGAAGGAGGCCTGCGGCGCCCACGATGGAGCCCTTCGCCTCGCCGAAAATGATGCCCTGCTTCTTGAGGCGGTCGCGGAGCGTGTCTGTCGTGGATACGCCGAAAATCCTGCGCTCCTCGCTGATTTTGCCCGTGCTGTAGCCGCCGACGGTGAGTATCTCGTTCACGCCGACGCCCTTGCAGTAGTCGAGCACGACGCCCGCGACCTCGTACTGGCCGACCGAGCTCATGGCCTGGATGTCGCCGAGGAGTATCAGGACGTCGCGCTTCTTCCCCCGGTGGAGGTAAAGCGTGTTCTTGATTATGCGCATGCCGCCCTTCTTGGTCATGAAGACCTGGTGAGGGAAATGCGGCGAGATTACGTTCGCCACCTTCTGCGCTTTGAGCTCCTCGACAAGGTACCTTCCGACGACCTGGCCGATAAGCCCGATTCCGGGAAGGCCTGTAAGCAGGATTCCGTTTTTGAGCTTCTTGAAGCTTGTCTTCTCGATGATTAGCGTCTCTTTCATAGGAAAAACCTCGCTGATTAGGGTATGTTGGTGGTAATTGCCTTCGGGATATATATAAACCTTCCCAGCGCCGGCGGAACTAGATGCGCTCATGCGCCGAATCTCGCCTTTCTGCGGTAGTCCCCGTATGGGTCGTTGGGATTGAAGCGGGCAGGGTGCGCGCTCACGGTCATGGAGCCGCAGTGGGATTCGGACAGCGTATAGCTCATGCAGGCGCTGCAGAAACGCATCCGGAACATCAGGTCTCCCTTTCCGACTTGAAATCGCAGTTGTTCTTGTGCGCGAAGTCGCTGATTTTCTCCAGGACGGCGTCAAGCTTCTTCTCCGCGGTCTTGTAGTCCGGCGCCGTCAGGGACAGCTTGTACCTCGGCGCGCCGAGATAATGGATTGCGACGTCTTCCCCGATGTCGAGGGCCTCCTTTATCGTGTCTATGCCGTTGGGGTTGTAGCATACCAGGCTGATTACGGTGTCGACCTCGACTACGGGCTTCTTTATGCTTTTCTGCGCGAGCTCGACTATCTTCGCCTTTATGGCCTTGCTGATGTCGAGCTTCTTGAGCGCGTCCTCGCCCTTGAGGCTCGCCTCCTTGAAGCATGTGTAGACGTCGTCGAAATGCGCCTCGATTTCCTTGCGGACCGCGGGCATCTCGGGCTGCGCCTTCGCGGCTTCGAGCGCGAGCTCGAGGAGCTTCGTGCCACGCTTCTCGTTCTGGACCATCTCGAGCTTGAGCTTCTTCTCCTCCTCGCTCACGCGCTTTATCGAGACGTCGACCTGGCTCTTCTCGCGGTCGACGCGGTGGACCTTCATGACATAGCGCTGGCCCTCGGATATGAATTCGTGGATGTTCTTTATCCATCGCGGCGCCACTTCGGACACGTGGAGGAACGCCTCCAGGTTGTTGTACTCCGTGAGCACGCAGAACGCGCCGTAGGGCATTATCTTCTTGATTACCGCGAGGACCAGTTCGCCCTCGTCAGGAAGTTCGACTATCCAATCACCGGCCGGCCGTCACTTGAGCTCGGCAACGATTTTGCCGTGCACTACCGCGGTTCCCCCGCTCGGATGCGCAAGGGGCTCCTTGCAGCCGCCGCACTTGACCACCTGGGTCGTGTGGCTGAATACGATTTGCTCGTTCCCGCACTTGCATTGGACCTTGAGATATTTGCCTGCCATTCACTTCACCTCATGCGAATTCATGACTTGAACTCGATTTTCTTCGTCGTCCTTCCGCCTACGATGCGCTCCTGCTTCTTCTTGCACACGTTGCACTGCAGGACGAGCTTGTTCCTCTTTCCCTGCTTCTTGACGGTCTTCTCGCCCTTCCTCTTGCTGCCGTGGCCCGCGAGCCTGCGCTCGTGCCTCCGGTTGCCGGCGGCGAGCGAGCTTGCGCGGCCCTTGCTGGCCGCCTTGACCTTGTGCACTTGGTGCTTCATGCAGCTTGGGCAGTAGGCGTTTATCTCCTTTGGGAATTTCATTATTTCACCTTTCAACAGATTTCAACTGATGTTCAGATTATCTCGGCCATTCCGGCCTTGAGCAGCCATTCGGCTTCGGCCCGGGGGAGCGATTGCTCCTCGCCTGTGTGATACGGGCCGTACAGGGAGTTGTCGAGCCCCCGGTATTGCGACACGTCCTTGAGGATTTTTATCCGCCTGGAACCTGCCGGGGCGGCTTCTTCGCTGTCCCAGACGCTCTTGACATTCTCCCTCGATTTCTTTATAATCGAAGATAACTCTTTTAACAGTTCCCTTTCCTCCGCCGTGAGGCCGGCGCCCTCGCGGTCGTTGCGCACGGCCATGAGGACGATTTTCTCCTCGCGCTTCGTCTGGATGGACAGCACTATTTTCTTGATGTTCTCGAATTCCTTTATGGCGAGGAGCGATTTGGAGGCCATGGCCTCGCTGCTGCGCTTCGCGAGGAGCTCGGAAACCGTGCGGTAGAAGTCCTCCGGGAGCGTCACTATCGCCGACGATTCCATTTCTTTGCGCTGGATTTCCCTCAGTTCAGAATAATTAAGCATAACAACCCCCCTTGCCCGGCGGAACCCCGCCGTGCCGGCGCGAGCGCCGGAGACGGGCCCGGATTTCATTGTTCCGCATGCGAAACAGAAAACGGCGAACCGGACCTCTTTGCCACCCTCATCCCACTTGCGCAGGATAGACTTGGCACGCAGGGGTTTTTATTGTTTTTTCTTTTTTTCCGATGCTCCCGCGCCTTGGGGAGCCGGACGCCGCTTTTTGCCAGCCTTCTGCGGCTTGGCCGCCGCCTGGGGCATGGGAGCCTGCGATTTTTCCGGGACCACGAGCGAAAGCTCGCCGCCGGGTCCCGTTTTCGCCTGCGGGGCCGGTTCCGCCCGTGCGGCCCGGGCGGGGGCGGCGGATTCGGATGCGGCGCCAGGCTTCTGAGCCGCCGCTTTGGGGGCGGCCTTGTCAACGCTCATGAGCCCTTCGGCCTTGGGCCTGCGCTCTTCGGCCGTTTTCCCGCTTTCCATGGGCTTTTCCGCCATCGGCCTGGCGCGCTGGATGGGCATCTTCGGCTCTATCACTATGATTTCCATCTCCTTCCTCTTTATCCCCAGGAGGTGCAGGAAGTCCGAGATGAGGGACTCGATGAGCGACATCTTCCTGCGCCTCTTTTCCGGCCCGAGCGAGATGCGGTACGGTGCCGCCATCGGGCCGCCGCCGACGAGGCTCCATTTCTCCTGCTCGTCGTTGACGCAGCTCTTGCAGAGCCTCTTGCCGTTCCAGATGTAGACGCGGCTCTTCAGGTCGCGCCCGCAGCGCTCGCACTGCTCGGTGTAGCTTATGACATCCAGGTGCGGCTTCCCCTTGCTCGGCTCGGGTTCCTCGGCCTTCCTATCCTCGGAGCGCATGTCCTGGACGCAATAGGGGCACATCCATTGCCCGCGGTACTGCTGGAGTTCGGCCGCCGGGAGGTACATCCTGCAGCGATAGCATTGCTTGTTCATGCCATAGAAGGAGCACGAGGAGCAGTACATGAGGCCGTCGGACCCGTAATCCATCTGGCCGTTCGTGCCGCAACGCGAGCACATCCCGGTTGTCATCGGGCAGTAGTCTCACTGGGGGATTAAAAGGGTTTTGAAAAAAAAGCGGATAAAATTATGAGAATCAGTGCGACTCGGCGTAGCGGCGCATGTCGGCCGGAAGCCCGCCGTAGAGGCGGGCCCTCATGTCGGCCAGGGGCGGAATGCCGGTGAGCTGGACACGCCCCCCGCGGCCTTCCTCGGTCTGGCCGTATCCCTGCCTGCACAACTGTATCATCTCCCGGTAGGTGGCTTCGAACCTGGAAGACGATATCTGGCTGAGAGTCACATTGATTGTGAAACGGCCGACGTTCGTGATTGTGATCGGGATTTCTATCTCGCTGGCTTCGATGCCGTCGCCGCGGGCGCGCCTCGTAGGCAGCCGGATGCGGTACGGCGATGCGCGCGTGCCGGATCCGCCCAGCCACCAGCGCTCCTCTTCCCTCCGCGCCGCAGGAGCTGCGGGCGCGACGGGGCGTTCCGTCGGCTGGGGAGGTGCGACGACCGGCGGGGGAACCAGAGGCGGTGCGCGGCGTGTCGTGGATGACGGCGGCGCTCCGCCGGGCTGAATCACGCGGCCTTGCGGGGCCGCCGTCTGCGGCGGAGCGGTCGCGGGAGGCTCCCTCCGCGGGACCGTCGCTGAAACAGGGGGTTGCGGCGCTGGTTCGACGCGCCTCGGGGTGGCTTCGCCTACGCGAGGCATCGACTGGACTGGAACGACATCGTACCGGAAGCGCCTTTCGCGGCCCCCGATCCGGATGTGCTGCTCGATTATGAGCTGCTGGTTGCGCATGACCCAGTCGCGGATGAACGTGTTGCGCTCGTTCGTAGGGAGCGTGCGGACGTGGCTCAGGAGGTCCTGCACGGCCTGGTCCGGGAGGCGCACGACGAGATAGCTGTTCCTGTCGGTAAGGAGCGGTATGGTGAGCGTGATGCTGCGGACTTCACCGCGGCGGAGCTCGACCGGATTCGAGATTGCCCGCCGGGCATCGATGGCGAGGAGCGTCCTCAATTGAACATCAGCCTGCAAAGCCGTCAGTTGGGTCATAAATTAAATTTTGCAGGGAAAAGAATATAAAGAGAAACAGGCCGCGGACGTCGTTCAGGAGCCGGCCGCATATGCGTTGACTTCGGCGTTCTCTTTTTTCGCGTGGTTTACGATCATGCCGATGGAGCCGACGAGGCTGCCCGATGACGGCGCGTCGTTGACGTGTTTTTCGCTGAGAGCCTGCCTCATCAATACCGATGCGAGGGGCGTTATCTGCCCGACAAGCTGGCTTTTCGACGTCACGGTCGTCCCGGACGCCGCGACGAACCTGAGCGCGATAAAAATCTTCTGGGAAACCTCGGCGCCGGTATAGGTGTATGAGAATTTCTCGCGATAGAGCTCGGACCCCGCCGCCCTTTTCGAGGGGACCGGAACCTCAATCACGTACGGCTCTGCGTCCGTGCCTTTGCCGCCTTTTCGGACAGGCGGTATCGGGGCCTGCACTGCCGATGCGGATTCGCCCTGCTTCGGCGCGGATGCCTTGCCTGATGGGACTGGAGCAGGCACCGTGCCGGGCTGGATGACTCTCCTGCGCCCTGCGGGCTGTTCTGTCCCGCCATCCTGAGTCGGCGCCGGAGACGGCTGGGGGGGCTGGACGGTCGTCGGGGCGGGTGAAGGCTGCGGCGCCGCAGGCTGTGCGGCGGCCGTGGCGGGGGCGCAATCGAAATTCGCCCTGCGGCCCGTGCCTAGCGCGGCCAATCCCGCTGAAACGTTCTTCTGCATGATGTCCGCGACGAATGCCTGCCTCTCGGCTTCCGGCCTCGCGGATGCGGCCGTGCTCACCTGCCCCATGTAGCTGTTGGGCATGGTGACCTGGAGGTAACTGCGCGCTTCGAGGAGCGGAGTGCGGAAAACCCTGCCCCGCGAAGTCGTGGACGTGTAGGATGATATGCTCCCGCGCTCCCGGGTGGCCGAGCACTGCTCGGCCCTGGCCGGCTGCTCGGCATCGCTTTTCGCCGGAAGAGCGACACCGAATCCGAGCGCGGCTATGCCCGCTACGACGGGAATAAGCTTCCGGAACCTATGTTCCTGCTCCCGATTATCAGCACTGGTGCGAGTGAGCTTTCTCATAATAATCCACATCCTATAATATGCAGTAGATTTTATAAACACACACAAAACGCACGGGGCGGGGCTGCCGCGCGGGTGATAAGGGGGGAAAAAGAGCCGGATTGGTTTTATTGAGATAAAAAAGAGGAAAATAAAAATAAAAAATAAAAGAAAGTCATTAGACTTTCTTGACCTGGGCGACGAAGTCCTGAGCCGCAGAGAGAGTGTCGGCCGCTTCTTTGCCAGCCACCACTATCTTCGAGCCCTGGACTACTTCCCGGACGACCTTCGTCTCAGCGGTCCAGTCAACTGCCGAACCCTGGAGCAAGTCAGCCGTTACCGAGTTGACCACGTCACCGCCAACCGACACGAGGGTGTTTACACCGACCGCGTCAGAGTCGAGGACGACCAGGTTCCCGTAGCTGCCCGTGTAGGGCATCGCGACTGAGACCGACGGTGCGTTGTTCGGCATTATGACAGCCGAGACAGTGCTCATGTCGGCAGTGCACGAGACCGAGCCGGTGCCTGCGCTGCATGCGCCGACATCTTCGGTTATCTCAAGCACTTTAACGGTCACGCCGCTTACGGTCGTGGACTCGCCTTCGCCAAGGGTCACGATGGTCTTGCTCGCATCAGCTGCCGATGAGGAAGCCGCTGCAAGGTACCACTGCGCCTTTGCCAGCTTGTGGGCCATGTCGAACTGGACGGTGTTCTCGTCGAGCGATTTGAAGACCGAGCCCCTTTCGGAGATGTAGCCTTCCTCGACCATCTCGACACCGTTCGTCACGGGGCCGATCGGGACCCCAGTTACCGGAGCGATGTCGTAGAACTCCTCAGTACCGACACCAGCCTGAGCTGCGTTCGCCGTTGCGTGGCCATAGAAAACCTCCTGGTTGTCTGAGGTCACGTCGAATCCGGCTCCGTCATAGGAGTCGAAGTCGAAGGTCGCGTCGCTCGGGCTCGTGGCGATGTCCGTGTCCATAACACCGAACACGAAGTAGTCCACAAACTCGTTGCTCGAACCGGTTCCAGCCTTCTCCGCAATCGCGAAGAGGTAGGTCGGTGAGTCCGGAGAGGCAAACGCCCCAGTCCAGCCCGCGGTCACGAGCAGGTCGCCAATCAAGTCGTCGGCGGCTGCCGAAACGTCGGCTATTTCCTCAATGGCGATTGATCCGCCTTCGGGCGGTGCAAAGCCGTTGTCGCCGTCGCCAATCTTCTGGTATTTGACAACCTTGCCGGTGTCACCAGCGAGATTCTCTGAAAGGCCGTAGTCGTTGCTCGAGGCGGAGATCTTCATGGCAATCGTGCCGTGCCTGAAGGCCGTCACGTAAACGCCGTCTCCAGCCGTGTCACACATGACACCGCGGAGGCCCGCGCCCGCATCACCCGCAGTAACTACGCCGGGGGTGAGGCCGTCGTTGAGGGCAACGAAGAACTCCTTGTCGGAGAGCTGGCCCGTGCCAGGACCATCGGTCCTCTCGACTTCGAACACGCCGCTCGACTCACCGGAGGTGACCTGGACATACGGTGCAAAGATAATGCACGCGTCCTGTGTGAGGTCAGCCACGCCCGTGGAGAACGGTCCCTTGCTGGACGAAATCTCCTTGTCGGTCGTCTTGAGTTCGAACTTCAAGCTCTTCCTGTC
>Ga0265297_10002772_pt1 | contig 34162 bp, 43 predicted proteins | sample Munlanlwell13791_FD_192502 | JGI IMG/M metagenome (GOLD analysis project Ga0265297, IMG submission 192502) | Leachate microbial communities from a municipal landfill in Southern Ontario, Canada - Leachate well 137-91 | ecosystem: Engineered > Solid waste > Landfill > Unclassified | place... | reverse complement strand
AGCCCGCTCTTGTGGCCGATACGTCGATTTTGTCGTGGCGTGAATATCAAGAGTGGCTCAAAACTCAACTTCGTGTTGGTGCGCGCATTCTATACTGTGGGGACAGATATGGCAGTGGAGACGATAAGCTGAAGTATCGGACGGGGATAAACTCGGTTAGCGGATGGCCGATGTCCGATGAGGTATATGTCGTTGACGCGGATTGTGAGAAGGGAAGTTGGAGAGGTGATTGGTTCGAGTTTTTATACAATCCGTATGACGATATTTATGAGAAGGTGGATAAATGGGGGAGCCGCGTTTACGATCCACACGAGCGTCAGAAGCGTGTGCGGTTCCGAGCCTATGAGGGTGAGATCGTACCTATTGATGCTATTTCGACGCGTTATCTTGACTACCTCATTAACGACCGTTCGCAGCGCGAGAATTATACCAGCAGCTTCATGATGTTGCGTCACTGGAAGCGTATCCGTGACGCCGAAGAAGCGCATGAGGCTCCTTTTGTGGACCTTGTGTTGTCTCAGGCTGGGCTTGACTCGCGCGATCCGGCGAATACTGCTGAGCTGCAACGCTGCCGCCGTCTCGTGCGCTGGTGGAAGCTGAAGACCAAGGTTGGCCGAACCCTAGAGGCCGACGAGCCCAAAGCACTCCGCATGGTACTGGCAGCCTTCAAGCGCGATCAGGACTATGATGGCGATCCCGAATTGGGGCTGCCTGCTCCTGCCCACATAAAATCTGCCGATTAAAATCTCTTGCTGTGGTAATATAGTAGTAGCAACCACGGTAGGGGATACATCAGGTGAAACTGGACGACAAATTGCGACAAGTACTTTCCAATCAGGGTCCGGGATTCTCCGAGGCGCTGGTGATCTTTCTTGCTGACACCTCATTGGCCAGTTTGCGGACGGTCGGACGCTTGGGTGAGGGCGTGGACCCTGATGTGGTTGGTGAGCTGAAAGATCGGCTGACCACTATGGCGGATGAGGACGTCGATCTAGCTGTACTCCATACTGGCGTGGATCGGGTGGTCGTCGAGTTGGCTCTCGGTCAGATACGACGCTGGGGGAAAACGACTACGTTGGCTCAGCGGTTGGAATCCGGTGACTTCTTGGTGGCCGACCTCACGTTGGAGCACGATACAAACGGGGATGGAACGCCAGGTTGGTCCGAGTTCAAGGAGATAGCTTTGCTGGACGTTCATAAGCAACTGACACGGGGACGACTGACCGACGTAAGGGTTCGTGTGACCTTCGACAAGATCGATGATTGAGTGAGGCTGAAATGAAGATTTTATCTGTGCTTGCGGCTTCTGGGGTTCAACTTCCGGCAGAGGTTGAATCATTGCTTGCGTCATACTCAGATTCAACAAAGCTGAATCTCGTTTTTAGCCATGGGGGACGCGTTTTTCTTTTACAAGGATTCTCCTTTGATAACTTTCGTCTGCTGAAAGCTCTTCCTGAAGATCAGCTTGAACTAAGCGATCTTCCTCTGTTGATCCAAGACACCGAGGCGATCAAATGCTTTTTACCTGATCTCGTGTTTCCATCTCTTTACGAATATACAACTTTCGTTGGTTTATTGGCCTCTCTGGGCATCGCCTGGGAGGATGAACCTATTTACTGGTCGCCGGAAAATGACAGCAATGGAAAAGAGACATCGCTGATCATTATCGACGATAATGGTGGAAGTCATGCCAGACCGATGAATTTTGTGTGTATTGGTCAGACGGCGTTTGTCTTTTCTAAGAATGGTCACTTTGTCGGCACCTTTGACCAAGAGGGAATGTTGTGGAAGCCAAAGGGTGAGAAGGAATTTCGTTCTTTTGAGAATTGGCATGAGTGAGGCGATTATAACTGCTGCGCAGTTGCGGAAGATGGGTGTGCCGATTCGAGACAGTGTTCCGGACTGCGCGTGGATTCTCGCTACGTCGCTTGTGCCCGATCCAGATTCTGTTCGAGTAGATAACAATGGTAGGATGTCATATCGGTGTATTTTCACAAAACCGCTTCAATGGCTAGAGTTTGAAGTTGTTTTTGAGGGGATAAAATAATGCCACAGATGAGCGACGCTAGTTATGTCTGTCCACACTGCGGGAGATCTGAGGGGAATGAAACGACATCCAGTCGTGTTTATTTTTCTGGTGATCGTCGCCGTAGGCGGGAGTGCTCTGCTTGCGGCGAGAGATTTTCGACGGTAGAAACAGTCGATGAAACCAGCCTATTTGTTGACTGTGAATCCCAGGAGGTGTTTCTGAGGCGTTGGAGTGAGGCGTCGAAGAAAGAGCGGCTGGCAATGATGCCGACGATGAGCTTACTAATCGACCATGGCATCAAGGGCCTGAGCGAGGCTCAGCAGGCGGTTCAATGAAGAAGGGATATTCAGAAGCAGACTTGTTTGATCTGCTATCGAAGCGCTACGCTGGATCGGCTTATGCCGTGCTTCGGCAGGTACGTAACCATACCGGTTACGGAGCACGAGAGCGAACGGCCGATGCTGTTGTGCTCTCCCTCTGGCCGTCGCGCGGGCTATGGGCGGCTGGGTTTGAGATCAAGTCAGACCTCAATGATTTGCGGCGCGAGTTGCTAAAGCCCGAGAAGGCCGAGGAGATCGCCCGCTTTATGAGCTATTGGTGGTTGATCTTGGCCGACAGGTCGTGGCTCGATAAGCTGGAGATGGCGATACCAGATACCTGGGGGATATTGTGTCCTGACGATAATGGCGGCAAGCTCTTGGTGGTGCGTGAGGCTCCGGTTCTGGAACCTCAGCCGTGGACGGCCGCGTTCGTGTGTTCTGTTGTTCGTGAAGCGGCGCGGCAAGTGACCGAGGAGGCTCAGCTAAAGCCGCGTTTGGATAAGTCGTATTCGGAAGGGTATGCTAAAGGTTTCAAAGACGGTAACGAGTCTCATGAGCGGCAGTTACCTCATCAACTAAAAAGATTGGAAGAATTATCGAAATCTGTAGATGAATTTCAGAAACGTTCTGGTATCAAGGGAATCGATCAATGGTCAGGGCCGGAGATCGGGACTGCTGTGTCGGCGGTGCAAAGGATGATCGGTTTTCGGCCGGATGGTAAGGCTCCGCAGGCGGTTCGGGAGATCGAGAAAATCAGCAACGATCTGTTGCGTTTGTCGAGTGAAATTAGTCGGATCATATTCGGCGAAGAACACATTCATAGCGATGAAGGGGAGGAAGCATGAGTAAACCATTGTTGAAGCTGGGGGCGACCGGCCTCGATGTCAGAACAATGCAGGCGATCCTGATCCAGCAGGGGTTCGGCTTTGGGCAGCTCGTTGTTAATGGACGCTTCGATGAGATCACCGAGGACGCAGTTTCATATTTTCAGATGACCCACGTCAATGAACAGGGTGAGGCCCTCGACATAGATGGAGAGGTCGGTGATGACACCTGGTGGGCGCTGGAAAATCCTTCGGGCGATGCGCAGCGTAACAACTACGTCGGTACGATCCCTGAGGGAATCACCGGCGCGCGAGCCGATGTATTGCGCCAGGCACTCGACGAACACGCCCTCGGTGTGCGTGAGGAACCCGACGGCGCGAACTGGGGTGATGGCGTCGTGAAGTACGGCGGTCAACCTGGCTGGGCTTGGTGCTGCCTGTTTGCGAGCTGGTGTGAGAAGCAGGCGCTCGGCGAGTATCCGCTCGACGCGAAGTTTGCTTCGTGTTTCCAGGCGTGGCAAGCTGCTAAGAAGCTTGGTTTTACGACACCTGATCCGGCACCAGGTGATCAGTTCATCATGCTGTACAAAAACTCGGCTGGTCAGCTTACAGGAACTGGCCACACCGGTTTCGTGCTGGCAGTGAGTGAGGACGGCCAGTGGATTAATACTGTTGAGGGCAACGCCGGGAATCGGGTGAAGATCGGTAAGCGGCCGGTGAGTCAGATGTACGGTTTCATCAACTTCTACGGCGACGCTGATCAACTCGGTGACTGGAGCCGTGGTCTTGTTGGTACCGTCTCGACGGCGGAAGACGGAACCCGCTGATGCGTATGGCTGTCGTCGGCAGCCGAGGCTGGGCGAATCGCGCGACCCTCTCGTTGGTGCTTGACGGTATTGCCGCTAAGATTCCGATTCGCCTGGTCGTGTCCGGCGGGGCGCGCGGCGCAGACTCGCTTGCCGAAGAATGGGCGATGGCGCGCGGTTTGGAGGTGAGGATTTATCTGGCTGATTGGGGCACGTATGGAAAGTCGGCCGGTTTTCATCGTAACTCGTTGCTCGCCGCCGATTGTGATTTTGTCGTAGCCTTTTGGGACGGCCGGTCGCGTGGGACACTCGACACGTTGACGAAGGCCGCCGACAAGGTTCGGGTTGTGGTGGAAGAGCACCGAGTTCGCGTTCTGGCCCTAGGCGATTCTCTGGTTCTTGGGTAAAATAAAAAACTTCATACGAAAGCTCTTGACAAACATTATGCTCTTTGCTACGTTCTTCGCATGAAGATGAAACTATACACCGCGACTGCTGCTACGATCCAGGGGGCGGATCACGCCCGAAAGTGTCTCAACCTTCAGGACGCCTACTCCCTGCGCCATGGGTTTCTTTACGGTAAGAGCAAGAGGCATTATGGGTCTGTTGCCGTTGTGACCGATGGCTGCGGTTCTGGTAAACATTCTGAAGTTGGAGCGACACTGCTTGCTCGGAGGCTCGCGAACGACCTGTTCGAGCTTCTCAAGCGAAAGAGCTATGCCTTGGAGGGAGATGAGCGATACGCGCAGGAAGGATTCTTGAACGACCTGCGTGGCTTCGTAATCGACCGCACCAAGGCGATGGTGAGCGATACGATGCGATGCGCTGGCATCGACCCAGGCGTCAATGCGCAGCCAGGCGAGGTACTCGACTTTCTTAACAATCACCTACTTGCAACGGTGTTGTTCGCGGTAACCCTTGATGACCGTACGTGGCTCGGGAGCTGCGGCGATGGTATTCTCTACGTTGAGGTGCCAGGAGCGCCGCCGGTCGTGGATATTCACGTTGCCGACCAGAACAATCGCCCGCATTATCCGGCCTTCCAGTGGATTCCAGATGAATGGCTGACGGGTCCTTTGCAGGTCGTGCGGACCGTTCTTTCACCACCGTCGATGCACCAGTACACGGGCGCAACTCGGATTGTTCTGGCTACGGATGGAGCAGAGCGCTTCTTTCGCGAGAATCGGGTCGACGAGCTGTTCTCGTTTGAAGGTGAAAAGGGTTTGCAACGTCGCCTGAATATGGGCCATATCTACGCGCCGTCTTGCGGTAAGCCGCGCCCCGAGTGGACGACGGATGACGACTCGACGCTTGTGCTGTTGCGGCTGAGGGATTGGGAGAGTGAGCCGGAGGGCGGAGAATGAAGATCAAGGTCGGCAGCGGCATTGTAGACTTGAAGCCAAAGGACGTGCTCGGCTCTGGCGGCGAGGGTACCGTCTCGTTATTGCCTGATGGTCGGCACGTTGTCAAAATATACCACCTGCCGGATCAGAGCCGCGTCGATGCCAAGGGAAAGAAAGTTCCGATGCGTGATCAGGTCGCGCTCGCCGCGCGACGCGGAAAAAAGATCGAGGCTTTCCTCCAACACTCATTCAAGTGGCCGAGCAACGTCCTTGCGCCACTGACCGACGCGCGTGACTACAATAGCGATCAGATCATCGGTTTTGTGATGAAAGCTGCGAGCGGTGGAGATGAGGTCTACTATCTGGGTAATCGCGATTTCCGCAAACAGCAAGGTTTGACCTTGCGCGACTCATTGAAGGTTGGTGTAGATGCTCGTCGTACGCTCGATGCGATCACCAAGCTCGGTGTTACCGTCGGCGACCTTAACGACCTCGGTATCAAGTTCGATGACCAGGGCAAGACGACCTGGCTGGACGTGGACAGCTTCCAAATACCAGGGTTCCCGTGTGTGGTTGCGATGGAAGCGTTTCTCGATCCACAGCTCTACAACAAACCGTTTGACGATGGCAGGGCATACTTTTCTGCCGATTCGGACAATTATGCTCTGGCTGTGATTCTCTTCAAAAACATTTTTATGATTCATCCTTATGCCGGTAATCATCCGAAATTAAAGAACCTTTTCGACCGAGCGCTGTCCAGGGTGGACGTGTTCAGCCCTGATGTGATTCGACCGCGCTGGTCCAATCCACCGGAGATTGTCGGCGACGAGCTGTTGCACGCCTTCCATGAAATCTTTGTGAAGGGGAAGCGCTCGCCTGTCGAGGCGAGTCTTCTTCAGGCGCAGCTAACGGCGTTGCGGGATTGCCCGAGGTGTGGAACGGTGTTTTCAGCCACTCGCGCGAAATGTCCGGCTTGCGATGAAACTGTGATCGCGGTGCCGCTACCTGGCGCGAAGCCGACCGATACGATCAAGGTGGTGGACGACGTGGAATTCATGGAGTGGTTCAAGACTGGCGGCGAGATCGTCCATTTTCAGGCGTTGGGCTCTCACGAGTATGCCTGGATTACGTTCGAGCCGAGTGGTGTCGAACTGTATCGCTGGCGCAGTGGTCGGTTCCTCAAGAAGGTGCATATACACGACCAGAAGGCTCGCGGGTTTATGTTTGGTGTGACGCGCAACCTGCTGGTGGTTGGTAAGGACGAGGAGATTGCCATCTTCGCGACCGACGGCGATAAGGCACGCGAGCTGCGACGCCTGAGGGTTGGTACGTTCAATGGGCGTCCGTCCTTCGCCACTTCGGCGGATGGCGTCTACCGGATGCTCGGTCTTCAGATTTTCCTGTCCAAGGAAGACGATCTATTGAAGGATCGGCTGATGGAGACTCAGGTGGTTTCGGCCGCTGAGGGACAGACGTGGTTCCAGGTGAGTACAAACGGTTCCGTTGCGGGGATGATCCGCTTCTTCAATGAGATGCGCTGGTTCTTACGATCCAAGAAGGGCCACTTCCCGCTCGCGGTTTCGCTTGTTCCGGCGGGTGCTCGTCTCGTTAGCGCTTCGTTGCGCTTTGATGACGAGCGCGGGACCGTGTTGGCGCTTCGTCGTCTGATTCATTCCGATGGTTCCGAGCACGCCTATCTTGACGTGTTGAACGGTAGTGACGGCACACTCATTCGAGCCTACGAGGAAGACCTCAACCGCTCGGATAACCTGAAGGACATTCACGGTCGAGCGCTTATGGGGCAATCGGTTTTCCACCCGACCGACCGAGGGCTCGTTTTGGAAATTGACAAGACGAAGATCAAGGAGTTTCCGGCTACGACGAATTTTGTCGATTCACGGTGCAGGCTCGTACCGCACGCTGATGGGGTTCTAGTGATTGGTGAGAACATTATTGGCCATCTACGTGTGGTCGGAAAGAAGTAGTGTGATGCTGTCTAACTATATGTCATTAATAATCTTTCTTGCAGCGATCTCTTTAGCTCTTTTTGGATTGCTGGCGCTGGTGCTTCGATATGTGCGGAAGCGGAATCATATCGATGACAGGATGAATGTTTCGGGCATCTATAGTTTTGAGTGTGATAATTGCGGACCTGTGGAGTCTAATTATCCACCTACACTGATAATGGACGCTAACGGCGTGAAGATGTTGTGCAAGAATTGCATGGACAAGATTAGGTCCGAGTGCTTGGCGAGGGTTGTTATAGATCGCAACCCTTCGATGAAATCAAATTAGCTGATCGCTTGGCGGTCGGCCGAGGTCTGACCACGGTGGTCAGCAAGGAGGAAGAGTTATGAACGGTTTACCAAAGTTCTATGATCCGAAAAAAGCCGGTGATATGTATCGCCCCAACGAAGACACCATCATCCAGGCCGCTCTTCAGGCTGGTTGGGAACCGTCCAGCCGTGATGAGAAGAAGGGCAAGACGGTCGCTCTGCTCATGATCGATCCGCAATGCGATTTCGTGTTCGAGCCGACGGCCAACTTCCCTGGCAGCCTGTCGGTTCCTGGCGCGGTTGGCGATATGCAACGCATCGCTGAGCTGATCTACAAGTACGGGAATCAGATCACCTCGATCTACGCCAGCCTGGACACGCATTACATGTTCCAAATCTTCCACCGCATGTGGTGGAAGGACAACGCCACCAACAAACCCGTTTCGCCGTGGCGTCTCATCTCCGATGACGACATCAAAACCGGCAAAGTCAGTCCGGTCGTGGATGCTCCGTGGAGCGCCGATTACCCCGCGAAACTCGCGGCGAGCGGGAATAAGCCGTTGATGATTTGGCCGGAACACTGTTTGGAGATTAGCGCCGGTTCCGCAATGGTGCCTATCGTCGCCGAGGCCGTGATGTACTGGTCGGCCGCGCGCAAGTCTCAGGTCAACATCCTGCGCAAGGGCAACGAGCCCCGCACAGAAGCCTACGGCATCTGGAAACCCGAAGTCGTCGTTCCGAACAGCGTGTTCCCGTCCGCTCACGGCCTGAATCCGGCCATGATGGAGATTTTCGACAAGCATGACGAAATCTGGGTCGTCGGCGAGGCCTCCAGCCACTGTGTGTTGGAGACCCTGGAACAGATGTTCGCCGAATTCAAAGGGTCGCCGGACGCGTTGGCCAAGGTGCGCATCCTGACCGACTGCACCAGTCCGGTTCCGCCGGTTTTGGACGATAAAGGCAACGTCGCCGTCGATTTTCCGGCCATCGCGAAGGCCCGCTTCGACTTCTTCAAATCGAACGGGTTCCACCTCACCACCTCCGTCGACGTGGCGGTTTAAGTACCGGTCCAGAAGGGAGAAAGAAGATCATGGACAACAAACCGAATTTCCGCAGTTCCACCTCCGTACAGGATCTGCACAACAGAATCACGGACGCTGCCAGTAATGGCTTTATGTCTCAGGCGGTGTCTGACATCCTGGTTCACAACCTTGACGATCAGACGGTTCAAGCGACTGTACAGGCTGTTGCGCCTGACCAGCTCGACACCGAGGAAGCCATTCTCCTGGATTTTATTATCGATGGCTCTTCGTCTCTATCTAGACATCGCGACACCGTGGTCGATGCCATGAAGGCCATTGTGAAGGATCTTCAGGGATATAAGCAAAGTGACGCGATGTTGGTGTCGGCTTGGGAGTTCAACACACAGGCAAGATTGATGTTTGCTCACACCAAAATCAAGGATGTGGACAAACAACTTGATGCCTATAATCCGAACGGGTGCACGGCGGAGTATGATGCCGTCGAAATGGGCTTGACCAGCGCGCGTACCTATGCGCAGGACCTGATCGACAATGGCTATCGTGTGCGTATCATCTGCATTGTCTTCACCGATGGCGAAGATAACTCCTCAAGGACAACGCCCGCCAAGTTGAAGAAGTTGACGCAGGCGTTGACTCAGGAAGAGATCGCAGTTCTCGCGCTTGTTGGGTTCACCGGAGCTGACGGTTTCAGTCCCAAAAAGATGGCCGACGACATCGGTTTCCCTAACGTCTTGGAGCTGGACTTCAGCAGCCATGATTCCGTGCATGACTCGATCAAGAAGATGACTGGCATGGTCTCGGCCAGCGTGATCCGCGCCAGCCAGACGACCGTGGCCGCGAGTCAAAACTCGTTCTTTTCGTAACACGGTCGGCTCTTCATCTGGTAAGTTACAGGTGAAGGGGATCGAGCATGAAAACTACGAGACATGATATCCGTAAGGCTGACGGTGGCCGGTCGGTTGTCCACATTACTGCTGGTGGGCATCCGACTGGCTCTTCAGTGAGCCACAACCTAAGCTTTCGTGTGCAAGACTTTGATTCCGGTAAAGGTCTTAGCCCACGGTGCTCTGTTTGTGGTGAACATCGTGTTACGATTCGCGCTAAACACGATGACTTGTGTGGGTCTTGTCTGACCGCGCTCGCTCACGGCCTTAATGAGGCTCAAAAGACGACCGGCGAGCGAGGCAAGCGATACGGAAAGAAGGAATCATGACGTATGCTGTTAGTCGGTTGGGGCATTCAAACTTTGATCTAATCAACCACCAGCCAGGTTTTACGGCTTTCTGGACGCTGCTGAGACAGGCTCGGCTCTGCCCGAACTGCGAGGCGGTATTCGACTCATCCTACACGTACTGCCCGTGCTGTGGGAGCCAACATCTCTTCGATACGATTCCGCTGGGCCAGGTCCTTAATAATATCGAGATGTGTGTTGACGAGCATGGGAGCATTGAGAGACATGTAATCAAGAATACTACTCTTCAAGCCTATCAGGATGAACTGCTGCGGACGTCGATCTGTGCTTCGTCGTCTGGACGTCGATTCTCAGTTTGGAATAAGACTGAGACCGAGATGCTCCCTGGATTCTTTGGTTTGATCGGGATTATCGTGCGTCGGCTGGTTCTTGGAGCTTGGCGGTTCGTTCGCGGTGAGAAGTGTAAGAGCGGCGATGCCGCTAAACAATGATTTCTAAAGGAGAAGGAAGATGAAAACGAAGGTGAATTTAGGACTGTTCATAGTACTGCTGACTGTTTTATTGAATGCGGAGCTTTTGTTTGCAGAAAACCTACCGTGTGATTTGTCATTAGTTCCTGAGCCATCTAACTCAAAAGTGCTTCAAACTGCGACAGATGATGGTAGCTGGTATCGGCTGGCTATCGACAAGATTCATTCTGAAGAAGAAAAAATGAAACAAAGTGGTATAAACGGAATTGAACTTTATACTAAAATAATAGCTCACTTTGAAGGCTTTATTGTTGTTCCAAATCAAGAAAAGTTTGCATATTCAATTAAACTACTAAAAAATGATGAAAGTTTTTATCTTGAAATGAACAACTGGTATGAAAAAAAACGTCTTCATGAAGAAAAAGAAAAAGAGAAAGAAAAGGAACAAGATAAACTATGGGCTGAACAGCGTCTTGAAAATCAACGTATTCAAGATGAAAAGCAAAGACTTTACAAAGAAAAACAAGAAAAAGAGGAATTGAAGCAAATTGCAAAATTTAAAAAAACTGGTAATCCTGTTGCTGTAATTAGTGGAGAAATTACTATTGATTCTGCTAATGTAAAATATTTAGATATGAGTGTACGGAATGTTTCAAAAAAATCAATCGACGCTTATCAAGTACAGGTTTTATGTTATGACCGGTACGGAAAACCCGTTCGACACTACGTCTATCGAACTAATATTTTTAAAGGACAGTCGCAAACTGTTATCTCTCCCGACGGTTATGATTCAAGTTCATGGTATCTTCATGGTTTTGACCTAGTTTCCGAGGCACGAATACGAATTATATCAGTTCATTATCAAGATGGCTCTATTTGGAAGAGAAAAACTTCTGAGTATGATTTAATTGTTACTCTTAACTAGTAAAGGAAAAACATGAAGACGATCAAGGTTCCGGCCAGCGATAGGGCACGTTGCATCGCGTGTGGCAGAGAGTTGGCTCCTTTGGATGGTCCACGCGAGGCATTCGCGCGTACCAGTGAAGAGACCAAGAGCGTGTTGCTCGCCTGCTATGACTGTCGTGGGCTGCTGCCGGAGGCGTGGGCTCCGGTGATTCTGGAGAAATTGGGTGATGAGTGGATGAAGATCGAGCCGACCGGACCCGAGATTGTGTTGGGCATTAATGTTGCTCAGCATGTGCTTCCGGAGGACGCTTCCTTTGCCGCTTCGATCCCGTTGCCGACAGCAGCGTCGAAGGTCATCAAGATTAAGGACTGGGCGCTGAAATTGCTGGTCGGCGATGCGTCCGACCAGGCCAAGTGTACTCCTCGGCGAGGATTCATGATCCTGCCAGGCGACTTGTGCCTGATAGCCGATGAGATCGTTCTGGACGCCGGTCAGGTCTATCGCGACCTGGTCATTGTGCGCGATCCCGACCTCAAGGCTGGAGATGCGCCATTCGCTTACGTCGTCAGCCCCGACCGTGTGCGGGCCGAAGGTCGCGTGGCGATTATTCGCTTCAAGGGTGGAAACGTGCAGCGGTCATTCGTCAAGAAGTTCGCGATCAAGGAGTCTGAGCGTCGCTTTGTCTTGACTCTGGTCGGGGAGGTGCCTGCCGATGGTGAAACTGATCTCCCGAGCACAGATGGGGCAGGCGAAGAAGCTGAAACTGAAACCACTGTCGGAGACGGAGCCTAATTCCGGACAGGTGTGTCTCGACGTGACTGTTAAATCAGCGAAGGGCATTGGCAGGCTCTTTGCTCCTACCTGGGAGATGGTGCGCGGCGTTAAGGACGGAACCATGCCCATCTCATCCTACTCTACTCGGTACAGAGATATCTACCTGGCCGCCTTGGCATCCGGAGCGGTCGACCGGCTGCTGGCTCTGGTTGACGGCTGTGATGAGCTGGTTCTACTGTGCTACTGCCCAGTCGATGGGAGATTCTGTCATACGCTGCTGTTGAAGTCTTGGTTGGACGATGTGCTGTAAGTTCTTACTATGGGTTCCGGTGTTTTGTGAAGATAAGAGTCATGAAGCTGACTCGTATCGCCAAACTATTACCTGACGATGAATTGCGCACCCGATTGCTCGACCGCATACAACTTTTAAACTCCGCTGCGATCTGGTTAGCTGAAATATCTTTCGTTGAGCGCACGTGGGCGCGAGTTGCTTTGCACCATCGAGCTTATCGTGAGTTGCGCGAGCGATTTAATCTGCAAGCAACTGAAGCCTACGCCGTTCTTGGCAAGGTCGTAGCCGCCTACGCCAATAAAAAGAGACGTACTAAATTAGCGACCTTTCGATCACTCAGTTCTATCCCTCTCATTCAGCATCGCTATCTTCGCACCGGTGAGGTTTCACTCTACGGATTTCACATTCCATTTGTCTGTGACACTGAACTGTCTAGTAAGCATGAAGCTCGTTTAGTTATTCAGGGTGGCAAGCTATTGCTTTATCAGACTATTGAGGTCGAAGAGACGTCAATCTTTCAGCCTACAGACTGGCTTGGCGTCGATCTCGGAATTGTTAATCTCGCCGTCGACTCAGATGGTAAGGTGTATTCAGGAAAGCAAACGAATGGTTTGAGACGACGACATAAAAGGTTGAGGGCAAAATTGCAGAGCAAAGGAACCAGGTCGGCAAAACGGTTATTGCAAAAGCGAAGCGGTAAGGAACGTCGTTTTGCCGCAAATGTTAATCACATTATCTCCAAGGGTATAGTGACTGAAGCTCACGGCTCTGGAAGAGGCATTGCTCTTGAGAATCTCAAGGGTATTCGATCCAGGATAAAGGCTACACGGGCTCAGCGCGGTCGCTTACACTCTTGGGGATTTGCCCAACTTCGGTCGTTCATCGAGTACAAGGCGAGACTGAAAGGGGTAGCTGTAGTTACGATCAATCCCGCCTATACAAGTCAGACATGTCCAAACTGTGGTTTAATTGACAAACGAAACCGGAAGACGAGAAACGACTTCCAGTGCGTTGGTTGTGGGTTCGCTGGCCCAGCCGACGCCATCGCGGCGGAGAATATCCGTCGGGCCGTTGGGAACCGGCCAGACGCGACGGCTGCTAGCGGCTAGTTGCGAATGCTTCTTATAGACGCATAGTTCTCAAGTTACAGAAGAATGAGTACCGAAAAAAAACATACAACCTTTGAATTGGTGAAGCTGGCTGCCCCGATTATCGGGACGCCGCTTGTCCTGGTTGCCCAGCGAGCGGCGTCTCCTCGGATGGCGGCCAGGATCGCGTCATTCTTGGGGTTCGACGCCGATCTCGCGCGGGCGACACGTTGGGCTTCTATCGTCGCCATGCGCGAGCGCAACGGCGATGAGAAGCCTGGTACCTTTGAAAGCTTCTTTGGGCCGCTGCTGACGGGCGAATTTGGTGATCTTCCCGACATGCGGCAGAAGAGTTTCATCCAGATCGAGCATTTTTGTAGGAATGAATCTCGTTGGCACCCTTTGAATCCCGCCGAGCTGAACGACGTTGTTGGCCAGCTGCATGAAATCAACAAGGACAAGGGTCTACGGATCATCGTCGTGTCAAATCCTGGGAGCAAAGAAAACCCTCAGTGCCTGAGCTGCGGATATCGCTGTCTGTTGGCAGTGTCAGGACTCAGCGCGCCGATCAAAGACAAATCGCACTGGCCGTCTCAGGTCAGGTGGAAGGTTAAGGAGCATGAATGAAGAACGTTACTCCCATTAAGCTTGAACCTTACGTCGAGGAGCTTCTGGGGAATCGCTACTACGTCCCTAACGAGAACTGGACCGGACTCTGTGATCGTGTCTCTGGCGCGCTCTTTGGTGAGAAGGGGATGGAGAAGCTGCGTAGGGAGGCATTCGATACCTACCACGACCGGCGAGCCATTATGGCCAGTCCGACCCTCATGAACGCTGGGACGCGGTTGCGGATGCTCTCTTCATGCTTCATCTACCCGATCCACGATAGCCTGAAGTCGATCTTCGCAACTCTTGATCTGACAGCCGATACGTTCAAGAAGGGTGGCGGCGTCGGCATCGATTTTTCGCCCCTACGTCCGGCCGGGGCAGTCGTCAACAAAACCGGTGGTGTCAGTACAGGACCGGTGTCATTCATGGGCAATTATGATCACGCCGGAAAGAGTGTTTCAGGAGGTGGACTTCGTAAAGCCGCGCAGCTCGGGGCATTGCGGGCCGAGCATCCGAATATCGATGGTTTCATCAAGGCCAAATCCGACGCTCAACGATCAGGTGACGGCACCCATCTCAGCTCGATGAACCTGTCGGTGGGCGTACCTGATAATCTATACGCCTTGGCGGCGATGGAAGAGAAGCACCCCGATGAGTGGTTTTCCTGCATCAACGATGCCAGTGAGATCGTGCCGAACGGTTGGCATCGCCTCGTTAGCGGCGACGTGGAGTTGCCGGAAAATGCCCCAGCGCAACTTCGCGAGCAGTATGGAGAGCGGGCCGTTAGACAGGGCAAGGATGGTCTCTGGCATCTGCATTGGGGAGGCTCAATCTACGAGGATACCTCGGCTCAGAAGCTTCTGCGTACTATCGCCGAAGAGGCATGGGAAGCAGGGTGCCCAGGCGTGATTTTCATCGACCAGGTCAATCGGCGTGGAAATTTTGTTCCCAATGTCGGGTACATACGAAACCCCAATCCGTGCGGCGAATTTATGGCTCCGGTACCTGGGGACTACATCTACGACGATCACTCTACCGGCTTGCCGCCGTTTGACCACGGCGGCCCGACCTGCAATCTCGGTTCGATTAATCTCGACGCTCATATCCGAAAGGTCGATAACGGCGAACCGTGGGCCTGGGAGATGGAGTACGAGAAGCTGGAACGTACTACCCGCCTCATGACTCGCGCCCTTGACCGTGTTGTCGACGTGAACCGGCTTCCGACGCTGGAGTCGATGCTGTTGACCCAGCTCATCCGTCCTATTGGGCTGGGCGTGTTTGGCTTGGCCAACATTCTGATCAGGTTGGGGCTTCGTTACGATTCTGAGGAAGGTCGTGACATGGCCGCTGATCTTTTGGAGAGAATCACTTATTGGAGCATGGATGAGTCGGTCAATCTAGCGGTTGAGTCTCGTAAGCGAGGAGACACAGTTGGGCGGTTTGATTCAGAGAAGTTGAAGGGGTTATGGAGCGAGGAGTGTAAGCGGAAGGTGTCTAAACCCAAGAAGGACGTATATCCTCGGAGCGATGATTCGTCATTCGCCGCTATGGATCGTCAAAATGCTATTTCAGGTGGGGCTGGACTTTGGAATTCCTTCCGTAGCTTCATTGAGGAAGAGGAGGGTGAGGCTTGCCTTTGGACCCCTGAGAACGCTTTTACGCCCTGGAAGAGTGATGATCCTTTGCGTGGTTCCTTCCCAGCGATCCACGGCTCTCGTTGGGACTTCTCATCTCTCGAACTGGACGACCTCAAGAATGAGACGGTGTCGAAGCAACACCTGGTAGATCGGCTTCGTAAGGGCGGGTTCCTCTTCGCGGCCGGTGTCGTTGAGCACGGTCACCTCTCGATGGAGTCTTGGCTCAATTTATTCCGGCGCATTAAGCGAGATGGCATTCGTCACTGCCATACAACATTCTTGATGCCAACCGGAACGACGTCGTTTATCTGTAATTGCACGGAAACCTCCGGTATGGAACCGATCTACAGCCTGCTTCGTTTCAAACGTAAGCACGCTGAGACGACCTCGTCCGGCGGCACCGTTTATGTTCAGCGGTATTACTACCCGCAGGTTGTGCTCGATTACGCCGAGCAGGTACTCAAGCTGGACCGCAACAAGATTCTGGACGGCGAGATCGAGGTATCACTCAAGAGCTTGCCGACGTTCTTCCGCTCGGCGTTGGATGTGTCACCGCGCGATCACGTCCTTATGCAGGCGACGTGTCAGAGATTTGTGCATAATGGGATCAGTAAGTGTGTGGCTAAGGGGACTGTGCTAGCGACCAACCGTGGAATTGTTCCAATCGAATCATTGGCCACATATTCTCAAGAGGATTCATTCGTTCCAGTGGACGATTATCAAGTTCGAGATGCTCAGGGCGAACTGAAGAAAGTTCAGAGTCTCTATTATGGCGGAATGAAGCCCATCAGAAGGATTAGGTTTACGAACGGCTATGTGGTGCGGTGTGCTGAGACTCATTCCTTCTTGTCGCCTCGCGGGGTGTGGATAGCAGCGCGTGACTTGCGTGTAGGTGATTATCTGGTTCAACGCTTGGATTTGATGGATTTTGATCAAAAGCCATCTCTTCCTGCGATGGTTGTTGAGAAGAAGACCAATGCTAAAACTAATGTGCAGTTTGATGGCGTAATTAACGACGCATCAGCAAAGTGGTTTGGCATGTGGCTGGCCGATGGTTCAGTTAGTTGCAACTCAGTGACTTTCACAGAGAAAAATGAAAATGTAGGACTTCTCTATGATGAACTTTCCGAAGCGGTTTGGGGCGTTCGTCCGAAAGTTTCGGTAGATAAAAGAAATGGTGTGCGGAACCACACCTTCAACTCGCGATTCGCCGTTCGATATCTGAAGGCTAATTTTGGTTTCAACTCTCGAACTAAATACATCCCTCAGCCATTCTTGCTGGCTTCTCGCTCGGTGCGTCAGTCTTTGCTGGAGGGGCTGAGTTTGGATGGTTATCTTTCTCAGGGGAGAACGTGTTTATACGATGGACGCTCTAAGGATATTGCCAATAAGGTGATTGTGCTGTTGTCCTCTTTGGGGTTGCGATATTGGCGTGGGCAAAAGGTAGATCGTATGGGAACGTCTTATTCGGCTTCGGCTTATATGCGAGACCGCAGTTTTAACTTTCCTGAGGATCACAAAAATAATTATGTCGTGTGCGATTATCGCCAGCGAAGTTATGCTATTCCGACAGAGGAGGAGAGCTTACGTTTAAATGAGCCTCGGTCTTGTTCGGATGAACGATATGTTGATTCGTACAACGCTCGCAAGATGATTTCTGACCATGGCTTTGTCAACTATGGACTGCTTGAAGGAGCCCTTGGGGTGTCTCGTCCTGCTGTAGAATCGACTATTGTGGCTATTGCTGCCATAGAAGACGATGGTGTTGATGAGGTATTTGATATCGAGGTGGCAGATAGCCACTCTTATACCGTTGGTGGCATGGTTTGTCATAACACAGTTAACCTTCCTGAGAGCGCGACCGTCGAAGACGTTCTTTACGTCTATCGACTGGCTCATGAAGAGGGGTGCTTTGGGGTTACTATCTATCGGCACCACTCCAAGACTGAGCAGATATACGACCTGATGGAGGATGAGGCTGGGAAAACTCGTCGTGTGCTGCCGAAACCGCCGTCAAAACTTCCTTTGAACGATCAGGAGGGGGCGGAAATATTCAGGATCAGGGATCAGGCTATCGGCGGCGGCAAGGTCTTTGCGACGATGGCCTTGCTGGATGATCGCTGGCCTATTGAGTTGTTTCTGAACTTCAACTCCGGACTGCCTGAGGATTCGTTGGAGGTCGTGAAATCGCGTAACCTCAATGCACGTTTGATCTCGAATCTTCTGCGGCGCGGCGTGTCGGCGGAGGAGATTATCAGGAATCTGGAGAAGTGTAGCCGTGGCAGGGATTTCCACTCTCAACTTGCTAACTGTTTTCGTGAGGTGCTGGCGAAGGCTCACCGCGATGATCCGAACGAGGTGCTGCCGGAGAGGACACTCAACACCATCCGTCCGCGCTGTGAATCTCCAGGGTGCTCTGGTAGATATGTAATGGAGGGTGGGTGCTATAAGTGTCCGGAGTGTGGGATGAGCAAGTGCGGATAACTCTTGACAAACTGAATAAATTTGGTTATATAGAAGGAGGCGTGTGATGTCGCGAGGAGGAGAAGACAGGTTGTGGAGGTTCATGCTGCCCCAAGAGTTCGAGCTGAAGCCGAACGATCAGGTGGTTCTGTTGCGCGAGGTCGACATAAGCAAGACCGGAGAGTTCGCTCCGCCGAAAGACTTCGCGGTGTCGGGAAGTATTTGCGCTCCTGGGGTATCCGAGAAGCAGTGGGAATCCAACCTCTGCGTGATCGTAGCCGTTGGCGCGAGGGTGCATGAAATGGAAGGTTGGAAATCCGAGGATGGGAAGCCGAGGCTGAAGCCTGGCCAGTGGGTTCACCACATGGGGGCTTCTCCGTTTTTCCATCTCGGTCAGAAATATCTGGCCTGTCAGCCAGGGTTCATCCTGGACATCGTCAAGGAACCGGAGATTTCGGTTGAGAAAATGTACGAGGTCTGGGAAAAACGAGGCCAGCTGGACGAGGCACAGACGGCGAAGAACGTTATTGCACTGCGACCGACCGTCTGCGAGGGAGATTAAAAGGATGAGAGATAAAAAGGTAGCGGTTGGTTTGCACGCCTTCGGAGGCAGTGTGGCCTTGGTGGCACAGGAATTGGGGTTCGAGATCGCCGCGATCCTCGACTCGCGGGGTGGCAGACTCAGCCGTTCCAACAGCATCTATGCTCGCGTGTGCGAGCGAACCTTTGGGTCTGCAAACGTTCATACAGACGAGCACCGGCAGTGGAAAAACACCGTAACTCGGCTTCAGAAACGTGGCGTGGACCTGCTTTTTGGACAGCCGCAGTTCGGCGGTATGAACGGGATGCGGCGAGAGGCCGATCCGGCCGCAAGTGAACAACCTGATAGCATTAGCTTGCTGGGTTCTGACGGTGAAGATTTTGTGCGGTTGGCTCAAGAGCTGAAACCTCGTGCCATCGTAATCTTCGGCACCGGAAAACTCCAGAGCAGTGGTCGGAAGTATATCGACATGCTTTCCAGTCAGCTTTCGGAATACCGCTGGTCGACCATGACGACCAACGCTGTTTTGCATGGGGTGCCGCAAGATCGGCGCATCACCGTCGTCGTGGGTGCGCGCGACTTTTACTTCAATCCGACAATCCCGATGATGATTAAACCGAATGAGCTGCCCACTTGCTGGTCGGCGTTGGCCGATCTGTTCCAGCGGTATCCCGACTGGGATGGTCGTGAAGCCGCTATCATGGAGATCGACGGCAAAGAGGTGACGCACCACGTTATACCACAGAGGAAGGATTCTCTGGCCTCGCAGCTTCTTTGGGGAGCGGCTGATTTCCTGAGCGAGGGTCAATCGCTATTTGACGTGCGCGATCTCAATCAATGGCCGTCGATAGTTCGCTTCAAACAGGATCGGCTGGGGAACCAGATACCTCGCCTCGATCCGAGCAGCGGCAAACCTGCTGTGAGGTGGGAAGAAGACGCCAACGGGAATCTGGTGCTGCGTGGCTTGATGAAGGGTCAGCTTCCAGTACGGTTGCATCCGGCGTTGCCAGCGCCGACGATTTACGGCATTGAGCGTTACATTCACCCTGCCGCCAACCGGCCGCTCAGCCTGCGCGAGCTGGCGCGGTTGTTCTGTTTGCCCGATGATTATTATCTCGGCAGCTACTACCAACCGGCCATGAAGATTGTTGGCTCCACCGTACCCTTGCCTGTTAGCCGCTGGGTCATTTCCGACCTGCTTAAATCGATGGTTGGTAAGGACCCTGTCTCACCGCCACAGCCTGGTGCCATGCTCTTCGACATTCACGCCACCGCCGCGCTCTCCGAACAGAAGCGAGTTTATACCGGCAAGTGGGTTGAGAGCTATGAAAGAAAAAAGTCATCTGGTGAATAAAAGCTCTTGACAAACCAACGAAACTTTAGTATGTTCTTTAATAAATTTCGGTGTCGACAATCCCAGTCGACTCGACAATCTGGAGAACATCTTGAGAACACTAAATAAGAAGTTGCGCCTGGCGATGGAAGCAGGTGTCAACCTTATGTTGTGGGGCAAGCACGGTGTCGGCAAGAACGCTATGGTCTATCAGTTTGGCAGGGAAATAGGGTGGCGCGTTATCACGCTGATCCTCGCCCAGGTCGAGGCGACCGATCTCATCGGTATGCCGAAGGCTGTGCCGATTCTTGAGAGGGCGGCGCGTGATGGATTCAAGGAAGTTCTACTTGCGGTAAATGGGTCTTTAACTGCTGACTCGATTCCGGCCCTGCTGGCGGCCTATGCCGACAACTGGGTGACTGCCTATGCGATGCCGTCATGGATGGCGGATTGCCTTGACGAGCCGGTCATCATCTTTTTGGACGAGGCGAATCGTGGTCGGCGCTTTGAGATTAATGCTGTTCACCAACTCGCGCTGGAAAAACGCATCTTCACTCATCAGTTTCATCACAACACAATGATCATTGCTGCTTGTAATCCCGCCACCGACGACGAGTTTGGTCTGACGCAGTTTGGCGCGGCTTTTTTCTCCCGTTTCGCGCATGTGCCAGTTTTCTCCTCAAAGGAGGTTTGGACTGAATGGGCGCGCGGCAGCGGCGTTCATCGTGCGGTCATCGCTCACGTCGAGCGTGGTGGTATATCGACCTTAAACCCTTCGCCGCAAGATTGGTTTAATAAGCTGATTCTTACATCTGTAGAACGCAATGAGCGAGCTTGGGAGTTTGTCTCCAAAACCATCTGGGCGACCGAGAAACTGGGCTCCGATCTGTATGCTGACGCCTGCTGGTCGATTATCGAGGGGCTTATCGGTACGGCCGAGAAGACGACATTCCAAGGATTCTACGAGCGCGATTATAAACCAATCTCGCCCGAGGCGATCTTCGTTCGCATGCCCGATACGCCAGATCATGACATTAGTCGCGTCGACCCCTCAGTCATTAAACTGATCGACGAATGGTCGGACTACGGCGACGCTAAGATGCCCGCGTTGATGGACTCATTCGAGAAGGCTGCTGCCTTTATGGATGAAATTTATAAAAAGAGCGGTGGTATCGTGGTTTATCATAAAGACACACCGGCTTGTAACTTCTGCGGTCGGATCATCCCAGCTGCCAGAGAAGGCGCTCCGTGCTCCGATCCGAATTGTGCGACTCACGGTGGCAGAGTGAAGCTTATGTCTAAGAAGGCATGGGATGATTTCGGTAATTTCTGGCAGGCGCTTATGCGCTGCCCTGGTTCGATCCATCAAGTGATCATGGCGAAGATGCCTGCGTACTGGAACGACCTACTTGGTCTTTTCCCGACGCGCCTTTATTGGGGTCGGCTCGTTAGCGCCGTGCGCGACGTGAAAGGCCGTAAGAAGAGTGCGAATGCGGCCGATGCCCCAGACAAGGTTGACGTGGATGGCCTGATGAACGGAACAGCGGGACGGTTATGATCGAGAATGTTGCCGTCAACGAGCCGCCGGACGATAAGCAGCTTGATCTTAGAAGCCTGCCCGCCTATTTGCGAATGATCCGTTTGATCGCGGAGGATGAGTCGCGGCTAAGGCGCAGTTTTGATCAGGCTATTGGTCGGCTGATCGAAGCTGACCCGTGGTATGGCCTCTTCTTCAATCGGCTACGGTTTCGCTTTGGGTCTTTCGTCAAAGGATGGGCCAGGACGAAGCAGGATCGCAAGTGGGTCAAGGTCAAACAGCACATGTCGACGGCCTGCGTTTGTATTGAAGGCCGTGAAATCTGGATGGTTATCAACCCAATCTTTTGGGCCTATATGAGCCTTTGCGGCGACAAGACTGAGAATCTTCCAGAAGCCAAAGAATATGACGACGTCAAGATCGTTGGCGAACTCCAGGGCGAGCCCGTGACTGAGTTTGAGCGTGTTTTTCGCACCTGCCTCGATACGACTTCCTCTGTTCGTATGGGGTGCATCAAGCACGAGCTGCTACATATCGTCTGTAAACACCTGACGCGCGGCGTACCGAAAAGCGACAATCATGATGAGTGCCGTCGGTTGATCATCGGGGCTGAGCTGGAGGTTAACCAGTATATTCATGATGGTTGGCTGTGGTCTTTTGCACAGACGATTAAGCTCTACAATCTGCCTGGGAAACTGGGGTGCGAGGATTACGCGCGGTTGCTGCCTGATCCTAAACCTCAGAAGGGTGGAGGCGGGTGGCCTGGTGAGCGGGGTGATTCTGGGAGTGATAGGGGTGGTGAACAAGGAGAGTCATCTGGATCGTCCAGGGGCAATGGGGATCAAGATCAGGATGATGAACAAGAAACAGAATCACCCTCTGGATCGTCTGAAGACGGTAACAGTCAAGATCAGAACAACGAACAGGAAGCGCCTTCTGGATCGTTCAAGGGTGATGGCGGTCAAGATCAGCAAAGCCAGGACAGTGGGCAAGGGGCTTCTTCTGGATCATCCGAAGGTAGTGGCGATCAAGATCAGGATGGCGAACAAGGACCGTCTTCTGGATCGTCCGAAGGAGATGGAGACCAAGGCCAGCCGTCAAAGTGCGGTGGGGCCGGTAATGGTCATGATCGAACGGGTAAGGATGATCCGGTAAATGGGAAGGATCGTAAGGAGCCAGGTACGATCACCTTTGACGACCATCGGGCTATGACCGGACAATTTGATGACGTGGACGATGGTGAGGAGTTTGATCAGGAGCCTGGTTTTACTCCTCCTCGGCAGGGAGACGCCTCGTTTGACGGTTACATCGAACACAAGATCAACGGTTATGTGCGAACGGCAACCGACGAGTATCTCTCTCGTTACGATAAAAGTCGCGGTTTGCTTCCTGGCGAGATTGAACAGGTTCTCAAGAAGATGGAAGAGAAGGAGGTGGTGCCATGGCAGGTTTTACTGGAGAACTATATTTCTGACCAGTATGAGATATTGCCTATGCGTTCATTTCGTCGCTGTACTCGACGAAATGAAGATATCTTTCCTGGAAAAAAGATGGATGCTATGCACCGATTTGTCATTGGGACTGATACGTCAGCCTCGGTTGTTGAGGCTGAATTGAAGCTCTTTGTCGGCCAGATAGATCGGATTATGCGTCTGTTCGACGATATGCCTTTGATCTGGTTGCAGTGCGACGCTCGCGTGCACGCCGTTATCGAGTATGACAATCCGAGCAAGTTGACCTTTGAAGTTTTTGGTCGTGGCGGGACAAGTTTCCAGCCGATCATCGACTGGTGCCGTGAGAACCGCGTACCGAACGTCATCTTGTTTACCGACGGTGAATGCCCTGAACCTGATTATCGTGGTGTCAAGGTTCTTTGGGTGTTTACGCCTTGCGATGAACAGACAGAGGCCAAACTGTCCGAGTTCAAAGGCCGGAAGGTATTTTTGCGGTGGCCGAAGGGTGTCGATGAATCGGCGGCTTAATTTTGAATGGTATTTGAAAGAGAAATCGAGATATGACAACCAAAAAGAAACGTAAAGAAGAAATTCAGCTTATTGAAAATCGGATTATTCGCATCAAGCGCGCCAAGATTCCTTATTCCAGGCTTATCAATGAGGCTCTCTGGAAGGTCGATGCGAATTTTCAGTGTGAATATTCCGAGGAGATGGATGACCTCAACGAATTGGTTCTTCAGCTCGTTGACGCTTTGGAACGGATAGGGCGGCGGCTCGTTGTTCAAAGTAAGAAGTTAAAGTAGCTGCCGACCACAGTCGACGGCCATTTAATCACAAGGAGCGGTCGATGAATGATGCCTACTATGTAATCACTCACACCGACTTAGACGGTACGGGTTGTGAGATCGTAGCTCGACAACTGTATGATAATCCTGTGATCTTTCGGTCTGAGGCCGACCAGTCGCTCGTTGATGAGGCGGTGCGCAAGGCCATGTTCGAGCGTCGCTCATACTCAGGCGGTTTCATTGTGATCGCCGACGTCTGCCCCTCCGAGAGAATGTTGGAGGAACTGGACGCCGACGGCAATGTTTTGCTCTATGACCATCATGCGACGGTCGCCGGACGCTGCTACCGCTACCCGTGGGCAGTGATCGATCAGAGCCGCTCTGCCGCACGGCTGATGTACGAGGAAGAGTGCAGGCGGTTGTCCCGCATGACCGAGGTGGAGACGAGCGCGTTTGTAATCGCCGTGGATGCCTATGACCGCTGGCAGCTCGCCTCGCCGAATCGTCTGGTGGGAGAAAGTCTCAACCTTTTGCATCGATTCATCGGATGCGAACGGATGGTTCGTCGCGGACCGAGGGCTGGATTGGATGATCGCGAGCGGTGGGCCATTGAGTGTTTGCGGGAGAAGATCGCCCGAGACACTGAGCGTGTTATCAGGGCTGCAAAGCGAGGCATTGATGAAAAAGGTAACGCCTTTGTGGCGGTTATCGCCAACATCCCGACATCGGACATCTCCGATGCGATGCTTCAAGCGTTTCCGGACGTGGACTACCTTCTGGTTCTCGATCCTCTCTATAACTCCGTAAGCCTGCGGTCGAGGAATCCGACCTTCGATGTATCCGCCATCGCCAAGAACCGTGGCGGAGGTGGGCATGTCCAGGCTGCTGGGCACACTGTGCCGGTGGACGTATTCAAGCTTGTTGGTGGTAAACCTGCTTAGCTGGTAAGTTAAGTATGAGGAGAGCTGAATATGCGCTGGGCGATCATGCGAGGAAAAAATGTGATGCAGTCGCTCGCGGGGGCGGAGTTCGCCGCGAGAGAGGCTGCACGCGATCTGACCGAGAAGACAGGAACAAACCATGTCGTCGAGGTTTACTCGAAGCGTTTCTCGCAGGTCAAGGTCGGGGAACACTTTCGAGTCGTGATCCGTACGGGGTTCGGGAAGTGGAATCTCAGCCCTGTTTGCAAGAGAATGAACGAGGCGGGTGTCTACATGGTCGTCGGTGTGAACCGACAGGATTTGTTTCCGGCGAATCCGGACGCCTACGCACTTCCGCCAGAGAAAGAGGTTCTTCCTTGGGGTGAAGGGGAAGGTACTTGACATGATCCTGGTCTTTACCAGACAGCCGGAGATGGGGGCACGAGTCACCTCCTATATCCAGGGGAAACTCGGCTGGCGCGCCGTGGCTTGTGGCCGACGACAGACGATGGACCTGCCAACCTGGCGTTATCATCTCGACGCCCTGACGGGTGGTGGCGACTCGATCATCTACGGTTGGACACTACTGAATGTTCTGATCGAGGAGAAACCCAATCTTCCGCCGAACTATATACGCCGGTGGTGCCGAGAGTTTCTCGTGCGCGGTGGCGTGATTTTTCACGTCGAGCCGACGCTTCCTGAGTTGATCCCTGGGTCTGAAGGCGCATTCGGTCTCTCTGAACGAGAGCTGTCCGAGCTTGGCGATAAGGAGCGTGAGCTACAAAAGCTCTACTACGAGTTTTTGGCAAGTTTCCAGGGTCTTCCAGCGTCCATGGTCCTGTCGCTGGAGGAAGGTGAACTGATGCTGCGTGTTCGGGAGGCCGATGCCTTCTTCCAACGCGCCAGGCGCTATGAGGGTCGAGGTCATGGCTGCGGGTCGTTGGTGCCGAGGATTGTATTCGTGGGCGGCTCGACCTCGCCACACGATCCGTCGACACCTCCGTTTGGTATGCTGGGAGGAAGTAGTGCCTATTTGGGTGATCTGCTAGACGCGTTCGGTCTACAAGAGGGGGAGCTGCACTTTCTGAACACGACGGATCTTAAGGGTGAACCGACCGATCATTCTGTTCTTGGCCTGTTGCGGCCGGAAGTCCTCGTCCTGCTCGGCAGACGAGCGGCGATCTGGTGGAATGAGCGGCAACCAGGAGCCGAGGATCAGTTGAGAGTGATCTATCTGGAACACCCTTGGCACCTGAAGAGTTTCCATTTCGATGAACTGAATGAGCACGCGCGTCGTTTGAAGAGCGCGCTGGAGAGGGCTCACTTCGGCGAACGGGTTGTAGATGCCCGTCTTGTTCCGGAGAGCCCACTTGATGGAGACGATGATGAATCAGAAGTTGCTGACTACCGAAGTTCTTGACCTACCAGGCGGCAAACTCATAGCTGGATTAATCGAGACCGAAGCCGGTTTGGCTCCGGCGATCTGTTTGGCTTGTGGGTCTTGTGGCGGTAAAGGATGCTCGGCTTGCGGCGGGCTCGGCTATACTCGTCTTGCGTCGTCTGAGAATCCTGAGGTTCGGCGACTTCTAGGTCTTTATGCTGCTCAGGTGACAATTGCTTCCGCTGTGGTTGACGCTGTGAAGATCGATATCGACCTCGCCGTTTTCCCTGCCGCCTTTCGTTCTGACGTGGCTGCTCGCCTGGCCCGTGCCGTATCTGAACGGCTCAACTTCAAACAGGGAGACGCCATGTGCGGTTTGCTGGCTCAGCGTGCGTTCATTAACGAACCTGAGCTGGCTCGCTCGAAGGTGGAAATGGAGGCAAAGAATGGCGTATGAGACGAGGCGAGCGGCCGTTCTGAAACTACTTTCGGATGGCAAGCCTCATACGACGATGGAGATCAACGCAGTTGATTGCGGCGGTTCTGAAGGTACGAAGCGTGTTCGTGAGCTGCGGGCGGAAGGTCACAACATCGACGCTCGCCCGGCCAGTTCGGAACTTGGACGTGATACTAGCCAATGGTTGTACCAACTTCTACCGAATAGTCAGGAATCTCATTTTGATGCTCCGGCCGAGCCTCTTGTCGAAGTGCGCGAGCCGACACCGTCGTTGCCTGAATGGGCTAATCCTGAGAACTTCTTTCACATCCACCTGCATTCGGTATTCTCCCTGCGCGACGGTATGATTCCCATTGCCGGACTCGTCGAGAACGCCAAACAGCGCAAACAGCGCGTTGTGGCGGTGACAGACCACGGGCTGCTCAGTGCGGCCTACGAGCTGTATCAGCGCGCCAATAAAGAGAAAATACTGCCGATGATCGGCATCGAACTGTACACCTCACCACACCGAGATGACATGCTGCGTGAGCAGTATCGGCTACCAAAGGTGTTCAAGGACGCGGACATGCGCCAGAGCGTGCGCCGGTCACTGGCTCGTGTGCACCATCTGCTCGCGCTCGCTTACAACGGAGAGGGTTATCGCAACCTCTTCCGGATAAACAACGAAGCTCAAGTCGACGGTTTCTACAAATCGGCGCGAACGACGAATGAGCGGGTGATCGAGCACGCCGAGGGGCTGGTGATCGGCTCGGCTTGCTATGCGGGCGAGATACCGCAACTCCTCTGGAACGATAACTGGCGCGAGGCTCGGTATCTTGTCGACCGGTTCAAAGAGGCATTCCCTGACCGGTTCTTCATCGAGCTGATGCTCATTGAGTGGAAGAACCAGATCGAGCTGAACTCACGGTTGATCAGGCTGGCACGTCAAACAAACACGCCTATGATCTTTAGCTGCGACGCTCATTATCTGCACAAGGAAGATGCTGAGCTACATCCTATCCTGTTGAACATCGACCGGATACGGGGTGACAAGGATGGCAAGACGAAGACGATGAGTGACCTGGCAGCGGAGGACAAGGTTTGGGAGTTCGAGGCAAAGGATCTTTACGTCAAGGACCTCGTCGACTGCTGGGATTGTTTCTGGCGCGTCCATCGCAATGCAGAGTTTACCGACGCCGTATTTCGCGAGTGTCTCGACAATCTGACGCATATCGCGGCGATGGTCGAGCCGATTCGCTTGGAGCACACGCCGCGCTTGCCACAGATACCGGATGCTATCGGTGAATTAGGGCGGCGTTGCCGGTCGGGGCTGGAAGCTCGGTTGCGGGATGGCCGGATACCACCCGACCGTAGACAGGACTATGAGGACCGACTGGCGTTCGAGATGAAGGTTGTGCTGGACATTCAGGCGACTGAATACATGCTTTTGTTCTCGGACATAGCGGGGTTCTGTGAGGAACAGAGTATCCCGCGCGGACCTGGTCGTGGCTCGGTGGGAGGCTCTCTTGTGGCTTGGCTGATCGACATCACCCAGGTTGACCCGATCCGGCACGGCCTGCTGTTCGAGCGTTTCCTTGATCTGGAACGGTTGCCGAAGATGCGGCTAGGACTCTGACCTCTTGCGGGCTTTGTCGATGCTGCTCTTCCACTCGCCGTGGGCCTTGTCGTCGATCTTCTCGGCCAGGGCGACTTGTTCAACCTCGACCGCTTTCATGTCGCGAGGATCGCCGTCCAGGATGTCCTCGACAGCCTCGGAGATGGGGTTCTGGTCTTTGCGGTGACGCCACAGGTTGAGAGCGAAGACGGCAAAAGACACGGCGGCCAATAGGGCGAAGAATGCGAATAGTTTCATGGCGAGTCTCCTTCTCCGGTTCAACCTTATCTTGGGAATTCGTGAATCGTTGAGGAGATAAATAAAAGCTCTTGACAAACTGAACGGCGTTGTATATTGTTTTTCTAGTTCTAAGGAGGTGTTTTGGGCTACCCACTTTTTCATCTATGTGTCATCGACGGCGAGAAGCGGGTGAACCATCTGATCCAGAGGCGAGATGAGTGCGACTTTGAGCACGCCTTTCGTTGGGTCATGGAGTGCGGTGTGCACGTGATCGCGGCCGAGCCAATGGCCGAAAACCCTGAGTTTCCAGTCTGCGAGCGATGTCTCAAGACGAAGCGCGGGCTGGGTTATCAGCAGCGGCTGGTCAGGGTCAGCAAAAAGGCGGAGGCGAAGGGATGAGCTGGCTGGTTGGGGTCGATGAAGCGGGGCGTGGGCCGGTGGCCGGAGAGTTGGTCGTGACTGCGTTCGCTTATCAGCAACTGGGTGAAGCATTGCCGGACACGAGGTCGTTTCGAGACTCCAAGAAGCTCTCCGAGAAGCGCCGTGAACAGATTTATGAGGAGGTCATCCTTCCTCTTGTTGGAACTGGAAATGCAGTTTTTCAGACAGTGGTCATTCCTGCCTGTGTTATCGACGATGTTGGTATCCAGGCTGCTTGGGAGGAAGCAATCTTTGAGTCTGTAAGACGCTGTGCTTTTACCTCCTGTTGGGATATTGAATCGGTAATAGTGGATGGATCGCGTCTGCCTTGTTATGATTCGTCGGCTAGTTTAAGCGCTGATATTCTGACCCGCTGCGGTCGCGCTGTTGTTGGTGCGGATAATTTGATCTGGTACGTGTCGGCGGCATCTATAGTCGCCAAGGTGCAGCACGACCGGATCATGCGAGATATTTGGCATCTTAGGTATCCAGAATATGGGTTCGATAAACACAAGGGCTACGGAACGGCGCAGCATACCCAGGCGATCCTGACTCATGGTCTGGTCCCAGGGCTGCACCGCCGTAAATTCGTGCCTAGAGAGGTCCGAGGAGTTGCCGTGTGGCGTACCTCGGGCGAGGAGGGAGTTTTCAATGACTATGATGTTGTCGAGCGGCCAGCCGGTTGATGCCTATTTTTACAATGCCGGTCTCGTTTCCGAGCAGTTGCCTTACGATGCGCGGGTGCGCTATCGCTATTTTGCACGTAAACCAGGACTTTTCTTTGGTACACCCTTTATCAGGTCGCTGATCGATAGGACTTGTGATGAATGTACCGAACGGCAGCGACCAGTTATTCGTTCGCTATCAGAGGGTAAGGCTTTTGGGGCTAATCAGATCGTCATGGAGATCGAATGGGAGTTTTCCAAACTTGTTGGTTTCGAGACGGCCATTCTCGGTATATTATCCCATTGCGGCACTGCCTATGAGATGAGTGAGATTGTGAAGGCTGCAAAAGGGCGGCCGGTTTATACGCCTTCGAAGCGCGGCACTTTCCGCCGGAGATGGCGGAGTTGACCGCATGCGCGGCGAAGTTGGGTGGCTCCTCCGGAACTTCGTCCACGACCGGCGCGTGGAGGGCTTATAATGATTATGACTTCGCTGTCGTTGACCCGTGTTATCACGACACCCCAAACATCTTTTCTCGTGAACCGGTTGGTACGACGCCTCACGCCTGTTCGGCGGTAATGCCGGAAGATGCTCAAGACTGGTATTATCGGATTGATGAGGTTGATGTTCCCTTTGAGGCTCCGGCTGATTTGCCCGAGGTACGTTGTGCGGAAATCTTTGCACGGATTTTCCCAAGCAAACCTGCCCTCGTGCTTAACGACTATTCCGGTCGTGAATTGGACGCTTCTCGTGAGGCTGTGCGCGTACTGTCGAAATACCCGAATTTCTGGGGTGTGCGTTGTGATACCTGCGGCGAACGTTTTCACCAAGGCGCGTCAGTTCCCTACAGCTATGTCAGGGAAGGTACAAGCAAGCTGGAAATTGAAATCGCCTGCAACGAATGGGAAGTCGTCGTCGACCAGGGCAAGAAGTGGCGGTTCGGTCGTGGTGTTACCACTGAGCTGGCGCGTAATGTGCGGAAGGCGATGGACGAGGCGGGTGGTAAGAACGCCAAGATCATGCTGTCGTCCGGCTTCGGTGTCGAGAAGACCAAGTTCTTCGATGAGGAGGGCGCGCCGTTCGACGCCATCGGCACCGGTTCGTTCGTCAAGCTGCTCAGCCTGACCTCGGATATCGTGGCGATTCAACGCCACAAGTATGATCCGTGGACGCAGCGTGTGAAACACGGGCGCGAGTGGCTGGCGGTGGCGGAGCTGAATGGACTGGAACAGTGGAGCTGGGATTGAGGAGGAGCTTGATGAGCAAGAACGAGAGGATGACCCTCAAACAGGCCAATGAAATCTTCATGTGCATTTCCCCTTCTCTTTCGAAGGCTGGCGTTCAAATTGTAGCGGCCGGATCATTTCGTCGTCGTGCTGCGACTGTTGGAGATCTCGATTTTGTTGCTGTGGTAGACGGAGCGTACCACATTCAAATGATCATGGATGAAATGGCGATTCTCGGGTATGAGGCTGACTATAAAAGACCGAGCTGCAAGGGGTTTTTGCTGAAACAGCAGATATTCGCCTTCATGAGCGGTGGGTTTTGCAAAAATTCTCATCCACAGCCAAAACATATGGTTGAGTTTCATTACTGCGACGAGGATAGCCTCGGCGCGCATCTCATAATGTGGACGGGAAACGTCGAGTTCAACAAGCTGTGTCTCCGCCGTGCCAGCGAGCTTGGTATGAGGCTTACCGAGGATGGGTTGTTCGGTCAGAACAGTCAGACGCGGATTGCCATTGATGAAGATCACATTTTGGAGCGTTTGAATTTGAGTGAATATCGTGATCCTATGAAACGAAGCATCTCGATGCCTACATGGGTTCCCGTTTCGGACGGCAGGTATGGTGAACAGCATTGTTACGTTGGTTTGGTCGATGCGGGACGAGTATGGTTGTCGTCGCAGGGTGGGTGGAATTCTTATTCGGCCTTCTATGGCAACCTCACTGCCGATGACAGTAACACCGATCCTCCGTTTGCGACAGTCGAGAAGGCTCAGGATGCGGTCGAGCGTCACGCTCGGTATTTGTACGATCAACTTGGTAAAGTGTATGCAAAGGGAGGCATGTATGAACAGCAGAGGTAATCCCATTTTGGCGGTGGACGCGATTATCGAACTTGATGATGGTGTAGTTCTTATCAAGCGGAAGTACGAACCGTTTGGTTGGGCGATCCCGGGCGGGATCGTCGACGAGGGCGAGAGCTGTGAGCACGCTGTCGTGCGTGAAGCGAAGGAAGAGACTGGTTTGGATGTTAAGGTTATTCGGCAACTCGGCACCTACTCTGATCCGAAGCGCGATCCGAGGAAACATGTTGTCTCCGTTGTTTTTATCTGCAAGGCGGTGGGAGGAAAGCTGAAGGCTGCTGATGACGCCGTGGAGATTGCTTGTGCTTATTATCATAGCTTATGGTCGAACCAGTACGATCTCTGTTTCGACCATAAGGATATTCTCACTAAATATTTCGAGCATGAGAGAGTAGATACGTCGTGGACCACCGAGACACGAAATGACCCGCGACGCTTTCATTTTGAGGCTGATGTCAAGGCCTTCAGGTTTGATATACGGGTTGAGGGTAGCAAGATGATTTTTGAAGCTGTGAGGAGAGATTCTGATGGGTGACGCACGGCCTTTGTATCGCCGGTATGCGGCGGCTTTCAAAACGGGTGCCAGTGATCTGAGTGCTGTTTGCGGTGCTATCACCCATGCTCGGGTGAATGTTGAGATGGAGGAGGACGGAGGGTGGCGTCCATCGCCTGAACTGCTGGCGCGGGTCGAGCGGTTGGAGAAGTTGGCTAGGCCCTTGATCAATGCGCTGGAGCGGGAATTTGAGGACGTTGTGGCCCAAGTTCTTAAAGAGGGTTCCGAGTATAACGGTGATTCGATTCCGGTCGATGAACAGGCTCAGACGCTACCCTTCTATTTCAAGGTCGATGCTCCCGTTGAATTTGTCAGTTTTAAATTCAAGATCGATGAGAACGGACAAGCGATATTTGTGGAGGACAAAAAATGAGCGACCGACTGATAAGGTCGTATTTATGCAATGGAACGTCTAGTGGTTATCGTGGGTTGTCTCTCTTGGCCGGTGCCGTTAGTGAGAAGGGTGAGGAGTCGATGACGCTTGGTGAACTCATCGTGCGTTATAAAAACCTGAAGCTTCTTAGACTTTTTGACGCAGCACTGCGGCGGAGGCTTATGGACAAGGAAACGATGCGAGCTTTGTTGACGGAGGCACGTGCGCGCATGAAGGCCAAGAGGATGAACCGGAGGTACACCGATGGACGATGACGGAGAAGTCCTTGAGCTTAAGGCAAAGTCGGTGTTTTGGTATAACGCTTATCGTTTTTTCTACGAGCAAAGTAGATGCTGTGATAACCGGAAATACACAGGCGAAAAGAAAGTTTATTTATGGCATTGGTGGTACTCTAAACTTGTTTATGATGCTCAATCTATGATTCTCGCGTATCTACGAGGATCCTCGCCAACGAAAGCCATTCGAGAGTTCGCGTTCCTCCAAACCTATTGTCTCCCGAGGCGGTTTTGGAATGCGTACCTCGGAGAACGAGAGGGCGTTTGGCGTTATCAGGTGAAGTGGAAGATCAGAACGTGGAAGGCGCGAAGGGATCGTAATCTATCCGACGACGAGGCTCTGGTTCGAATCGCCAAGCTCATAATGGACAACTACAACGTGGACGAGGGACGAGCCGGTAGGATTGCGGCGTATGTCGTTAATGATATTAGCAACATCGAGGAGTTCAAGGTTGAGGTGGTGAAAGACTTTTTCGAACGGTCACATTTCTGGTTCTGGCATGACTATGTAAAGAGGGTTTCATGAAAAGGGGACGAACGATGTTTCGCAATTTGTGGTTTATTTTTCGCAATTGGTTAGTTTGGCATCTTGAGCGGTTCGCGCCGGTCAAATATAAGTGTCAATTTCAAGATCGATGGTTTGGCGCGACTTATGAGGACGGGCTTTGCTGCGGTGGTTATATGTGGGATCTGGATAGTGGTGATTCGCCTGGGGAGTTGACTTCTGGAGGTAATGATCCATGTCCGATTTGTCGCGGTCGTGGGTGGGTCTCACGACAAACATTTAAAAAGATTAACGGGTTTGATCCGCAAGAGCAAGAGGGCCTTGTTTATGATCAAGGAAATGACAGCATTTAATTGTCCGGTGTGCGGCGGTGAATTCATGCTCAGCATTTCAAGTAAGAGATATGTACGCGAGGATGGAGTGCCCGTTACTCAACACCGCGCGTGCATGGATGGGGACCTCAACCGGATCAGAGTGACGAACGTTCACGAGCTTGCCTGCGCCAGGAAGTATCGTCGACATCAGTTTACACTTAAGCCACTGGAGGACGACAATGGGTAAGGTAGGTCAACCTGACGGCTCGATGGTGATACCGTTTGGCAAACATAAGAACGAGGCTATCGCCGACGTCCCTTCGGCATATTTAAGGTGGATGGTTGACAATTTGGACGACGATAAGGCTGAGCTGATCGAGGCGGCCGAGTTCGAACTTGACTTTCGCGATAAGTGGCAAACTCATAAGTGAGGTGGTGAATGAAGAACGAGATGGTTCAAGAAATTTTACGAGACATATCTCATCTGAGGACGGTCGGGGAGTGGCCAGGCGGTGAGCAGCCTAAATGGACTAGGGTTCTTTGTCGCAACCTTCAACATTACAGTGTCGACTATGCCTGTAATCGAGCGATGGAACTTATCGCGTTTTACCTGGCTTCGTGTGAAGGAATC